>Ga0214544_1000752_pt1 | contig 62450 bp, 21 predicted proteins | sample CNSS3metaG_FD_160074 | JGI IMG/M metagenome (GOLD analysis project Ga0214544, IMG submission 160074) | Root nodule microbial communities from cowpea collected in UCLA plant growth center, Los Angeles, California, USA - CNSS3 | ecosystem: Host-associated > Plants > Roots > Nodule | place: USA... | reverse complement strand
TAATATAATATAATATAATATAATATAATATAATATAATATAATATAATATAATATAATATAATATAATATAATATAATATAATATAATATAATATAATATAATATAATATAATATAATATAATATAATATAGGGTTAAATATGTTTTTGGTCCCTCAAGTTTCAGCGAAATTTGGAATTAGTCCCTCATCAAAACTTTTGACCAATTTAGTCCTTCATCTTTTAAAATGCATGAATTTAGTCCTTTTAACCAAATTTTGTTAAGTTTATATAACGTTTCAAGCGCATTTCATGATAGTATTTAAATTATTTACAGTGTTTGACACATTTTTGCTTCAATGTTAATTTAAATACTATCATAAAATGTGCTTGAAATGTCAGATAAACTTAACAAAATTTGGTTAAAAAGACTAAATTCACGCATTTTGAAAGATAAAGGACTAAATTGGTATAAAGTTTTGATGAGGGACTAATTCCAAAATTCACTAAAACTTGAGGGGCCAAAAACATATTTAACCCTATAATATAATATAAAAAATTTAAAAAATTGGGAGGGTCATGGCTAGGGCTGTCAAAATGGGTTAGAATCCACAAGCCAACCCGACTCATCACAAGTTTGGGTTGGGTTGAAATTTTTTTACAAATTTCAATACGGGTTGATTTTTGACCCGATTCATCTAGAGCCCGGTCACCCGTGGTGAGCCGAGTTGGCTCACTAACTCGCAAATAAAGGGTCACACAAGTATTTTTTGTTAAGTTGGACTTTGTATTTGAGTCATGGTAGGTTGTTTTTTTTAGCAAACACAGATAATTTGTATTTTTGTGATTTGGGTTTGTATTTAGATTGTATTAAAGTTTATTTAGATTTTAATTAGAATTATAATTTAGTTTTGACTCAAACATAAAAATAAAAAATTATATTTTTTAATTAAGTGATCTCGTGAGCCAAACCGTTTAACCTGTCAACCTGTGATGGGTTAGATTGGGTTGAAATTTTTACAACTTGTTAATAAATAAATCGAATTGAATTAACTCATTAAATGATCAACCTGTGATGGGTCGAACTGGATTTCTTGATACTTCTAGTCATGGCCAATCCAAAAAAATCTCCGCCGGTGTAAAAGATCTTTCAATTTAAAATATTGAATCATCTTTGCTATTATTGATAGAATATGTCTATAAAGCAAGCAAATAACCTCATCTATCTTTAATAAGTGGTGAGAAGAAATTTATTTAACTTTAAACACACATTTTCAATCAGATGATGACTAAAAGAAATTAAGTGGAATAATTTACATCGAAATTCTTAAATTAAATGTTCAATCATATTAAATTATCAATTGATCTTGAAACCATGTGTTCATACTATACTTTTGAAAAATATTAATCAAATAAGATATTTTTAATGGAAGAAGGTTGAGTTAATGATTTAGGCAGAAACATCATTTATGCCACTATCATCACAGAAAAAAAAAAACATAGGTGAAAAAATATTTATTCCAAAAATAATTTAGTTCTTACTGAATAATGATTATCTTTTAAATTTTAGAGAAGAAAATTTTTAAAATTATTATGTCTCGTAAAGAGAATGAATAAGAATCAAAGTCAATCACTTTCAAAAGTTGAACTTTAATTTTTATGTTTAATATTCTTGAATATGTGATTTTATTTACAAAATAAAAGCAAATAAAGGATTAAAAATTACAACTAAAATCGTGGTGTACACAAATTACTTTTTAAGATGTTTAAAAGTAAAAATTTAGATCATTCCATAATACATGTTAGTTATAAAATTTCTTATAATTATAATATTTTTCAATTATGTTTTATGTGTATCAAATTTAAGTTCTTATTTGTTTGGTGGATGAAATGCAAATGAATGTCCTCGAAGAATATTTCAAATTTATCTAGAATTATTTTCAATCTCAAATATATAGTACTTTATAATAATATATTTACATTGTATTTGAATTTAAGTTAATATTCACTAATTTTAAAAATTAAATTAATTATTATACAATAATATTTAATTATTTATCACAACTATTTATACGATATTCATTTTATAGACTAGAATTTAATATATTGGTTCATAGGTTTATATTGGAAGGTAATTTATCGTAATTTCTTATTATTTATTTGTAAATATTTTTATTATTATTCAAATTTCAATTCTATAAACTTTTTATATAAATAATAATAATAAATTTTAATTATTTCGAGTGTAGAGATCGAACATCAACTTAAACATATTTTTCAATTCTTCAAATCTTCGTCAACCGATAGAGGGAACCTGTTAAAGATACTTCGATGCTGAAATCAATAATAGGTCGATCAATAAATGTTGTAATTAATGCGAGATAACAAATCCAATAATCATGCATTTGACCTGTATTTATAGTTTTTCCAATGGGTTCGTAATTAGGGTCGGCTTAATTACGAACCAATTACTTCTAATCTTGATTATTGTCTTTTTTGGGATAATCGGATGTTTAGATCATTAATATCGATGTTGTTCGGTTTGGTACCGAACGACTCACCATGTAATTGAGCGGGTGCCAATTACATATTTGGACACCTTCTTTGAAATAGTCTCACACAAGCGGTGGCCGAGCGTCGGTAATATCTCTAAACACCTTCTTTGAAGTAGTCTCACACATGTGGTAGTCGAGCACCGATAACATCTCTAGACACCTGCTTTAAAGTAATCTCACATGAGCGGTGGTCGAGTGTCGATAACATCTCTTGACACCTTCTTTGAAGTAATTTCATTGTAGCGAGTGTTGAGCGGAAGTTAATCGCATCTATGCGGAGCTTCTTCGAATCTCACTCGAGCGATGTCCAACTGAATGTTGATCACATCAATCCAGATCTTCGAAGTAATCTCACTTGAGCGACAACCGACCGGTCGACTTGGACAACCCTACCAGATCATACAGTACATTAATAATATACAACAAACTCTAATTATAAAAAAGTTCGTACATGTACAGGTTAAAATGCTAGTCTATTTACAAAATAAATAATAAATATATGATAAGTATTTGATGAGCGAATAAAATATGTGTGTATTCCATGCATTAGTTTAGGCCATTTTTATTCATTTGTGTATTATTGGACTAATTTCATCATGCATTATCTTGTTTCAGATCATACATTTGAGTTTGTGCATTCTTTATGTAAACAAATTTGGAGGGAGTTAATTAGATTCAAAACAGCGTGTTCCATAAGTGTCTAGTGGATTGTTCCACCACTAGTGAATTTGGCTTCAAATTACAGGATTCTAAACAACATGTTCCATAGATGCTTGTGGATTTTTTCACGACCTGTGAATTTTGCTTCAAAAGATCAAGTGCAAAACAACAAGTTCTAGAGGTGGCCTGTGGATGAATTTTCCACAACCAGTGGATTTTTCAGCGAAAAATCTAAATATGACGTGCACTGGCAAGGATTTAAAGAAAAAAGAAAATAAAAGAAAGAGAAAGAGGGGAAAACGTTAGAGGAGAGAGAAATCTACCTCAGCCAAGGAAGAGAACGGGGAAAAGATTAAAGGGGAGGATCGTTCATGAAAATGTGTCTTCTTCTTCTTCATCTTAGTAATTATCTTCTGTTAGTTTTAATTTTCTTTTCGTTATGCAGAACTAATTTTCTTTTCGTTGGAGGATTGATGTAAGACTCTAAATTATAATGTGTAATTGATGTTTTGTTTTGTTAAAGTTATTTATCTTAGTGCTTTATTTATGATTTTATTGTTTATTCTATGAGCCATTTCACAATTGAAAGATTGATGATTGTTTGCGATTATAAATAAGACAGGTTAGGTTATGCCACAATTGAACAATTGAGCATATCTAATTAGTTTGTAATAGAGATAATTATTGATTTTTCATTAGTCTATTGATTTTTTGTAAACTGACCTAAGGTATTGGGGGTTTGAATTCAATAAATAAATTTTACCTATTAAGGAATAAGGGCTAAAATAATTTTGAGTAAACTCAAGTGAATGATTATAGTGCCTCATCAATTAAAAAGAAATAAAATTCTAGAGAAAATGGTACAAAATCAATCATCTGACAATTCTTATATTGTTTTTATATTAATCGAAGTTTTTGTTATAATTCTATACTTTTCGTTTTATTTAATTTTATTTATTTAAAATTATGTAAATTAAAAATCTATTATTTAACAAGTCAATTTTAAAGAACGATATTTTATTATTTTATTACTGGCGATTAATATACTTGCCCTACGTTCATTATTTCATTATTTTGTATTGACAATTAACCAATGATTCAATATTTTGTGGTCCAATGCATCAATTTTCTAGCTACCTTCATGTACGAAAAGAATTTAACATAAAGGGTAAAAACAACATGGAAATTTGCAGCAACATGTGCATGCTGAAACAAAAATGAATATTTATGGAGGTGCTACATAAAATAAAATCAACACCAAAAAGATAATCATGGATAGGAGAATCTTGATTATTCTTGTGCCGATAAAAAAATTATGTTGATTATTCAAATTATTATGAATAATTAGACATAAGATATTTATGTTTAAGTTATTAAAAACTAATACCTTCAAACCATATCCATGTTCGTTTAGATTTTTTTTTCTAATTTTTTTTTTTTTTTATATTTGTTCAGTTTTATATTACTTTAAGTTCATAATATTTCATTAATTAGGGTCGTATTTACTATGGTTGATGACAATATCTGATTCATTTAAGTTAATCACGATTTGTCATTTATGACGATTTAGAATTTTTAAACGATTAATTATAGTTACTCAATTTATCATAGACGATGATTTATAATTTATTGATTTGGATTCAATGTGGATTAGTTGATAATATTAATTAATGTATCTAGATCAAGTTTAATACAACATTAATTTTTCTTTTAATTTTAAGTAGAGTAGGTATTTGGATCAAGCTTAATATAAATAAAATATTTAATAGATTACTGACAGATAATTCTTTAAGTATATTCATATCATTAACATAATTTAAGCATATTTGGGATTAGTAACGCATAAAAATCTATCAACATTGATGTTTACGTGTTCATATATTGTTGACAGATAAATCCATCAATAATACTTTTAAGATTTATTGGTAGATGCATCTGATGATAATTATTAACAATTATATAATTATTTCCACAAATTTTATACTAACAATGAAACTATCAACAAATTTTGTGATATAATATATATATATATATATATATATATATATATATTGTTTATAGAGATGTTAAAATGGGTTTCAACCCGTGAGCCAATTCGGCTCACCACGGATTCGAGTCGGGTTGGGTCGAGAAAAATTCAATTCTTTCAAAAGTGGGTTGAACTCAACCTGGCTCGCTTAACCCTTGGATTAAACGGGTTGAAGGTGGGTTGACTCACTTAACCCACAAACATTTTTTACAACTTTTGTTTTAAATTTTTTTTAATAATTATTTATCGCTCCTATTATATATGTTCACAATTTCATATTTTTAAATGCTAGAATGTTGCTCAATAATATTTGAATAGTTTGAATATTTAATTAATTTGATTGTCAAGTTATATATGTTGATACTTTAATCTTGAAATATAATCTTTATAGTAAATTACTCAAACAATCGTCTTATAAACAATTTTTTCTAAACTAGTATGACAAAAATATAGTTTTTTTATTTATATTTTGTTGAATAGCATAACAGAAAATGTGTAATATTAACCATGTTTTCTTATACTATATGGATACTTTCTTGTAAACAATTCATCATATATTAGTGGTGAGCATGATCAAGACATTGGATCTTGATTTTACTATGATTGTCATCTCATGAATTACTTAAAAATTTATTTAAATATTTGAATACTAAAAAATAAATAAACAAATAAATAATCTTTTATGTAGGTTGGTGAGCCAATCCACTTAACCCACCAACCCGTGGTGGGTTGAGCCGGGTTACAAAATTTTTGGCTCACCATAAAGTGAGTCGGGTTAGATTCACTCATTTTTAACCCGACTCGTGGTGAACCAACCCGTGTGAGCCGGGTTGGCTCACTTTGACACGTCTATTTGTTTATAATTTATTGAAAAGAATAATAAATTTGACTTTAATATTCTAAGTCTTTAATAAAGTATTTAAGAAAAATAAATTTGTAGAAGTTTTATTGTTATTAAAGTTTTTTTAATATTATTTACGCTCTTTTAATAGTTTGGACCTCTTTTTGTTACACAACTTTACTCCCATTATGGCCATTTATTATTTTTCTACCAAGATACACAGCTACAACTAAATTGCGTATAGCAAACACGTGCAATGTAAGGTGTGTGCTTATATTGTATTTTTTTTTTTCATTTTAAATTGCTATTTAATGTTCATTTGAAAAAACCTATGTGAGTATACCAATTGAGTTAAATAAAATATTAATTCCTAAGATTTTTTTTATTTTATCATCTTTAGTTTTACATTACAAGTAAATACTTATATAAAATTTTAATTAAAAATTAAGTGAATAATAAGAGCATAATTTTTTTTATTATATTATCTTTGAACTTTGAAAGTTATACATTTAAATAAAAATAAAAATCTTGAAAACAGGAATGGAGGCAGTAATAATGAACCAATAAATCATAAGTAACTGTATAGCTTGGCATTTAATATTTTATGGTCCATCAATTATCTAGCTACCCTCAAGTACGAAAATTAGTTGAACTAGCACCAAGTAAATTAGGAATTGTTTTGAGCTAAGGAAAAAAGAAATATAGAAATTTGCAACAAATGTGAAACAAAAACGAATATAGTGTCTTGGGTGATGCCATAACATCATTTAATTTGTTCAACTAACAATACCATTTTAAGGACTTATCTAGAAAGTGAATGAGTTAGTCGGCAAAATTAAATTACCAAAAGTCTAATTATTAGGCGGTAGTGATTACTTGAACAGGTATCTAACTCTTGAAAGCAAATAAACATAAAGAAATTTTAACTCAAATTAGCAACATCATCAAAACATTAACGTATAATATCTCAGAGATCATAATAATATCCGTTTTCTACGTCTACCTTTTGAGAGTAGAAAGTTTGTCTTTTATGTCCATGTACTTAAAAGGAAGTTGCATATGAATATCAGTTTGGGAAGAAAAGTTTATATATAACAATATAATTTAGTGAGTATATTAAAGATAACGAAAATGATATTTTGCTATATATATAAAAAAATATAATAGAATAGTATTATTTTGATACTTAACAAATTTTTACATACATTTTATATTTATTATTTTATTACTTTAATTTTTTTTATTAAATATATTTTAGTTTTCTGAATTTTGATACAAAATTGAAATTCGTCTGTATTTAAAAATTTGATACATTTTGATTTTCAAATTTCAAAAATAAATAAATATAGTCATTTTAAGTTAATTATGATAAATTTTTTGACACATCAAATGTATTTTATGTTAGCATTTGAGTTGTTTACATTGTTTTAACACGTTCTCGCTTCAATATTATCTAAAAAATGCGTTTGACAAAAAAAAATTTAACACACTTGAATTAAAAGGATTATAACAATTTATTTTTAAAATTTAAGGACCAAAATATATCAAAATTTCAAATAAAAATTAGTATTGTATCCACTTATATATTGTGAATTGACCTTATCTCTAGTTGATGTGGAACTTCCAACATGTTAGAAATGGACTTTAAATCTAACTCAACCCCACAAAACAAACTTGTAAGATGAGGATTGTATCCACTTATATATTGTAAATTGACCTTATCTCTAGTTGATGTGGGACTTTCAACAATTACTTCTCAAAATTCAGGAATTAAAAATGAGAGATATTTTTTTAATGATTAAAATATCCTAAAAATGAGTTGTAAAAAGAAAAAGAAATTACAGTGCACTAAGTGCCTCTCTATTCTATAAATTTTTTCAGGCTGCAAGCTAAAAATCTCACGCTCATCATGAATCCTTTAGACCCAAAAGAATTTAGGAGGCAAGGACACATGATCATTGACTTCCTTGCTGATTATTACCAGAATATTGGCAAGTATCCAGTGTTAAGCCAAGTAGAACCAGGTTATCTCAGAAATCTCATACCAGATTTTGCCCCTCTCAGTCCTGAACCGATTGAAACCATCCTTCAAGATTTGCAGCAGCACATAGTTCCTGGCATAACACACTGGCAGAGCCCTAATTACTTTGCCTACTTTCCCTCCAGTGGTAGCACAGCAGGGTTTGTTGGTGAGATGCTGAGCACTGGATTCAACTTGGTAGGGTTCAATTGGGTGTCATCACCGGCAGCAACAGAGCTAGAAAGTGTTGTCATGGATTGGCTAGGTCAGGTCCTGAAGCTCCCCAAAGCTTTTCTCTTTTCAGGGAGTGGTGGAGGTGTGTTGTTAGGGACAACATGTGAGGCCATGTTGGTCACACTTGTTGCTGCTAGAGATAAAACGCTTAGCCAAATTGGCAGAGAAAATATCTCTCAGCTAGTCGTTTATGTGTCTGATCAAACACATTGTGCTGTTCAGAAAGCAGCTCATATAATAGGTATTCACCCCGAGAATCTTAGGGTAATCAAGACAATGAAGTCCACTTCCTTCACTTTGTCACCAGAATCACTATCATCCGCCATTCAAACAGATGTCGAAAATGGGTTGGTTCCTTGTTATCTTTGTGTCACTGTGGGCACAACTTCAACCACTGCTATTGATCCATTGGGACCACTCTGCATGGTGGCAAAAAAATATGCCATGTGGGTCCACGTTGATGCTGCTTATGCTGGTAGCGTGTGCATTTGTCCTGAGTTCAGACACCTTATTGATGGAGTTGAGGATGCAAACTCGTTCAGTTTCAATGCTCACAAATGGTTTCTCACAAACTTGGATTGTTGCTGCCTTTGGGTGAAGGATCCAGCTTCTGTGATAAAGTCCCTATCGACACATTCAGGGTACTTGGAGAACAGTGCTACGGATTCAAAACAAGTGGTGGATTACAAGGATTGGCAGATAACCTTGAGCAGAAGATTCCGTGCACTCAAACTCTGGCTTGTTCTAAGAAGCTATGGTGTTGCGAATCTCAGAAACTTCCTCAGAAGCCACGTTGAAATGGCCAAGACTTTTGAAGGGTTGGTGAGAAAGGACAAAAGGTTTGAGATTTTTGTGCCTAGAAATCTTGCTATGGTTTGCTTTAGGCTTTTACCTTCTGCAGTTGCAAAGATCAGCAGCAATGGCAATGGTAAAGTTCGAAATGGAGGTTTCAAAACTGAGGATGTTGCAAATGAAACCAACCGTAGGTTGCTGGATTCGATCAATGGTTCGGGCACTGTTTACATGACTCATGCAATCGTTGGAGGGGTTTTCGTGATTAGGTGTGCCATTGGAGCAACTCTGACTGATACAACACATGTTATCATGGCATGGAAGACGGTGCTGGAACATGCTGACGCCATTCTAAGTTACTGAGTTACATCTAAATTTGACAGAAAAAAAGAGTTCTTACTTCTTTTCTTTATAGCACAATCTGATTCTTCAGAAACTCAATTGGCTAAAGTGTGGTAGCAAAATAAAAAATTGTTTTCAATGTATTTTCTTGCTTGGTTGGGCAAATTGTTTTCATAATTGAAATGAATTGCTTGTTTATTTGTTATCAACAAAAAGTGAAATTATATATTTTCATATATATAGAAACAAAAGTCTATGTTGTATTTATATGCTAACGACATGTGAGACAAGTGTCGCGTTTTCGTTCGCAGTGTATCACTTCCTTTGAATTAACACTCTTACAGCACATTCAAACATTTAATATCTATTTTTGTTATTTCTTTTTCTTTAACCAATAATATGTCTTATTAAATGTTTTTAATTAACATGAAAGTAAAATATTAACTAATTTTTTAGTTTTATATTAATAAATTTGATGCTACTTATATCTGCCAATTGTATTTGACAGGAAATAATTAATAGGTACAAAAAAATCACTTATCCTACATTTAATAGGTGGGGCGGCTATTGTGTTCCAATGGCGTATACTTCAACATTTAACAATCAACTTACATATGGACAATGACACCGTAATAATTAAATTTTGACAATTTTTTTTTTATAATTTGAGTTCACATATTTTAAATAGATTTGGAATATAAAAATATAAAAAATTAGTTAAAAAATTACAACTTAAATTGTAAAAAAATTTGTCAAAATTTAGTTAGTATAGTATAATTTTCCTTTATATATTAGTTGCAGTTACTTAGACAATTATTCCTCTGGTTTCTTTTTTTTTTGTTAATTTTAAAAAATAATGTTAATTATGTTGATGATTTAGATTATTACGAAATTAACATTATAGTTCATTATGACGTGTTTTTTTAGTAAACTTTTGAACAGCTTATATATGGAAAATTTAATCATATAAAATAAGTATCAAATCAATTATTAAGTTAGAAGTTATATTATATAGTTACATCCAACCACATTTGCAATGAAAACAATGATGAACTTTTCAAATAAAACAAACACGTCTATGAATAACATCCAACTAATCCTTCAACCATTTATTGATAATAGAAAATTCTTATTGCCAGTAGATAGATTCGTTGAAGCATACTTGGATGAATGGGTATAATTCGTTATTTTTTTCCAATACTTCATATTGATTAGGATGACAATCTATTTTGCTTTTTAAATTGACATATACAACACAAATCAACATTCATCTTCAATAGATGGATGTAGACATCCAACAGAACCAACATGGGAATTCAAAGTAGTAAAACTCAAATATAATACACTTTGTTAGAATTGGATTTAAAGCCTAACTTAACCTCACAAAATCGATTTATAAGATGATGATTGCGCTTATTTATATATAGTGTGAATTAATCTTATCTCTAGTCGACGTGAGACTTTCAACACAATTTGTAATATTTATCTAAATAGCATAGCTTATTAATAATTAAAATTTTAATCTTAGATAATTGAATTTTATTTTTTATTTTAGTGTATTATTTTAATAAAAGTGTTTATTAATATCTAAAATAGTCAATAAAATATTATAATTGATTTATAAATTAAAAAAATAAATTGGTCTCTAATATTGTTTATTAAAAAAGTTAATGTCTAAATTAATTTTTAATATAAAATTAGAAACTAATTTAAAATCAAGCTAAAACTTTGATAATTTAAATCATAATACTTTGATTTTTAATGTTTACTATTAAGTATTTTTTTTCACTGTTAATCAATTTTAAATTATGAATGTTATTAGACACAAGATAAAGTTATATGGCTAAGAATGAAGCTAGAAAGAAAATCTAGAAACATATATTTGGAAAAGTGTTGGAAGTCCAAAGTATTGTGTATGAAGTCAATTATGTTTGTTAACAGTTGAACCAACTGGAATTTGTGTACGGTGTATATCCTCTTTGCATGGAGATGATAAATTCCACGTGTACTTTATATCGGACATTTCTGATGATACAATTAATTTATGCTTTATACTAAAATGATACTTTAAAGAATATGATATTTTTGACAAATTACTTTTTATAAAGTTTAATAATTTTTTTAATATATATCAAATTTTTTTCTTCTATTTTTAACATGTATTATCAAAAATTTGTACATATAATTTTGTTAAAAAAGGATTTTCCTTTTTCTAATATCCATATTCATCTGTGATAATATTTCTCTTTTCTTTTTTCAAAATAAAACCACAAAAAAAAACACCCTAACATTTTCTTTCAATTTTATAGGAACATTATATATCCTGTATTTTTATAACATTAGCTCAGATTTACATGGTTCAAATATGATGAATTTGGTGTCCTCAAATTTCACCATATTATGCCTTTCTAAAATATATCTAGAATATTTTTTAAAGGATTCTTGTTATAAAATTTTTTTTTTTTTTTTTTTGCAGAAAAAGAAGATGGAAAAAACGATTATGAAGACTTCAATTTCTTGTATTTATTCAAATGACACTTTGAGCCTGCAATAATATTATATATTTAGTTATTCATCAAATATCCAAAAGATTCAGGAAAACAAATAAAAATAATATATATACCTAAGTATTTCAAAACATCAATCACTAATATTAAATTTACAAAACCTTTATTGATAAAAATAATTAAATTTAAATTTAACTCAATAATATTAAATATAAAAAACTTATTTCGTAACTATAACACTCACATAAAACATTAGAGGTTTATTAATGTAAATTCATATCTTAAGTTCTATAAGTGAAATAACTTTATCAGAATGCCTTCTACCGAAAACTGATCATTTGTATAGTATATATCTAGATTACTGATTTGTATCAACAATTTTTTTGTTAAATTCAATTTGATTCTTATATTTTTTGTTTATTTAATTTAGTATAAAAATTATTTAAAAAGATTTAATTTGATCTTTTCTATTAAGTTGGAATTAACACCAGTCATGAAATTTTTAATTTTTTCTAATTTAAAAAAATTTTAAATTTTTAAAAAAATTAAAATTTTTTTGAAAAAAATTTAAAAACTGTCACGTGTCATGATTGTAAGCTGACGATGGTAAACTGACACATCACAATTTATAATTTTTTACAAAAAAATTAAAAAAATTAAAATTTTTTAAAAAAAATTTAAAAAAATTTAGTTTAAAAAAAATTAAAAATTTCACGGTTTGACATATGTCCTGTACTAGATGTTAACTCCAACCTAATGAAAATGACAAAATTGAATCTTTTTAGATAATTAAGATACTAAATTGAACAAACAAACAAAATATGAGGATCAAGTTGAACTTAATCACAAAATAGGATACCAAATTAATAATTATACCTATATATCTACTATCTAATTTCAACATCGTATCATATTCTAAATTAGCCTATTAAAAACACATGATAATAAAGCTAATCTGATTTTTAGACATAATTGTAAGTCAATAATAAATTTAAAAAGATAACAACAACATGAAATATATCGTACCAATTTAATTATAATTATCCTCTTAAAAATTATAACCTTAAAATGTATTAATTTGATGAATAATAATATAGTAATAACAATTAAATAAATGTCCAGTTAAACAAAACACTCATAACATTTTTCGTTAATTGTTTATTAAATACTAATTATTAAAATAAACATATAAGAACTACGAAAAATCGTATATTAATACTTAAGAACTTTTGTTAGTCATGCTTAATGGCTTATATATATATATATACAAAATAACTTTGTTAAGTTTCATAAATGACTAAATTAAAATGTATATATATCATCCATGTTGTATTGTTTGACCTGGTTATTGTTGAAGAGTGTTGAAATGTTTGATGGAGAGAAACATGGAAGAGCAAGGTTTGAGGAGCACCAAGCATTTTATAGTATAGAAAGAATGAGGATGCATTATAAAAGGGGATGCGGGTGAGAGTATAGCAAGACAACGCAGGTATCTCATCTTTCTCCATTTGTCTCTGATCTTCAAAAGCTTCTCCAGAGAAGAGACAATGGATTCCACTCCCATCATCAAAACCTCTTTCACCCTTCTCGTAACCCTCTCATTCCTCCTCCTCCTCCTCCTCACAATACCGGTTCTCTCCACCCGCGACATCCACCTCGTAAGCCGCGAACTCCGCGAAAACATCGACCAACTCTGCAAAAAAACAACAGACCCTGCACTCTGCTCCAAAACAATCCAATCCCACTCCACCGAAAACACCGTGGAACCCATAAAGGCTCTCGACGTGGAAGTGGAGGCCACGCTCGCGGAAGCAAAACATGCCCTAATAAAAATCCAATCTCTGGAAGCCACAGGAGGCGCCAGCAAATCCACCAAGGACTCCCTCAACGTGTGCGAGGACCAGTACAGCAGCATGCTCGACGCCATTGCCGAAACCAAAAAAGCCATCGCCAAGAACGACGTCATCACCGCCAAGTTCAAGTTCAGCGCCGTCATCTCCTACCAGTCCGCCTGCCAGGACACCTTTAAAAGCGACAAACTCCCCTTCAACGAGGACTCCGACGCCGTTTACAAGCTCGGAGGGATCGCCTTGGACATCATTGCTGACATTGAAAAATCTCTGCCTCCTCCGCGTCCTACACCCGTTCAATCTGCCCCTTCTGCCTTCAGCAGCGTCATCGGAACTGTCTCGTAAGCCGTCTCTCTTCAACACGCTGAACCAATTCATGGAGTTTGGCTTTTCTGTCAACCCACCGTGAATCTCATCATGCAGATTACCAGGCCTATAACTTCTCTATTATGTAACTTTTTTTACATTCTTTAGCCCAACGAAAGTTTTCAAAGTTTTGGTTTTGGTGTAGGGGGTGATTGTTCCCTTTTATATATTTTACGTAATATTTAATAAAACACATATCTTTTTATTACATTATTCTCTCATTTTTAACTTTATTCTTTCATCATGTTTCAAATGCTTTCTTTGTATTTTTATATTATAGATTAAATATATTTTTGATTTTAACTTAAGTGAAAATTAAAACGAGTTTTTTTTTGAAATTTTGGTTCCATTTATTTCACAAATTTTATAAATATGTAAATTTAGTCATTTGAATCATATTTATTTTGTTAACTTTATTTAAAGTTTTAATTGTGATTTATGGTGACATTTGAATTATTTATTTCGTTTGACACATCTCTATTTCAATATTTATTTGTTTGTTGAAAAAAATATTTAAAATATTTTCAAAGGGAAACTAATTATAAATTTAATTCAAGGACCAAAAATATATTTAACTCTTATATTTTTAATAAAAAAAATGATTTTTTTACTACTAAATTGACCTGTACTAAAAAGATGTCACTTCTTCATTTTCATTCTTCTTACATGCATAGTCTTGGAGAAAATATATTTCAATTTTCAATTTAATATATAAGTTATCAAATTTTACTTTTCCCATAAAGGGTAATTGATGATAAAAATTATAACTAATAATCTCTACTATTGCAAAATTAATTGATAAGAGGATAACTATATATTCTTTAATATATCAATCAAGATAGTTAAATGATAATTTAATTGCGAGAAAATCACATTTAATAATAATTATAGCATTATTTCATTTATATTTTTAAGTACATTGAATTCTTAACATGCACACTCTAATTATATATGTTTTTCAATAATTGGGATACATATAAGTATAATTTTGAATTGGGTTTTGTTGATACTTTTGTATTTTTCTTTTATACATCACTTTTATGATAGTCATAAATGATGGTCTGGAAGTCACCATTGTAAAATAAGACTCGGTGATAACTTTGTCCTTAATTTAAAAATCATCCTTGAAAGTTTTTAACGACAGTAGGTGAGAACCATCAGAAGTTCAAAACTAAGAAAAAAAACATATTGTAGGAATCAACAATATCGTGGTTAAAAGTGGTGATTATGGTCACTGATTACAGTACCGTATTTCATTATCTTTTGTAAGACGTTATACATGGTGTTTTGTTCCCTCTCTTTCGCAGTTATCAATCTAGCTTTTATTATCTGCACGATATGAATGAATCGGTTAGTGGATTCTCTAAGGGTTGGTCTGTTATTCTCGTTGTTGCACTGGTAAATGATTACGGATAGGGCGAGATTACTTTAAAGAAGGTTTGTATTTATGTAATTTATAACAAATAATAATCTATTGATTTTTTTTATAGTGTCGACAATTGTACTATCTACACCATATCGATAGTTAGATTGTTGTCGGGATTCTATATGTTCAACAAACCTAACCGAACAATGTTCAAATAAATAAATAATTTCATAAGTATTCTTGATTTATAACACAAATAGATTTATTTTTCTTAATAGTTTTAACACTCCTTTTATAAACAAAAGCTTATGGCTACGAGAAAAATTATCTTTTAAGCATTTTAGTAAAAAGATTACTTTTATTTATAAATTTATTATTTGATGTTGCTTATTAATAAATTTTGATTTACTATTTATCATTAAAATGTTAGATATTTCATTATGTAATATCATATTACGATATTTTCAAATCAAACTTTACAATCCCACAGTTTAATATTAAAATAAAATGATTATATTAATTTACAATTTTATAAACAAAAATATATTTAGCCCTCAAATCAATCATCTTAATCATTTTTCTTTCTTACATCAACTATCTCTCATTTCTCATTTATCATAAATTAACACACAATATAGTTTAAGAATCCTAACAATTTTATCCAATTATTTTAAAATAAAATAACAGTATTCTTAGAATAATAACTCAAAATTTAGATGTAAAACTAACAAATAGTGTTAAAAAAAGTAACGTTATAAACTATTCGGCGTAAATATTAGCCATAGTTTATATGTTTAAAATTATTTGTTAGTATATTTAAATCATGAGATAATTTATATATAAAATAACATATATTTTTATTTAAAAAATAAATAAAGTATGAATAGGAGAACTGTCATAATAGTGGAATCTAATATTTAAAACAAACGATTCATTTTATGATTCAAACACAACTGGTAATAAAATCACACCATTTAACAAACGAATAAAATTTCTTCATTTCCTTCTTTTTTTTCCTTAATATTATTCCCATAATATCTCACTTCCTACCCACACAAAAGCATCATCCAGTTACAAACGATAGGAAAAGAGAATAATTATTTAAACATTGATTAACTGGGATAATATCATAACATTGGGCCTAATTGCAAGGCCCAATTTGATTCTGACACGGGGTAAGGACTGGGGTTGCCACCGGTAGTGGGCCAAGGACTGGGCTTGGCACCGGCGCTCCTCGGCGACGACGACTCTCTCTATCTTCAATGGCTTTCATAATGTCCAAACAATTCCCTCCGAGATCGTAGACGTCCTTCCCCTCCTTCACAATCGGCGAATTGGTGAACTCGTCGGTGCATGCGGAGAGGTATGAGAGAACCGCGCTGAACTTGAAGCGTGCCTCGGCGACGTTGCGCTGCGCAATTACCGTGATGGTTTCGTTAATGGCGTCCATCATGCTATCGAATTGGTCGGAGCATATTGAGAGTGAGTCGTTCAAATCCTTGGAATTGGCTGGGTTCGTGAGGAGTGTATTGATGAGGATGGTAGTGTTTCCGACCAGTACCCGTGTTGCATCAATCTCTATTTCCAGCGCTTTGTAGACATTAAATTTTGGCAAAGTTATGACATGAGGAAGTATGGTGGTGAAGCACATATATGGATTGGTGGTGGGCTTGCAGAGGGACCAGACGCGGGCCTGCGGAGTGCGGACGGCGTGGGCATGGAGGACGAGGCCCGAGAAGGAGACGAAGAGGAATAAGGTTTTGATGATGAAACTGAAAGCCATGATTTCCTTCTCCTATGTCCAAAATAAGGTATAGATAGGAGAAGGTTGATAGAGAGAGAGAGACGCTTCTTGCACTGAGAACGTTTCCGCTATTTGAACTGTGAAACTTTGCCGTAGAAAGCGGTTCCCAACAACAGAATACGCTCATTATAGCTCCTTTTCCAACCGTTTTTAGTTTTGACTCCATTCATATTCTTTAACACCCTTAATTGTGTGGTGAAAAAGATATTAGTTATTGACAATTACCATAACATTTTCTTAATTAATAAATTAAATTAATATATATTTAATTTTCAATATACTAATTTCATGCACATACAATTTTATTTATTTATTGTTGGGGTCTTTTAGTTCGGTAAGACACTCATGTCATGCTTTCTATATCGTACATTTCTTAGATTCTATAAGGTTGCAGCAGTGCAAATTGTATGTTCTCAATTAGAAAGCAATTTTATTTTTTAGACCATATACTTTTTTAATTATATTCCAACGTACTTTCTTTCTTCCTCTGTCCTTTTAATAATCAGTCATGACTTCCTAGGATTGTAAAATTATTTTGATTTCCCTCTCCCTTATGAATTTTCCTTTTCATATATAAACTCATAAAATCAAATGAATGGAGTTTCAAACTTAAGCCTACGACGGATCACCAAAATTCTAGAAAGCCAAAAGTTCTAGTATAGGTAATATGCAAAATCACACTTACGAATCAGGCAGAACGGGCAGGACTGAGCTCGGATTCCGACCTCAAATAAGACCAAGCTCAACATCTGGGAAAAACATGAACACAGAAGGTCGGATAGCTCGGTCGACATACGAAAGATGGACCAGTGACGTGGCCCAATAGGTAGCTTAAGAGAAGTAGCCCAATGAAAGAATGTGGCCCAAAGAGAGTGAAGGGAGATGCAACGTGTCCTTAAAACCCGTGAAAGATATCCCTATATTCGAGGAGAGGTTTTGGCGGAATCTTAGGAAAAGAGTAGCGAATCAAGTAGAGGGTTAACTGACAAGCGGGAGAATCGGAAACAGAGGCAGTGGAGATAACTGATTCATCTCATATATATATGAAAAGGAGAGAGGACGAATGGCAAGCAGGTTCTGGGTAATTAGTAAACACAAAAACTGATTACTGGAACATTGGCGCCCACCGTGGGGCCCGGTAAAACTTGAGGCCGGCACCACAAACGAAAATAGTCAAGTGAAAATCAGATCAACGAAATGGCGATCACCACATCAGAAAATAACAGCAGCGATCAAACCTCCTTGGAACAGATCATGCAGCACATCGAAACCTTGAGACAGGAGAATGAAGTCATGCGAAAGGAAAGAGAGGCGGAACGAACCCAATGGCTCGCCGACCACGAAAGGAGACGGCTAGAAATAGAAGCTGAACACGAAAGATTGCGGAAGGAATCGGAAGAGGCCAGACAACGTTTAGAGGAGTCTATGCTTCAGCAGGAACAACTGAGAAAAAGTAATGAGGAGCTACGATCCTGGATGAGGGAGCGTAGTCATTTCCGAGATGCCAACCCTCTCGGAAGAGGAACTGTCGAGCCAGACGAGAACCACCCTTTAGCGAGGACAATCGTGGAGGAGGTCATCCCGCCTCATTTCATCATTCCGAAGATATCGCCTTTCACTGGTGAAGGCGATCCGGAGGCTCATTTGAAAGCTTTCCGAGCGCAAATGTTGATATCAGGAGGGAACGACGCAGTCCGGTGCAAAATGTTCGTAGGGACCTTGTCAAACACGGTGCTAAAATGGTTCGGAAAGTTACCCCACGCCACCATAACATCCTTTAACATGTTCGCTCGCTTATTCATGGAGAGGTTCGCTGTGAATCGCCCCAAGCAGCTTCAGATCGCGGATATGTTCGACATCAAGCAAAAGCAAGAAGAGACCCTAAAACAATTCCTCAACAGGTTCTGCGACGTCAGCATGGGGCTCACCAATCCCAGCGAGGAGATGTTAGTGGGAGCATTCGTGAAAGGCCTGCGGGCCAATTCTTTCAGTGAATCTCTGATATGCACGCCAGCTGTAACGCTAGCAGAAGTAAGAAATAGGGCGACTATCTATATTGAAACCGAGGAAGCAATGCAAAGGAAAAGACTAGACGAAAGACGGTCACACTCCGAGCATAAGGGCAGAGATGTCCGGCGTCAAATCATGGAGGTCTCCTTTCCACATAAGAAAGCAAATCGCAAATTTTCCCCCTACACTTCGCAACATGCGTCAGAAAAGAGACCTACCAAGCCAGCATGCCCCAATTTCTCTGAATCCAAGATCTGAATCTTGCAGGACCAGGAGATCAACAAGTACCTACGCTTCCCGCTAGAAACGGGGCGGCTACTGGGAAAGGAAACCTCTGCCTGGTGCGAATTTCACAGAACCCATGGCCACGACACAGAGAATTGCTTTCCGCTGACAGGCCAGTTGGCCAGTCTAGCTCGGCAGGGTCTGATGAACAAATACGTCAAAGGAGGTAGCACGAAAACGAAGCATACGGATTCACTTCCCAAACAGACCACGGGACCCCATGAAATTCCCATCCTGGGAGATTTTAACACCATATCAGGGGGGTTCGCGGGAGGTGGCCCAACCAGGTCAGCTCGGAAACGATACGCACGAAACATTATGATGGCGGCGATATCGGAACCCTCGTCCCCCACGCCAGACATCGTTTTTTCGTCAATCGATTCCGAAGGTATTATTCCTCATGAAGATGACCCAGTTGTACTTTCAGTGATCATGATGGGCAGGAATGTACACCGAGTTTTAATCGACCAAGGTAGCTCAGCTAACGTCATGTTCTGGGAGGCGTTCGTGGGTCTTCAGGTACCCAGAGATCAGCTTTTACCTTTCGACGGAGTATTGGTGGGGTTCTCCGGGGAGCAGGTAGAAGTTAGGGGTTATGTTAACCTAAGAACGACGTTTGCTGATGAACACGCCGCCAAGACAATAGTAATCAAGTACATCGTGGTCAAGGCTCCTTCATCATACAACATGCTACTCGGAAGACCTTCCCTCAACAAGCTTGGAGCCGTCGTTTCCACTGTGCACTTGAAAATGAAATTCCCCGCAGAAGGTAAAGTGGTGACGATGAAAGTTGACCAGGAAATTGCTCGGAAATGCTATGAAAAAAGCTTACGAATACGGCGAGACACTTATAATATAACACAGGTCCCCAATTCAGTAAGCCAACCAGAATCCGAGCTCGATCCAAGACCACCAACCGACCAAGGACCACAGCCGATTGGCGAGCTCAAGGAAATAGAGATAATCCCAGAGAAGAAAATAAAAATAGGAGCTGACCTCGATCCGACCACGGAAGCAGCAATAAGGCGGGTGTTGCGAACAAATATAGCCTCGTTCGCGTGGTCAGCTCGGGACATGCCGGGAATTGATCCAGACATACTCTGTCACCGGCTGAACATAAATCCACAATCCAAGCCACGAATTCAGAGACGTCGGAGACTTAATGAGGAAAAAAGCCGAGCTGCTACTGCAGAAATAAAAAAACTAACAGAAGCTGGGCACATCAAAGAAATACAGTACCCAGAATGGCTAGCCAATATAGTCATGGTAAAGAAAGCGAATGGGAAGTGGAGAATGTGCGTCGATTTTACCGACCTCAATTTAGCATGTCCGAAAGATTCTTACCCTATACCAAACAGAGACATCCTGGTGGATCGCGTATCTGGATGCGGCCTGTTAAGTTTCATGGACGCATACTCGGGATACAATCAAATCCGCATGCACCCAGCGGATGAAGACAAAACTGCCTTCATGGGGACGAAATCTAATTTCTGCTACAAAGTAATGCCCTTCGGCCTTAAAAATGCAGGAGCCACCTATCAGAGGATGATGGACAGGATCCTTCAACCCCTGCTCGGAAAGAACGTAGAATCATATGTAGATGATATGGTAGTTACTTCCACAGGGAACGAGAGCCACGCCACCGACATGCAAGAAATTTTTTCCACGATCAACAAATACCAACTGAAGCTAAACCCAGAGAAGTGTGTGTTCGGGGTCAAAGCGGGAAAATTCCTTGGTTTCATGCTAACCGAGCGAGGTATAGAAGCAAACCCTGACAAATGCCAAGCAATAATCAACATGAAAAGCCCGAGCTGTGTGAAAGAAGTCCAACAGTTAACAGGAAGGATGGCTGCTCTATCCAGATTCCTAGCGAAGAGCGGAGACAAAGGCCATCCTTATTTCCAATGCCTGAAGAAAAATGAAAAGTTCCAGTGGACACCGGAATGTGAAGACTCCTTCCTCCAACTCAAGAGCTACTTGAGCCGTCCTCCCGTCCTCAGCCGACCAGAGAAGGGGCATCCTCTGCAACTGTACGTTACGGTGACTGAACACGCCATCAGTTCAGTATTAGTACAGGAACGGGAAGAAAGACGGTACCCGATCTTGGAAAAAGCAGCTTTAGCCGTCGTCATCTCTGCTAGGAAACTCAGACCTTATTTCCAAAGCTTCAGCATTCAAGTGAGAACGGATCTTCCTGTCAAGCAGATCCTAAAGCGACCAGACATGACGGGACGCTTGGTGAAATGGGCTATCAAGTTAGCCGAGTATGACATAAATTATGAGCCACGAGGAGCAATCAAGGCCCAAGCTTTAGCTGATTTTGTGGCCGAACTCACTTTACCAGCATCCTCAACTTCCGAAACAACCCCAACAGATGTAAATAAATCTTCCCCCGAATGGGTGTTATCAGTAGACGGAGCGTCCAACCAAAAGGGCAGTGGGGCAGGGGTAATACTCGAAGGTCCCGGAGGTGTTCTAATAGAGCAATCTCTAAAATTCTCTTTCAAAGCCAGCAATAATCAAGCCGAATATGAAGCCTTGATCGCAGGCATGCTGCTAGCCAAGGAAATCGGGGCGAGTAGACTAGCAGCACGGAGTGACTCATTACTGGTAACAGGACAAGTTAATGGGGAGTTCACGGCCAAAGATCCACAGTTAGCCAAGTACTTGGATTATGTGCGCTTACTAGCAAAGGCCTTTGAGACTTTTCATCTAACTCATGTACCCCGACAGCATAACAGTCGAGCAGACCTTCTATCTAAGCTCGCCAGTTGCACGAAGCCGGGCCAGCACAAGTCGGTGATTAAAGAAACATTAACCTCGCCAAGGGTGGACTCTTCTAACGAATCCAGAATCATGAACTTGGACAGAGTCCCACCCTCGGAATCCTGGATAAATCCTATCAGATCTTACATTGCGGATGGAGTCCTACCAACCAACGAGGACGAGGCTCAACGCATTAAAAGGAGCTCGTCCCGCTACACCCTCGTGGATGGGCACCTTTTTCGCTTCGGATTTTCAAGGCCGATACTGACCTGCGTGGAGATTAAGGAATCCCGGAGAATCATGGCAGAACTGCATGAAGGAATCTGCGGTAGCCACATCGGAGGGCGAGCTTTATTACTAAGGGTCCTCCGAGCTGGATATTTCTGGCCCACGATGAGAACGGATTGTATGGAACACGTCAAGCGTTGCGATCAGTGTCAAAGACAGGGAGATTACCATCGTGCCCCCCCCGAAATCTTACATTCTATACACCCCCCATGGCCTTTTCACACATGGGGAATAGACATCCTGGGACCTTTCCCAATAGCGGCGCGACAGCTAAAATATCTCGTGGTTGCTGTAGAGTATCTGACAAAATGGATAGAGGCCGAACCGGTGGCTAACATAACAGCATCCAAAGTAGAAAAATTCATATGGAAGAACCTCGTGTGTCGATTCGGCGTCCCTCGTCGCCTCATATCCGACAATGGAACCCAATTCACCAGCTCTCAAGTTCGGCAAACCTGCCGGCGGTTGGGAATAACCCAATGTTTCTCTTCCATAGAACACCCGCAGACTAACGGACAGGCCGAGGCAGCAAACAGAGTAATACTCAGAGCTCTCAAGCGAAGAGTATTGGCGAGTAGATCATCCTGGCCTGAAGAGATTTCCAGGATTTTATGGGCATATCACACGACTCCACAATCAACTACTCATGAGACTCCCTTTAGTTTGGTATATGGAACGGACGCTTTGTTACCAATCGAAGTTGGACATCCAACGGAAAACAGAAAAGAGCTGACGACAGAATCAAACGAGGAAGGAGTCCGAGCCAACCTAGATGTACTGGAGGAAATACGGGAATTGGCTAGAATTACGGGAGAGGCCACAAAGCGGCGCGTGGAAAGAAGATACCGAACCAAGGTGATTCCTCGTGATTTCAAAATCAATGGTCTGGTTTTGAGGAGAGCTCATTTGACGGAAGCCGAGCACAAGTTATCTCCGAAGTGGGTGGGGCCTTTCAGAATTAGAGAAGTCCTACCAGGAGGAGCGTATAGGATGGAAACATTGGACGGATCCGTCATACCAAGAACGTGGAACGCTGCAAACTTGCGCTTTTATTTTAGTTAAGTACTCGTTTTTTCATTTAAATTTTCCTTATGTAAAGACTCGAGATTTCCTTTCAATAAAGAACCCCACACTCTTTTTCCCTACCTCACCGGAGGGTTTTTTAATGAGGTGGGTGTTAAGATGACAAGCTTTGTACGTATCTATCTTCTGAGGTCTTCCTCGGTCCGACCTAACTACGCGTTAGCCATTAAACCTCAGCACGCTGAGGGCTTCCTCGGTCCGACCTAACTACGAGTTAGCCATTAAAACCTCAGCACGCTGAGGGCTCCCTCGGTCTGACCTAACTACGAGTTAGCCATTAAACCTCAGCACGCTGAGGGCTCCCTCGGTCCGACCTAACTACGAGTTAGCCATTAAAACCTCAGCACGCTGAGGGCTTCCTCGGTCCGACCTAACTACGAGTTAGCCATTAAACCTCAGCACGCTGAGGGCTCCTTCGGTCCGACCTAACTACGAGTTAGCCATTAAAACCTCAGCACGCTGAGGGCTCCCTCGGTCTGACCTAACTACGAGTTAGTCATTAAACCTCAGCACGCTGAGGGCTCCCTCGGTCCGACCTAACTACGAGTTAGCCATTAAAACCTCAGCACGCTGAGGGCTCCCTCGGTCCGACCTAACTACGAGTTAGCCATCAAACCTCAGCACGCCGAGGGCTTCCTCGGTCCAATCTAACTACGAGTTATCTATTATTCAACGCGCTAAGGTTTCTCTTGCTTTGATCTAAGTTGCGAGTGTGAAATTAGTTCAGATACGAGTTAGAGGCAAAATCACAAGCATGATCACCAAAACACAAGTCTTCTCAAGTTGCATAGAAAGTTCACAAACTACATAGAAAGTTCACAAATAAAGGCAACAAAACAAGACAAAGCGACTATATATTACAAGTTCTCTATTTTTAAACTAAAGATCGACCAGCTTTCCTTCCACTATCTCTTTGGTAATGTCCGCCGCAGACACATCAAAATCTGGATGAAGTATCTTCACCTGATCTAAGGCTAGCTGGAATCCCTCCTTCATGGTCGAGCATAACTGATCAGTGAGCTCCTCTTTCTCTCCTTCAAGCGTCTGACAGCGAGTGGATAAGAGTTCAACTTTGGGTTTTAAGTCATCCACCTCCATTCTCAAATTTATCAGCTCAGTTTCTTTGTCATCTAGCATCTTCTTCACTTTAGCGAAGTCTACTAAGTCAGCTCGAAGTTGCTCAATCTCCTTGTTGGCGGAAATCAAATCAGAGGTGACCTTCAATTCTCTCTGCTCAGACGCCTCAAGCTTGTTCACGAGGAATAAAGAGGACGCCTCGACTCGATGTATACTACGAACGAGCTCCTCTTGAACCGAAGAAAGCGGACGACTTGAAAGAAGCTCATCATCAGCCGAAAAATAGTTATTAGCACGACCATGGGCCAAGTGAGTGAACTTTTCATCCCAAAAGCTCTTTTTAGGGTTTAAAGCACCAATAGGAGCATGGTCGGTAGAGTCCGACGTTTCTAGTGTCACCAGATCAGCTCGTTTCCTCTTTAACTTAGGATCGCTCTGCGTGGTCTCTTGGTCACTTTCTAAAACCAGACCTTTCGAAGAAGAGTTCCTGGTCCTAGAAGTCGCCCCGACCTTTGCAGTCTCTTTCTGCTTTATGCGGCGAAGCAGTTCTTTCTGTGATAAAGCCATCTGTCGCTCTGCGAAAAAAGAATCAAAAGCAGCAAAATCAGTTTACAATACGAAGGTGAATGATCTAAATAGGGAAACTCATAGGTTGGGCATATACCGATGAACAACTTTAAGTCTACTCTGCGATACTCGAGGTCTAGTATTTTACGTATGTCAAAGATGACCTCTAAACCTTCCAATCGAGCACAGCTTTCCCTCTCAGTCAAACTCAGCTCTTCCATTTGGCGAGCACTTTGCGGAGTAGGAAGTCTAGTCCAATACAGAGGAAAACCCTCCAGCAAAGCAGCATTATGCTCGGGAGCAAGGATTTTCAAGAAAGCGCCCTTTCCACCCTTATACGAAGACTGAAATAGGGTAAGAAGACCTCGACCACTCACACTATTCAAAGACGCCCAAAACTGTTTGGGGGAGTTCTGCTTCAACTCGAAGAAATAGAGGAACATGGGGGCTGTGGGTTGGATCTCTAAACCAGAACACAAAATTTGAAAAGCTCGGACAAAACCCCAGTTATTAGGATGAAGCTGCGCAGGTGACACATTCAGAATAGTAAGCAAGTCTTTCTCAAAATCGCTAAAAGGAAGTCGGAACCCTAGCCTTTCAAAAAGGGTAGCATAAACAAAGGTAAACTTTTGGAGAGGGGGAAGGGTACCATCCCTGCACACGGGTTCATCCAACTCACAAGTTCCTACGAGTACATCCTTCTCATCATCTTTACATAACGCCTGCCTATCCCGAAAGGCTTTTATCCTTTTCATCGTGCATAAACTAGTGCATTCCCTCTTCAAACTCAAAGGGGCCCAAGTATACTGCGAGTCGTATGAAGTCATCTCAAGAAAAACCTAAACCTTAAACAAGAAGAAGAATAACTGGCAGAAGGTCTAATCTGAAGCAGGGAAAGCAATGAATATGCAAAGCTTGAGTCTGGCTATGAGGAAATTTTGCGTAAACCCCAACCGCTTACGAATCTCTAGGGGTCAAGAGTCTCAAAGGGCAGACACAATACAAAGGTTCAAATACCAGCAAAGAAAACGATAAAAACAAAGAAGCATAAAATGGGAAATTAACGTACCTGGAGCAAAGATGAAACGCGAAACGGAGAAGGGAGGAAGAAGGAGGATCGTTTGAGGTATGAGCGTCTCAACAACGTTCTGAAGAAATTGAAAAGAAAGGAACTGGAACGGTTACTTTTTCCATTCAAAGTAGGCCGTTAGATCACACATTACGCTTTAGCCGATATTTGACACGTGTAGCAAAGTAGGTGAGGCGTAATTAATGCTGTCAGAGAGGTCCAATCCAATCAAATCAGTAGAAGCGACCTTTAGTCTAGTGGACTCGACGAAAGGTCGGAGGGCTGTGTACCGGGTCAGGCAGAACGGGCAAGACTGAGCTCGGATTCCGACCTCAAATAAGACCAAGCTCAACATCTGGGAAAAACATGAACACAGAAGGTCGGATAGCTCGGTCGACATACGAAAGATGGACCAGTGACGTGGCCCAATAGGTAGCTTAAGAGAAGTAGCCCAATGAAAGAATGTGGCCCAAAGAGAGTGAAGGGAGATGCAACGTGTCCTTAAAACCCGTGAAAGATATCCCTATATTCGAGGAGAGGTTTTGGCGGAATCTTTGGAAAAGAGTAGCGAATCAAGTAGAGGGTTAACTGACAAGAGGGAGAATCGGAAACAGAGGCAGTGGAGATAACTGATTCATCTCATATATATATGAAAAGGAGAGAGGACGAATGGCAAGCAGGTTCTGGGTAATTAGTAAACACAAAAACTGATTACTGGAACACGAATAAAAATATATTATTTTTAAAATTATGGGGGTGGAATTAGAAATGTTTGAAGTGCAGGAAGAAAAGGCTGAATATTACCCATATCCAACAGAGTTTGGATATAATGGACTTGTGACTCAAACTAGTCTCAAAATCAACGGGCCATGCGAGAATCATACATACCCAACTCAGTTCCGCAACGTGGAAAAATACACAGCCGAGATTGGTATCAAGATCCAATCCTTTGTTCTATGCTTTTTAAAGTTACAAATTATATGATTAATAAATCAAAGTTGAAATCCTAGAAAATAAAATTAACTAATCTCTAATTCCTACATATTCTCCAATTCAAAATATTATCGCAAAACAAAAAATATGTCATCAGACTTTTAAGTATTAAAAAACATTTAAATATGTTTTTGAACGTTAATAAAATGGACATTGGTCTTTTGAGACCATTTTTTTTTTACTACCATTTGACACTGTCTCTCATTACTATTCACTTTTTCTTTCTTTTAAAAATATAAAAGTTAACTCTTATTAAGACTATTTTACCCTTGTAAGAGTTGTCAAATGGTCCTCAAATGGTGTCAAACAACCTTTCTCCTAATAAAATATAAGGTTAAATATGTTTTTGTCCCTTAAGTTTAAGTGAATTTTGGATTTAGTCCATCTTCAAAACTTTATACCAATTTAGTCTTCATTTTTAGAAATACATGGATTTAGTCCTTCTTACCAAATTTTGTTAAGTTTATTTGACATTTTAAATGCATTTTATGATAATATTTGAGTTAACATTAAAGCGAAAATGTGTCAAAGGGTGTAAACAATTCGAATACTTTCATGAAATGCACTTGAAACATTAGATAAACTTAATAAAATTTGGTTAAAAGAACTAAAGTCAAGTATTTTTAAATATGAAAGACTAAATTGATAAAAAATTTGAAGAGAAATTAATTTCAAATTTTACTGAAACTTGAGGGATAAAAACATATTTAACCCTAAAATATATTAGTTTAACAAGTAAATTATTAAATACACGGAGATTTGCTTGTATAATTTTATCAGTTTAGAAACTATTGAGCACATGAGTAATTAAAATATTTTCTAGATTTTTGTTATTGTAGCATAATTTTTTTACTACTCTCGGGGTTAACTCATCTTTTAAATAATGTTGCATGATGGGCAGACTCTGTGATGCACAGTTATTAAAGATTTTGCACTGTTGAGCAGATATGAGATCCAAAAATATGATGTGAAGTTAGGATAAAAAGAAGATGGTAGCCAATAGTTTCCTTTTAAAAAATTAGAATGCGATTTGGTTGAAGTTTCGTGTTGAGTGGAACGTAATCTGCACAAAGATTGAGCAGGCCACCACAGAGGTACCTGGTATCTCCCATGCATGCCAGCCCCTCCCACAAAACTGTCGGTAAGGAATCTCCAACCAGACCCTTCTCTTTCTGCTGGCCCCCATACATGCATCTCACCCTCACATTTTTTTTCCCCAACCAATCTGCACAAACATTATAATATCACAACAACCTCAATTTTACATCATACTTAATAACCCAATCACAATTTAATTCATTTTTTTTATTATTATTAAGTTCACCCCTTCCAAAGTTCATATTTTATGTATGGGGTGTTTGTTGTGGGTACTGGTCGTGAAAGTTTGTTCAGTCCAGGAATGTCATCTTCCCTATTTTGGTCTTTCTCGTAATCATGCCTTTTTTTCGCCTTTCTTTTCTTCACACGTGTAGTTTTTCTTATTTATATCTAGAATATGTCTCTGTGTGTACTTGTCATTATTCAATATCAAACCCATTGTTTTCCGTATAAGATAAGATGCTGCGCAATAATACAAACCCTCTGTTCATCATCAATTCTGTATACTATTCTCAACCATCCGACATGGCACACTATTTAAACCATATTTAACTTGCCTTTTCATCCCACACAAAACACACACACACACACACACAATTTTTTATGTGTATAAATCTTGTCTTGTTACTCCATTGCCGTAGGTTGTGTTTTCCCCTACCAAAACTTTGAACCAAAAACATTTTATTACTCACTTCTTATCGGCTTACACGTAACCAACTTTGTGATTCAACATTTTTTAAATTCAAGGCTAACATACTTAACAGGGAGGTATTTGCTTTCGGTCCATGATTATGCATGTTTAGTTAGGTTAGAAAAGTAGTCACTAATAGATGGCGACATAAATATTAATAAATAACTTGAAGTAGTTGTAGCAACACTATGTTCAGGATTGGAACAACCAAAACAGCAGAAAAAGTTTTTCTTATGTTGACTTTTCCATGTCCATGCCTACACATGTTTTTTGTACTCTTTTTATATAAAAGTAATCTAATAGGGTGAAATTAAAATAACTAAATATATAATATATTAGGTAATGTCATCCATATTAGTGAGGTTTTTCGAGTAATACGTAGTTTCCAAAATTTTAAGATGACGTGTAGTACTTGTTGTATTCCTGCTTATATATATGTTTTCAGCTTCTAATATAACATTTATTTGTTCTCAAAAACAGAGAAACTCGTATTCAACTGTGTCAAGAGCCTTATGATTTTCATCGGTTCTCTTCCTTCCTAGTTAATTATCATATCCCATGCTCACTGATTCCAATTTTGAAAGAGTTGTTATTTTTCGATAATTAGAGTACCGATATTTGAATTTAGAGTTCAAGAAGATCACCGACTGCTAATTAATACAGATGCACAGAAAACAAAATTTGAGACTAGAAAACCTAAAAGACGTAACCAAAACATTATATTTTCTAGTCTATTGATCTTCTTTTATTCGTGAAGACTATTATTTGCAAAAAGATACTTATAAACACATTTGGAATTTAGTGAAGAAAAAATGAGGAGGGATTTCGAGTTACTACAAATGAACGATGGTGAATCAATTACCAAGTTTCTCAGTAGGATTATGGATATGCTATTACTAACAAAATGCGATGTCATGGAGAAGAAAATATGATGTTACTCTAGCTAGTAGAAAAATAATTTAACTATTATTTGCATTGTTGAAGAGTCAAAAGATAAAACATATCATCTTCCTTTGTGAATTACAGAGCGCATTGTTGCTCTATGAACAAAAAGTAACAAAAAAGAAAAACTACATGCACATATTTTGGAATTTTCCAAAAGTTAATGTTTAGATTATATTTTTGTAATATCTTTTTTTCTATTGTTGTTGTTTTTTCAAATAGAACTGATTGAAGAACTTGAATGACATGGTATTGAGTAGGATTTGATTGAAAAGCATAGAGATGAAAAAACTTATAAAGGTGTTTTCCAATACTTTGGTTAAGCTAATTTCAATGTATAAGTTAATTGTCCACTTTTTTATTTTGAGTCTTTCTTAAGTTTCTTTATGCAAAAGTTGACATTGGCTAAATAAATACTAACCAAATTTGTTAAATCTACTCCTCTTAACATTCAGGCACAAAAAATTATTTAATATGCAATTACTTTAATAGTTTACTTGTTATACGTGTGTCAAAAGAACTATGAACTGGTTGTAGAATTAAATCATGACCACCAAGTCTTAAATTATATTAATATCAGCGTACATAAAAAAATATAGTTCAATAATTTGAAAAAAAAAATGCAATTATCGTCGGTTACATACATTTTGCTATCATATAGCTTTTGTTATAATAATACCAATGAAAGGAACAGCTTCAAGAGACAAATGTTGATGCAGAAGTGCTGAATATCATGCAGACATTACAAGATGATAGCAACTGCGTACCATTTAAACGGCAATGATAATGACATTACCATTTTATATAACAAAAAAAATTCACAAGATATTGTAATGAAATTGTAATACTTTAATTAGTAACAGTGTTATTACTGTAATTTGTGAGATGTTCTCGGGCAAATTTTTTATATATTATATAAGCATTTTTCTGTAAATTTTCTGCACACTTTATAAACATTTTTCATGAGAAACAATTAACCAATTTGAATTTAGTAGAATTGTGATGAATGATAAAAAAGAGAGTTTATTATATATCTAAATATAGATCTAGAAAATAACATATATTTCGGGACTCAAGTTCATTGTCAACTTTGACTATTTTTCTGAAACAATATTTATCATATTCAATACAAATTTAAATAACTTAATAAATTAAAGAAAAACTTTCAAAGACATGACACGTGAACTTTGTACATAATTGTTCTAATTGAAATAATATTTTTAAGATTAATCATCACATTTGAATTAGAAAATTAAAATTAAAATATTTAAACTGTCTTTAATTTTAATTTTTAAACAATAAAAAACATAATTAACTGTATCAAAACAAACTACTTATCGAGCACCAGAGGATTTTTTGTGTCAAAATGTTACAGCATAAGCTAAAAGCATGTTTAAGCTAGAAATTTTAAAGTCATTCTAATGTTTGTGAGGAATTATTAGGGATGTTATAAGACAGGTTGAGTACAGATAGTAGTTCCAATATACATTATCGATTGAATAAAAATTTGTCCTACCTATATCTGTTTGGGTATTCGTTATGCGGGTACCTGCATATTTTTTTAATATTCATAGGTATTTACAAAAAAGAATTAATATTTAACAACAACTTCTAATCATAATTTCAAATAAAAATACAATGCATAATATTTATAAATTTCAAACAAAGTGCAAATAATCCATTGAAATAGTGTTGAATGACAATTTACAAATAAATAGAAATTTTTTAAAATCAATTGATAAAAAATAACCCATTCAAAATCAATGTATCTATGTTTTCATATATTTTTTTTATTTTTTTAATTTAAATTAAAATATAGTGAGTACGAATATCCACGGGTACGGATACTATAATACTCGTACCCACCCCGTTAACATACGGTATACAAAATATCCGTACTTATTACCTACGGATATTCATTTTTAATATTCATTTCCTCCTCATTACAGATTTTATTTGCAGATAACTGCAAATACGGATTCTTTTGACATGTCTGACAATTACATTTATAAACCTTGAAAACAATTATTAAGAAATCTATTATTAGTAAAAAGGAACAAACTTAAAATTTATTTCTGAACCTAATTTGGAAATCCCAAAATATATTACTACCTTTAGCAGGATGGACCAATATTAAATTTATTTTTGCAGTAGAAAATATTTATTAACCTTAAAAATAACTAATCTTTATTAAAGAACTTAACTTGATATTTTAAATTAGATCGTCTCTCATAATTTCGTTTTTTCCTTGATAATATATAAATTTGAGTCCTAATTACCACAGAGAATGTAGTACATTAATGCTCAAACAAACGATTTGTCAGTTTCTGAGTCATGCAATCTATCTTTTCATACTAACATTGTGTTCCGTGTGCAAGATAAAAAAACAAAATGCCTATATAAGATAAAGTGAAGTTGGAAGGTGACGATCGAGAGGAAAAGATTAATGATATTAAAATTGATAACAAAATGGTATTTGAAAAGGTAGGTGTATAAATCCAATTGAATTGTTAGTTTGTATCCGTAAACAGTAGAAGCAATTAAGAAAGGTATGAGCAATATAGAGCTTTGCATAATGTTGCCCAGAGTCAAAGATTTTGATATTTGAAGGGACACGAAAAAGCATGGTCCCCCATGGAATGTGTAAATATACAAGCGTGTGGGCAAGGCCAAATTTTGCACTGTGAGACACTTTATTGAGAGGTTCACATACTTATGTACATACAGAAACATATTTTTAGTCTAACAAACCTCAATGATTAAAGGGCTAAACTCATGATCAAGGACCCTAAAACAAACCCATTTTGTCCGGTGAGAAAGAAGCGTGATACTAATTAATTGGATTACGGACGGTGGTGGCCCCGACAACACTTGGTGGCGACAATGTTGGCTTCTAATTAAGTTTGTTTGACATGCAAATGCAAATTCTATTCTCACCTAACGCTACCTTTGACGGTGTCCCCACCCACATACATGCCCAAGATTCACAAATATCCCACCCTACAAACATTTTCCATTTTATTTTTCAGACCATTGCACTTGGGCGTCGGTGACTGTACGAGGAAATCGTTAGGAAAGTAAACGATTTTTATTTTATCCAACATATGTGTGTGTGGACCCATTGCGAGAGTAATTAAACACGGATAATTAAGTTAAGTGAAAAGCAAGGCAACGAGGAAAAGCGTAAAAACATATACTTGTTATGATTTTTTTGACCCGCCATCTAAGGAGCGAGGAAAAGCGAAACATTTCACTCTCGACCAGTTTCATGTTTCTCTTTTAGGTTTTTGGTGAGATTTTGGATCATGATTTTGCTGTCACATTGGAGAAAAGGACCCATTGAGGATTGGGTTAGTGAGTTAGATCAATCACTCCCGAAATCCTTGTTAATTCCGGCAGTAATTGGGTGACGACAACATGAAAACGATGGATTGTGAAGTGTGATTCAACTTAATTTGTGATCACAATCATTTACATCGGTTAGGGGAATAGATCCAAGTTGACCTCAACCGAAGAACTGGGCTCCAACTACACCTATTGAAGCTTCTTTTTTTATTAGATCGTTCAATTTAAAACTATATAATAGGATAATGTATTTAGCTAATTTGTTGGATTAACTCCAAAACTCTATTCCATCTTATGACTTTTTGTTATGACAGAGCATGAGTCAACTCTTACTTTTTGCTCTTCACATTGAAAAGTCAACCATAAAAGTATTTTTTGTGTGTTTAGTGATATATAGAATAAATAAATAAACTATTTATTCGAATAATAATTTGAGCACGCCCTCGTAACAAGAGAGCAAAAGGAAAGGGACAAGGGATAAGAGGAAGTATAGTGAGAGTAGTTTAGGATTAATATTAATGAAGAAAAATAAAGTGAAGTGTAGTTTTTGCCATAAGATTGAAATAATTTGAATTGAAGAATTAGTTAATGAAGGAATTCATGATGTGGCGCCGACAGAGTGAAAACAGTTAACCTTTGATTGGTTGGTAATTTATGAGTATGGGTGCCTCATACAGCTCTCAAATTGTGACCTTCGTCCTTCGGTTGACCCCATGTGTACGTATTTGACTACTTGTCATTCTCCCCAGCAAGTACACGTCTACATATAATTTTCATCTCAGAAGTATTCGATTCCATCACAACCAAATCGTAAATCATAATGTGTCAACAATATCATGTGTCATTTCTATCACTTTTGGCCTCATCGCTTTCATTTTCCTTTTTTTTTTCTCTCATTCTCCATCTTTTATACCATTTTCAGATTGTGTGGTATACTGTGGTGGATATATAACTATACTCCATAAATTTACAAACATGGACATTAAAAGAATTATTTTTTCCATATCTTGAAAAATTAGTCTTTATTAGGAATGACAACCGGTTGGGTCAAATATGGACAGTGCCTACACGTAACTCGATCCACAACAAAAAAATGTGCATGTTACATGTTTCGTTACCCGTGTAGGTACCCGGTTTAAAAATATCCACAGATATTTTATAACTTGTGAATATCCGTGTATACTCGCAAATATTTAAAAAAATATATATTTTATAATCATTTAAAATTAAATTTAAATAAAATTACAAAAAAATGTAAAATAATATATAAATTAAATTAAATTGAATATTAATTTAATTTAAATTTATTTTAATTTAATAAAATATAAATATAAATATAATTTTAATTGAATTTAACATAATAAAACATAAATTTAATTTCAATTTTATTTTTTTTTGTAACTGGTATCCGCGAGTACGGATAGTATGATACTTGCACTCGACCCGTTTATAAGCAGGTATTAATACCAACTATCTGTCACGGATTTTATCCACGGATACTCACGGGCACGAGTATTTTTACCATCCCTAAGTCTTTATAACTATGATGAACAAAATCTAGACATTATTTCATTTGTTAGAGATCTCACATCAACTAAAGATAAGTTGGGACAAACCTTATCTTAGGAATCGATTTAGTAAGGCTAGGTTACATTTAAAATTTATTTTTTAAAATGATATCAAAATCATTTAAAAATTATATCCTAACAAAAATTGTAGTATGTTGAGTTTATTGTGTTATCTGTTGTCGAATCATGTATGAATATATAGTATATAGTTTCATGTTGAAAATGATTATGTCTCGATGTGAGAGGTGTGTTAGAGATCCAATCAACTAGAGATAAAATCAATTTACAATATATAAGTCAAGACAAACATTATTACAAATCTTTTTTGTAACATTCAGTGCATGTTTGATTTTGTATCAAAGTGATGTAGAATTGATTCTCTAACGCGGAATCAGTATGTGTTTGGTTTTCAAGATCAATTAAAGAGTAAAAAATTTCCGTTGGATGAGAATCAACTAATTCTTACTTCTGCATTTTGAAGTATTAATTCAGCTGGAATCAATTATTCAATGTTAAACCAAACACACCCTCAATTAGTTGATCGTCAACGGTTCAATAACATGATTAGGAAAAAGAAAGAAAACTAATGAAAATGTGTTATTTTTGTTATAAAAAATATGAAATTTCATATCATATTAGTTAATCCTATGAACAATAATTTCATCACTAATTTGTAAGGAAATACATTAAAATTTACATAAAATACCAATTTTGCGATGAAAATAGAAAAGATAAACAAGGAAAAAAAATCAAGATTGATCGATAAAATTCATAACAGTTCATTTTTTTCCTATTATTTTATTATAAATCAAACATTTTTAGCTACCTATTTGTACTCATTTTACTTCAATACCAGACGTGTTTTTTTTTTTTCATTTCTGTTCTGTTTTTATTTCTTTTTTGTTTATTGATTTTTGTGTTCCATGAAACAAATTTGTAGCAACAAGTTGAGATGATGTATGTGATTTTTGTACAACCTTGTGGTTTTGGCATAGCTCGAGTCTGATGAGCACAGCTAAGCACTAGCAGTTGGTACACTGGTACGCGTCAATGGACTTCTATGGTACGGTTTGAGAGAGTGGTACTGTCACTCAAACTGTATTTTAGAGAAGGGGCCAGGGTCAACTATTATTTTTTAATACTAAAAACAGATACATCGCCACAATATTCAAGAGATCTTCATGATTGAGCTGTGTGATTTTTCAATTGTTAGATATACGTAGGTATGGCTTAATCTGTGTTACGGTGAACCTGGCATTTTGTTTGTTTTCGCCTTAAAACAAGAACATCATAAAGTGGAGAAATTAGAGAGATAGAAAAAGTGAAGAGAAGAAACGATTCATTGTCGGTACGAGCGTAGAATGCATGGAAGAGAAAGAGAAAAAGGGTAAGATCTGTGAGTGAGACCACATCTTTGTGAGAGGCCCTACTCAGATTTTGCCTCTGACCCTTACACTACCCACCAATGCTCTTCACCAGCGACGTAACACTCCCTGCCTGATACCGAATCTCATCCCCAACATTACTGTCCAAAATATCAATCAACTTTCTTTCACGTAACATATTCTTACATTTACTATTTCTACCACTCAAGAACATCCTTAACAATCCAACATTAACGATGTGTTGTTGTTGGATTCCCTTCTTTCTTTTACTCTCCCCAATCGAAATAATCACTGTAATATTATTGCCCTACCCACCACAGTCTAGTTAGTAGTCTATGTTCTGTATTCATTCAAGTTGCAAATTCAAAGTACAATTCTTGAAAAGAGATTTTAATGTTACGAGATTTAATCCATCAATTTATTTCTAGTACTGATTCCTATGGCAACTTGTAAACGCACGTTCTCCCATTAATGCTTGTCTTCTCCTACTTTTCTCTCTCTATTTTATTTTATCCAAATCTGGGAGAGAAACGGTTTTGCATGATTCCACATTTACATATATGGCTTGATTTCTATATTCCGTAAAAGTTGTTATATTATTAATTCATTTACTGAAATCAAGAATTTCAACATTATACGTTTTAGACATTTTACATTGGATGTACTATTGATTTTATATTAGATCTGATGTAAATGTTATGGATTTCAAAAGTGAAGATTTCTTATATTGGTCACTAACCAATGAAAAAGATGGCAAAGAACGTGAGTATGAATCTAAATTTTACATTAAGTAAAAATGAATAAATTGAACACCATATAAGGATGAAGACTTATAAACTCATTGTTTTAAGATTTTAAAGTTTTGAATTAGAGGTGATGTCAATCCCTTATATGTAAATTGGGTTCATATCTCATTAGTGATTTATGTTTCTGGTAATCCTCTCTCAAACAACACATAACAAAGACAAGATAATAATATATGAGTGAGTAAAAACCTCATTTTAGAAATATGTTAGTGTTCAATTTTAAACATTTTGTACATCAATTTACATATGAACTTATATAAAAAAGTCTCAACATTTTATTATTTATTTATGAGTATACACTTTTTATCAAAAATAAAGAATTAATTGATTATAGAAAATATTTGGATGTTCGATCCTTTTACAAATATAAAAAAAATAAAAATTACAAACATAAAGATTGTTTTATATATCCCAAAACATAAAATAAAAAAACATATGTTGATTGCTCTTGTCGTTTCGTTTTACCAATAAAAGAAATTTATCTTGTTCTTATACGTGTAATGTCTTGTAATCCAACATTCTTTTAACCGATTTAATTCATTAATTTCAGTGTATCTGCATCTTTACTGAAATATGCCTTTACATTTACATCACTTTATTATGAATTATGTCTGCCCTTATATGAAGTTCATACTGAAACCTCCTTTTTTTCATACATTGCTTAGGCTATCGTGTGACTTCATCCAACAACTAATAGATTAAAATGAACAAACAAAAATGTGATCACGCACAAAATTTAAAATAATTCAACTTAATTTGCATTATTTAACAGTTTAAACTAGCAGGACGAACACAATTTATAAATGTAAAAGCGATTAACAATAATACAATATAAAAATGTAATTTTGTATGAACAAATCAGTTAATTTAAAATTTATTATTTAACTAGAATAAAAAATAAATTTGCAATTACACACCAAAGAAAATATCATATGAGTATCTTTGGCACTGCTCTCATTATTTCATAACCAACAATTGGTTTTTGCACACGTGGGACGTCCCTCTTTGGTTGTGAATGGCCTAATGCATTTAAATCTCGACATCAAAAGCATTCTTCATAAATTTTTGGGCCAATGTTTCTTTATATAATGGCGACGAAATTCCAATTTAATGAAATTCCAAGTTCAAATCTTATTTTAACCATTTTTATAGTAATATCTTTTAATGTTTTATATTTTTTTATGAATGTTTTATTTAACCATCTTAATAACACGATATCTTTTTCTTTTTTATTTCACTATTGGATTCAACTCTACTATAGATTTCTGATTACATTTTTCACAATATTCCTAAAAATAATCGATGACCAAGCTACGCGTAAAAAATTTCCGTATAATAAATCATTCAACGTGGTAAAGAAATAAAAAAAATATTATATTTTTCTTAAAATATTGACATTCTTGGCACTATTGTATCAATGAAACAAGATTGAAGTTGTTTTGAGAATGAGAAGTATGGTATTATTATTGGAAATGATGGGTGGAACTTGTATTGTAGTTAGAAGGTGGTAAAAATGTTAGAAGAATGATTTGTGTTTTTTTTTCGGAGGATGAAAGACAAAATAACCGACCTTCCCTTTGGTGAGTGTGTGAATGAGAATGATAAGAAGAAGAAGAGACTTGAAAGAGTCCAAAAAAGGAAAACCATGAGCTATGAGGCTATGGAATAGTGACCGTACAAGTTTGGTGCCTACACTACACTGTCTAAAGTATGTCTACGTAGCTTCACTCTTTCATCCCTCCAACTCATGTTTTTTCATTTCTTTTTCACTCAAATATCCTATAAACTATATTGATGGATTTTATTTCATTTATTTTTTACTTAAATTATTCTAAATTTTAGTGGTGTGTTTGGATTTGAGTGAGAATTTGAGAAAGAGTGAATAGATGAATTTAAGAGAATAAAAAGGGGACTATCATATTGTTTGAATTAAGAGAAATATGATATAATTTAAGTAGATGTGAGATCAAAACTTATATATATTTATGTATGATAGATTTAAAAAATATTGTAATGAATAAAATTATATAATTATCATTTTATTCATGAGGATAAAGGTGATAAATTTAAATATAAATAGTGAAATTATTATTATTAGTGTTATTTTATACTTAAAAAGTAATGGAATGAAATAAGAAAATTGGGAGAATAAAAACGACATAAGCAACAAATTTTTGCTTTCACGTGAATGGAGAGGTTGTTGAAGTCTTTCAAAAGAACTTGAACAATATATAATTGCACATCTCTTCAAAACGTAAGATGGTTCATTGTATTCATCGCTCTCAATTCGTCGCAACACTCCTCCCCAAACATGCAGAAACAAACATCTCAAATACTCACATATCCGTTAGTGGCCACAATACATTTCTTGATCTAAACAAAGGCTAAAGACGGATTTAAAATAGAGAATGATAAAAATAAAGAACACAAAATATAAAAAGGTATGATTCTTTAAATTAATAAGAGCGAAATATAAAAAAATTAAATTATAAATAATTTAACAGGTATGATAAATTTTTAAAAAAATATAAAATAATAAATTTGCATCAAAGCCAAACCATTGCTTTTTCTAAATGTTTTCACCCAAAGACAATAAATAAATGATATCATATTTACTTACTATAAATGTGTTAAAGTACTATTTATGACAATCAATCTTTTAAGATTTGAAACTTAAATGATTTATGTGGATTAACATCTTAAATGTCATGTTATATAATTTTAAGAAAATCATTTTTAATAATTAAATTTTGATAACTTTCTTGTACAATTTGAAATATATGAGATTGAATTTTCTTAATAATTTTTCATTTTCTTATTTTTTTATATTTTTTTATATTTCAAAACCATTTAAAAGTATCTATATTACACTTTATAAAGATAAAATTTGACTCCGACAAAAAAAAAAACTGAATCTCAACATTTGAGAGCATGCTATATTGAATTTATAATGTGAAAGTATTCTTTTTGTCAGCACAATAAAAAAAGACATTTTATGTTTTGAAAGGACATAAAGAGTTGGAGAAGGATAATTGAGTTTTCAAAATACAAATATCTTTATATAAATTGTAGTATAGGTGAATAAATAAATTCATATTCATAGATATTTGGTTGAATTTGTGTCAAAGAATAATAAATAAATTTATTAAATATAAATACCAGTAAGACGCACACACATTATATATATATATATATATATATATATATATATATATGATTATCTATTTTTGAATTTTTTATAATTATAATTTTTTCATTTGAATATTAAATTTTTTATGATATTATATTTTCTTTATATTTGACATTAAAATTTTTCATGTCAATATGTTATATATGGAAATATTATATAATGAAATATTACTAGAGTTGATAAATATTTAAAAAGTAAGAGATTAACTAAAATAATTAAAAAATTAAAAAAATTGCTAAAACCGGTTTTTAATTGAAAACACACCAAACTTATTCTTGTTAAAAATAAGAGCTAAGAATGTTATGGTTGAATGTAATTATACTGTCTTATGTATAAAAGAGGTTTTATTATAAAACAATGGTTGAATGTAATTATACTATCTTATGTATAGAAGAGGTTTTATTATAAAACTCGGTTGATTTTAAAATTATTTATAAAATTAAATATATTTTTTGTTCTTTAATTTTGAATGAATATTAAAATTAGTTAGTGAAGTTTTCATTCAATATGTTTATGATATCGTTCAAGTAGTTTATTTGTATTTAACAAATTTTAAATTCAATATTAATTGAGAAATACATATAAAATGTTAAATAAATTTAATAAAATTTGATTAAAATTATTAAGCACATATCTTTAAGGACGAAGACTAAATTGATTTATAATTTAAAGAAAAAAACTAATTACAAAATTCAGCAAAAAAATATTAAGAAAAAAAATATTTAACTCTTATTTATAAAATTTTTGAAGATCATATTTTCTGAAAAGTGACAAATCAATTATATCTAGAACTGAATGAGATTTAACGAATAATAAACACCTAAAAAATAACAATATCCATAACAATACTTTTAACATGTCATTCTCTTACCACTTCCAAGAAGAATTGAAAAAAAAGACTTAGTGTACCAAAACACTTTTAATTAAACAATGGTAAACTGAATATTATAGTTGTGAAAGACTAAAATAAGAAGAAGAGAGTTCCGTTTGGTAACAGCACCATGACATTCCCCCCACTAAGTTTTAAAATTTACGATCTGAATTGAAAGCAACCGGAATAAAGCAACAGCACGGAAGAAAAGGGTGCAACACAAAAAGAAGAAAGAAGACTAACCAAACACTGTACCCACCAACAACATTTTAAATTCACACCATAAAGTCCTTCAATTCTAACTTTGTTTCTGCTCTCCTCATTTTACTTTCCTTTCAACGCATCGCTTTTCTCTTCATTTTTTTAAGTGCCATCAGTTCCACCCATCTCAAACACAATTCCCTCCCAACATTAAACCACATTTCGGTTACATTTCAACATTTTTCATAACACATACTCTTTTGTTAAACTTTACTATAAATACACCATAGTTGTTTGTTGGAAAATAATGTCTACAATTTTTTTCATTTTAATATTTTCAGGCAAAGATGAAATTGGTAGTTTATTAAATTATTGCTATTTTCTAAAGTACCATCTATCTCAAAAACAGTTCCCTCGCTCGCTCTGCCCAATCCCTTAACACGCAATATTAAATTCAGAAAAAGAAGAGAGAAAAACAAAAACACAAATCGCGTGCCGATTAATCGCCCACCACGGGGAGGTGGAATGTTCTTCGATCGTCACATTCACTCACTCTCATTCACCACTATATAAACCCACCTTCCACACCTTTCTTCGTCATCACAATTCTTCAACAACACAAACACAAAACTCAAACTCTCCTCGAAACCTCTTTCTCTCTCTCTACAACTTCTCTCTCTAAAACAAACTTCGCTCCAACTGCAGAAATGGCGGCAATGCCCACATCTCCAATGAACCTCAACATGATTGACTCTAACTTCGAAGTTGACAAGCTCACAAACGAAATCTTCTCCATTCTCGAGAACAATTTCCTCTTCGGCTACGGCGACGCCGAAAATCGCACCAATTCCTTTCAAAACGCGAAACCGGCGAAACACACCGCCGGCAAAGTCAGGATCCTCTGCATTGACGGCGCCGGCGCCACTGAAGGCATCCTTGCCGCAAAGTCCCTTGCACACCTGGAGGCTTGCCTTCGCCGCAAGTCTGGCGACGCGAACTCGCGCGTCGCCGATTTCTTCGACGCTGCTGCCGGCTCTGGTGTCGGTGGTGTCCTCGCTGCTCTGCTCTTCACTCGCGGGAAGGATGGCCAGCCGCTGTTCACCGCGGAGGAGGCGCTGAAATTCCTCTCTGACAACCGCCGCAAGATCTCCCGCCGGCCGGGGATCCTCCGTCGAGTGCTCCGGCCCGAGTCCAAGGCGGAGAAGCTCTTCCGAAAGACGTTCGGCGAGTGCACGCTTAGGGACACCGTGAAGCCAGTGCTGATCCCGTGCTACGACCTCGTAACGCGCGCGCCGTTTGTTTTCTCGCGCGCCGATGCGCTGGAAATGGACGGCTACGATTTCAAGATGAGCGACGTGTGCGCTGCAACGTCAGCTGACCCTTCCTTCGCGGGCCCCACCGTGATGCGGTCCGTCGACGGCAGGACGAAGATAGTGGCCGTCGATGGAGGCGTTGCGATGAACAATCCAACAGCTGCCGCCATCACGCACGTGCTCAATAACAAACACGAGTTCCCTTTCTGTAACGGCGTCTCTGACCTTCTCGTCCTCTCCCTCGGCAACGGAGAGTCAGACTTTAACGCCGTTAAATCACCGTCTGGTTTCGTAAAGATAGCTGGCGAAGGTGCTTCTGATATGGTAAGAATTACCAAATTTAATAATCTTCATGTTTTATGTGCATTCTTATCTTATAAAATAAAACGCATTGCAATTCACAGTTTAGTTAATGACATTCTAGTCTTATTCTTCTAATTAAACATTTTAGATTAATTAAAGAAATCATTATGATACCAATAATTAACCCAGTTACTTTTGATCCCCTATAAACTAAATGTAATAATAAAAATAACAATACAATCATATGCTAAAATATGCTTTGTTAACATGAAGTTTTAATTAATTTGGTAGTTAGAGAGAGAGGACAATAAATGTGTTAACTACCTTACAAACACACCCGACATATTTGGTTATATAATTATATGTAACTAGAATAATAAAAAGAATGAATGAATTGGTTTACTTTAATTATTGGTTTAGATATGTATTCTGATGGGAACGAAAATAAAATAATGCAGGTTGATCAAGCCGTATCAATGGCATTTGGTGATTGTCGGATGAACAATTATGTGCGGATTCAGTCAAACGGTGTTATGTCGAAGGCGAACAAGGGCCCGCAGGTGAAGTCCTGCAAATCAGAGACGGATTTGTTGGCAGTTTCGGAGGAGATGTTGAGGCAGAAGAACGTTGAATCCGTTTTGTTCAAAGGGAAGAAGGTGGCTAATAACTCCAACTTGGAGAAGTTAGAGTTGTTTGGGGGAGAGATAATTAAGGAAGGAGAGAGAAGAAAAACCAGCATTTTACCAACTGTGGTATTGAAGAACAACAACGCCTCACCCTCCCCCAGCAGAACCTCCTCTGCCACAACCTTGTCCACTTTGTCTTCTAATTGTTGAGGGAGAAGACAAACAATGGAGATCAGAGGGAAGAACATCCAAAGTTAGATTTGATTGTTGGGTTGAATTTTTATGCGAGTTTTTAAGTTTGTGGTGTTGGGTTAGCTGCCGCTTGGGACCAATTAAGGCAAATTGAGACTGAGCTGTGCAGAACCGAATCCTTACTACTACTTCCACTGCCTTCCTAAATTATTTTTTTTTCTTTAGTTTTTCGTATATATTACATGTATTTAGTGATAGTGATTTGTGTAAATGGCTATTGTCCCGGATGAATTTTGGTTAAGGTTAGAGCTGTGCTTGATTTGTAAGAGAGAAATGTACTGTTCGGTAAGAACGTCTCATAGTAGTAGTATTGTGACTGAATGAATGCAATGAAAAAAAACACTGATTTTGGAAATTTGGATCATTTGCACCTTTAAATTGTTTGGAAAGGAAACACAGGATCATTACAATACCATCCTCTTAAAAGAATTAGAAGTTATGGTAGTTTTGAGAATAGGATATTTGGTCGCGATAAAATTTAAGGCTGTACTTAGCTTCGCTCGTCAAATCGAGTAAAATTGAAATCGAAGTTGGAAATGCCATTTTTGTTGGCATTCCAGAAGCTGTTACAGTTCACTCTTAATAATAGTCATTACCAATTCAATCACAGAAATTGTTAAGTGATCCCAAAGTATTTTAGTGGGAGAGTTGCAGGAATGATTTAGAATGAATAGGTTAGCACGATTAATACGTACGCGTGACACAGTATTGACGTTTTTGTGTAGGGCTGGTATTGGTTCAGTATTTTGAAAATAAGTGGTCACCATGTAGCACGTTGAAATTGAGTATGCTGTTATACCAAGACAATAATAATAATAGTATTCAATGCTTGAAATTTACGAAAAGATTTTTCATGCAGGACCACTACTTGGCACGGAAAAACCAGCACAAAAAATAACAGTATATACTTGAAATTGAATTTTATTAAAGTTATTTTGGCGCTAAGAAAACAATTTTCACATTTTTAGTGAAAAGTACAAGTTGTAATGTTTACTACTGGATTTACATTCTATAATTCAAAGTCAATTTTGGTAAAGTATTTCCATTTAGCTTAAACAAAAAAACCCTTTTGGCAGGGTTTGAATGCATTAAGGTACGTGGTGGGTCGAAAAATGAGAGTGGAATTGCCACGGGAGTTTTTGTGGTGGGTGGTAGGGTGTATTAATGTTGAAGGGGACTTTATAGTGTTCTTGAGTTGTATTTGTAGAAACATAGGTGACATTTTTAGCAGTTTAACATCATCCACCCTTTTCCTATTTAGTTAAACTATTAATTTCAAATTACGTTATGATTTTTATAGATTATATGCATCTCTATATAAATGCTTGTGTATTTGCCATGAAAAAAAATAAACACAAATAAAGAAGAGTTTGTTGGTTTAATCGGTACGAAAATGAAAGAAAGAAGAAAAATACCCAAATACTTTATATACACAACAAAAGAGAAAAAACACCAAGAACACAATATTCTTTATATAATTAATTATATTTATATTCTGTTGCAAAAGAAAGTTGTAAAACAATTCACTTGAAATTAGGACCCTAAGAAAAATAATTTTACCATTTTGACAATTTTTTTTTACGATCTGACGTGATATTTTTAAGTAGTTTATCATTTTTTCATTTTTTATTTTTTTATATTTCAAAATCACTTAAAAGATATCAACACAGATTAAAAGATAAAATTGTTAAAATTTAGTTGTCAAAATATCATTGTCCTTAAAATTTAGTTGTCAAAATATCATTGTCCGAACTATAATATATTATAGTATTACCACATTTGATTACGGAAATTTTTTTTACAATAATAATTAACACTATTTTTTATTTTTTACTTTTAAATATGAAAAGAATATTTATATTTTCTTATCTCTACTCATATTTAGCTATTTTTCTGTCTGTTTTCCTGTATTTCTAGGATAAGTCCATTCGTAGTATTTGTTTTTTCTCCTATGTATCAAGAATCGATATTTTATAATGTATTTTCATAATGGGCTGCTGAGTAAGCTGTCCCAACTTGAAGGATAATAAGACATACATCATTTTAACTTCAAATAAATAATTTAATTGAAAAGTTTTTGTCATACAACAAATTATCAATTACCTTACTATATATAATTAAGATATCTATCATTTCTATATATAATTAAGATATTTTCATCAATTTAACTCGTTTCAAATCCAAAACAATTATTTGATCAAGAAAAAGAACATAATAAATATTAATATTAAAGTAAAAACTGCAACTCCGTATTTTATCCTAAGGACGTTATTATAATTGATAAACCGATTTATTCTTCGCTTCCTGATATTGAAATTTTATTTTCCCGTTCCCATGGCCCAAGTCACTATGTTAGCCCATATTGAACTTTCTATCTTAATTTCTTTAAATAATGATTATAGTTGTGCAAATTCTCCATGTGTATTTTTAGAAGCAAAACAAAAATTCAACATAATTTTTTCTTAAATTAAAAATTACGTTATATATAAATTCACACGTAAAAAATTCCCTTATTTGGACTTTCTCGAAATTAAATTTTGTAATTTATGAAGAAATTAAATTATTTTAATTTTAGTCCAGATATGAATGGCAATTTAGGATTTAGGTCGAGTGAGTGTGTGGGAAATGTTGGTTACTGGTATCTAGACAGAGTTCTTTTATAGAATTTTTTTTATTAAATTTATAACTATATATATAAATTGGGTTCTCGGTTTTGTATTCATATTTCACAATTTTAATTTTACTCTTTATAATAATATTAAAATTTTAAAAGTTAACCGTTATTTCTAATTATTTTTTATAAAATTATTTATTTTTTCTCTTTCTATTTTTTTTATTCATGAACAATTATTTCTTTATATTTTTTACATTTACTTCACTTTGTATTTAATACATATAAATTTATTTTATATATTAATTTAATAATATTATAATATTATTATCTGTTAATAAATATCATGTTATATTTAAAAAACGTATATAAATAGACACGATAACACATATATTTACTCTAGTTTAAGATAAAAATGATAGTGTAACAATGAAAAGACGAAGTGTATTTAGCAATTGGCCTATAAATTTTTGGTTAAAGTAAACCGGATTCAGGAATCACCTTTGGGCCGGCGAATAGAAAATATCTCGTTTTCTGTTGGTAAGGGCTTTTCTTTTTCTGCACTCCCATAATTCTTAAATCCACGCTGATAATTTTCTAAATGATGATTTTAGCTTGTATGCTATATTTTAATGATAATTTTAGAATTCTTTATTACGGAATCTTGTAAATCAAGGTTTGTAGAATAGTATATGCATAACAAGACTTTTTGAACAAACTTTCTGAATCAAGACTTTTAGAATAAAATGTCCAAAACATACCGAGATGTTTTTCGAGACAACCTTTAAAATAAGTTTTTCCAGAAAATTTTTTGGAACAAACTTATTGAAATTTATGAGAAGTTTTTTTATGACAAACTTTTCATAACAAATTTCTGAAATTCTACATAAACCCATCTTCCTTTCTGAAGTTAGTAATATGAAAATATTACAGAATGACCAATATAAAACTTTACTAAATTAGACAATTTAAGTGGAAAAAAAATTGAATAACAAGTGATCATCGTTGCATGACTCAATAACAAGTGTACAATGAAAATGTGAAGTCCAATGGAATATATATATATATATATATTGAAAACAATGACGGTAACAATGACTACGACAAAAGAAGTGCAACAAAGAAAGTTATTTCAATCTCTTGTTATTAACGTAGGAGTGCAGGTAGTATCATGGGGGTGAAGAAAGAAGAAGCTTTCCAAATTGTTAGAAAGCCCAATGAAATATTATCGCGTCATTTGTTTATTTTCGTATCTGTTTTTTTTTAAGTAATATTTAAGTATCTGTTGATAGCAGTCCTACGTTTATGCGATACCTTTTTTCATTACAATTAAATATTAATATAACCTTTTTTTAATGACGCAGCAGTGATGACATTATCAATGTTATAGTCGCACATTAAATAAAACAAATTGATAATATAGACAAATAAAAAATAACAATAAAAAAATCTATATTATTAGGATTAAAAATGTTTAGTTAATCAATTTTATCAATGAAACCTTAGGCAAAATAGTTTGCAATATAAGACTTGTGTCTTTTATTAAATAGAGTAATAATAAAATAATTTCACTTTTTTTGTCAATAGGTTCAAAAGTTATTATTATTATTTATCCAAACATTGTAAGGAACTGATAAAGTGATTAGTAAAGTAAATGAGTTAACATTTAAGTTAACATGAAGTTTCTTAAAATAGGTTCTTCCAATGAATTAGTTCGAAAAATCTGTAAAATGATTTAAGTTAAACAAAAGAGTTCTGATATACGTTGAATTAGGTGAATTTTTGTTTGGTGTAACCTAAATAGAGCTTAGGCCAAGATCTTGTAATTAATTTTACAATTTCATAACTTTTAATCAGTGAGAAAAATCGTGTTTAGAAAAAAGGTGTTGGATATTTTTCCAACATTTATATATATAAAAAGTATTTATGGTATGCTTTTATTTGAAAAAGTACAATTTTGAAAAGAATAAAAACTAAAACCAGATTCCATGTAAAGTTGCAAAGTTGTCGCTAGAACAAGCCGAAGAAGCAAACGCAGGAATTGAGCATAGCATAGCAGAGCGTAGCAGAGCATAACAGAGGAAGAGTGCGAAGAAAGGATCATCATTGTGGATGGCAGAGGGGAACGGTGACAGAACTCTGCCGAAAATCGCAGAGGCATTCAAGGACCTCGCAAGCGTCGTCACCGATTCGCAGAACGCGGAGGTGAAGGTTGCTCCCTTCTCCCATGCCTGTTCTCTCGTTTCCCCTCTTTTTGGTTGCTTGGGTGTCGCCTTCAAGTTCGCCGAGATGGATTACGTTGCCAAGGTATTCGATTCCCTCACTCAGGATCCTTCAATTAAACCTTTTTCTTATTTATTTTTCACTCCATGCTGTTTGTTATGGCTGTTTCTGGTTTGGATTGTGGTTGATTGTTTGATGTGTGGTGGTAGGTTCATGATCTGATAGAGGCGTCGAAGTCTATTCAGAGCTTACAGTCTCTGATTGATCTGGATGTCCGAGGTGGCACCGTCAGGAAGGGAGGTAGCCACACGCGGAATCTGCTGAGAGTGAAGCGCGGACTTGACATGGTCAGAGTACTCTTTGAGCAGATTCTGGTTACTGAGTATGTGCATCACTCACTTGTTTACTATTTGCCTAGCTTCTTTTATTTGAACTTTGCGACATTGTGTTTTCAACAATTTTATTGGAAATTGTCACTGTTGATGCTATCGAAAATTGTGGCTGCAATTTTGGTTTCGACTTGATAGCTGAGACATCCGAAACCTTGATGTTTCAGTCGCAATTTCAGTTGTGATGTGGTGCCGTGACCTCCAAAACCTTGATGTTACCATCACAGTTGTTGTGGACTGTTTTTATAACCTTGCCAGAGAGTGGAAATGGAGTGCAGTGAAAATGAAGGGATGGATTGAGGAGAGTGGCGATAGAGATCTTCCAACTTTGCTTTGTATGGATGAAGCTGTGAGCAATAAGAATTCTCGTTTTAAGACAGTAAGCAGTGAGGTTTTGAATTGTGGTTGTGATGTAGTCGCGATGCTTCATATTTGAAAAAAATTTCTGATAAATAGACTGCAACTGCTGCTGCAATATGGTCAACGAGACCTCAAAAACCTTGATTTTGCAACTGTGATTGTGGTTGTGGGTTGCTATCTAAAACCTTGCCAAAGGAGTGGAAATAGAGTGCAATGAAAATAAAGAAATGACTTCCATTACTAATCCACGAGTACGCCATAGTTAATGTGGAAAATTGATAATTGAGGTCTTACCGTTTTGCTTTGTATGAGTGAAACAATAGGGATAAATAATTTCATGCTTGCTATGCTGCTATCCGTTGAATAATTTTAAGACATTGAAGAGCTAGGTTTAAGTTGTGGTCGTAGCTTGGTCACATCCCAGATTTTGCCGAAACTGGATTGCAGTTGTAATATGGCCAAGGAGACACCAAAAACCTTGATTATGGACCGTTTCTAAAACCTTGCCAAAGAGTAGAAATAGAGTGCAATAAAACTGAAAGTTAAGCAAATTTCATCCGTTAGAAAAAAAGAGAGTAATGATTGGGTTTTTCCCTTTTGCTTTATATGACTTAAGGCATGGGGAATAAAAGTTCCATATTTACCACTTATTTCAATTATCTATTTAGTTTGTGTTTTTTGAACTGTTGAATAAGGGAGGAAGGTAGGTGGCCTGCCTAGCTGTGTGTCTAATCTTCAACTTTGTCACACCTGATCTTATGGGCTTGGTTGGTGGTGCCTAGCATATGTGTTTTTCCTTTAAAAGAATCTAGTTAAGTGTTGAACTATGTGTTCATTTGTGGTTCTTTTTCATACCTTGTCATTTCCTACGTTCATTCTGTAAAAAATACGAGCAATCTGTTCAGGCTGGTAACTGATCTAATTCTCTTACCTGCTGTGTTTTCTTTGTAACTAACCACTAGTGACCAGTAAGCACACTCCAGTACTCTCATCAGCAACCGACTGGCTCAGGTTCAGTTTCCGGACCTGTTTCATAAGACAGAAAAATAATAATTGATTAAATTGAGAATATTTTCCATTCTTTTTGTTTATATCCACAGCCTTATTGTGCGGAGGTGGGTTGCATTATTGATAAATATTTGCAAAAGTTTGTTTCTTACGTGAAGCCAGCAAATACATCTGTGTAAGAAACACATGTCGTTAGATCTGATAGTAAATGAGCTGAGTTACTGGGTGTCTTTTCTGCAGGGGTAATTCCCTTAAGGATCCAGCTTCCAAAGCTTATGATCAGGTGTTTGCACCCCACCATGGTTGGGCAATCAGGAAGGCTGTTGCTGCTGGAATGTATGTCCTTCCTACAAAGGAACAACTTTTGAAGAAACTCAATGAAGATGGTAAGTAGAGGATTTGGCCTGCTTGCACTTTTATTGGAATTTAAATCCTGAAAAAAAAAAAAACAAATTTAAAGTGTGGTTGTTTTTAGAGCTTGAGCAGGGGAGGCAGGCAGTATGAGATATCATTTTTGTGAAATCTATGCATGACGAATCAGGAATGGTTAATCATTTTACCCTGCCTATCCTAAGTTAGTGGTTGCATCTCTTGTTTAACCTTGAAGTTTGTGATAGTGATCTCAGTCTTACCACTTACGTTTAGATGATAAAGCTTTCCCTCATCCAAAGTTGCTTTGTTGCCACACGTCTATGAATGAGTTTGGATTTCAGTTGTGGAGCATTCAGACCAACTTTCAGTTTTTATTGAATATTGTGCAAACATGTTTGGTATTTTTTAGATCTAGTTAGAGGAAAAGTTTCACCATAAACTCATGTTGATCTAAAAACTGCAATGAATTGTTTCTTTTCAATTCAAATTAATTTCCTAACTGAAATACAAACGTATACTATGTCCTTAACAGCTTTAGAAGCATAAAGATTAAAACGAACATGATATCGTTTCTATTCGTTTCATCATATTGTTTCTTGTGATTGTTCTTTTTACCCTTCTTTCTCAAAGGTAAATCAAGTCAGTGTACAAGAATAGGGAAAGGGGAAGTCATGTCAGATATTATATTATTCAAACTTGTCTAGTAAATTGAAGTTGACGTAATTATGATGTTCACTTTTCTGTTGTATTTTTTATTGGAATCTTTGTTTCAGAGGTGACAGCAAAAGTTCACATGCAAAGTTATGTCACTGCATCAGCACCTCTAATCCAATACATCGACAAACTCTTTGTTTCTAGAGACTTGGGAATAGATTGGTGAATCTTGGATTGTAATTGAGATTGTACAATATGATTTACTGTTAATTATATGGCATAGTTCTTGTATTAATGATTACTAAGTATTCATTTGTTATAGAATTTGTTTATATTGCAATAGATATTATAGGCTATTGAGATGGTACCTGATATTGTCACTGAAAGGTAACGGTGGCTTACGAGTAAGCTTTTCCTTCAGTTTTGGAGGATTACTTTGTGAATTGATGGGTTAATTGATAATGTCTTTTAATTAAAGTAAAATAAAAATGGTAATGTTTTTCTGTCAGAAAAATGGAGTAGTTACGGATCCGGCCTCCCCATGTTTGTAGTCTATGCTTTTGTTTTTCGTTTGAGGTGTTCAAATTTAGTTTAGGGAATAAATTCAAATTGGACTGTCTTTAAAATATATCAGTATATTAAAGTTGTATAGAAACTCTGTTTTATAGCCACAAAACTTGATTTGCTTTTTCTATATGTATACGTACAAGTATTGAAAATAATATGATACAATACGTATTATATACATATCAAAAAATATATAATAATTTTTAAAAGTATAATTGATATATCAAAAAATATACTATAATTCTTGAAAATATAATAGATATATAATTGTTATCGTGTGAATTTGAATTAAAATCATATGTATTAAAATTATCAATATAAAAAATTAAATTATTGTCATTATAAAAATACTTGTATATATTAGATATTTTATTAATAAGTATCGTACAAATATTCTAAAGTATCTGATACGAATACTTGTTGGATATAGATATATGATTTAAATTAAAGTATCTGTGCATCATAAATTTTTGTAAATGCAAATTTGTATAAAAAAATTTAAACCAAAATTTACTTTGCTAATCTTAATACTATGCTTACAGATACTAATGGTTTTATGATTTATAATTTTACAATTTTTGAAATTATCATATGATTATTATTTCGGTTAATTTTAATATATCTAATATGGTGTTTAATTTATAAATAAGAATTAATGAATATAAAACTTAATTATAGGCCTCAGAGAAAGTTAGAATAATTGATATGTAATTATCTTACATTATATATTAATTTCTTATTTTCATACAATCATTTGAGTATATTTTTTTATATTTTTTTATTATTCACAGAAATTCTATTATGTAGTTTTTTAATATTTTTACAAATAATTAAAATCAAGTTTAAATAGAACTTTGGTTCTTTTATTTTTTTTTAATCCGGAATTTCGATTATTTATTTTAAGAGAGATATTAACTACCATTATTTTAGAAAATATGGAATTTTGATAACACATTTAAATGCAAATATGTTTATATATTTATTTATTCTTGAATCGAGTACTAGATCTAACATATTCATGTTTTATTTATTTTATTTTGCTTGAATCGAATCTAGATCAAACATATTTATTTAAATATTATAAAACCTATTTAATTAATTATAAAGGTAGGAAATAACAATCATAAACAAAATTAAAAATTAAACAATATTTACTAAATTAAGTTATCAAAATGTTTTTATCTCAAGATGAGTGATACAATAAAGTATCAATTCGGCAAAGAATATAATTTATAAACTATATTTAAGAACTTGAATTTTTCCAACTGTTTTAAAGGAGTTCCTTGAAATGAATAAATTAAAATCATAATTTTACGAATTAAACATAAAACAAAAGAAAAAAAAAATGGTACCCAAGAAAAACCTAAAACAAAATAATCAAAAACCCAATTGCACCCTCCAAAAAAAATCAAGAACAAGCAAGCTGAGTTTTTTCGTTTCAGTCTCTCCTAGTGACCTACTCTTCCTTCGTCTCTGAATGCATCATATTCACACGCCCCTTTCAAATCCCTAATCCGCTTCAAATCCAATCTTCAATACCAATGGAGGATTCCGAGGGAGTCCTCAGCTTCGATTTCGAGGGCGGCCTCGACACCGCTCCCTCCGCCGCTGCCGCTCCCTCCGGCCCGCTCGTCCAACACGACTCCTCCGCTGCCGCTTCCGCCGTGTCCAACGGAGGCCCTCCTGCCCCGGCTCCCTCCGCAACGGACCCCGCAGCCGTCAACGTTCCCGGCCGGCGGAGCTTCCGGCAGACGGTATGCCGGCACTGGCTGCGCAGCCTGTGCATGAAGGGCGACGCGTGCGGCTTTCTGCACCAGTACGACAAGGCGCGGATGCCTGTGTGCCGATTCTTCAGGCTCTACGGAGAGTGTCGGGAACAGGATTGCGTGTATAAACACACGAATGAAGACATCAAGGAGTGTAACATGTAAGTGTATGAGTACATGTATGTACATATATGTATGTAAAGTTCGTTCGTATTTAGGCTGTGATGAATGTTATATTGTCATATTATGTGTTTGAGTTGTTTGTGGTTGGGTTGTGAGTTATGGTGTAAAGGATCTGTGCTCCCAAGTGTTTTTGTTTAAGAAAATCTTATGTACGTACTACCAAGTTGCTTAATATATAACCGAGGACGTTTCATTTGTGTTATTTACTCCACTTTCATTTTTTGTCCAAGAAAATGTTTTTCATTCTATGTTTGTTGAGTTCAATTGTTTATTACTTTAATTTCTTTGCGTAAGATAAGATTGTATATGCTTCTAATTTTAAAACTTTGCATCTGTAGGTACAAGTTGGGATTTTGTCCTAATGGTCCTGATTGCCGATACAGGCATGCGAAATCTCCTGGACCTCCACCTCCTGTTGAAGAGGTCCTTCAGAAGATCCAACATCTATATTCCTACAATTATAATTCATCTAACAAATTTTTCCAACAAAGGGGTTCTAGCTATGCCCAACAAGCTGAAAAATCCCAGCTTCCTCAAGGAACTAATTCTACAAATCAAGTGGTGGCTGGAAAACCATTACCAGCAGAGTCGGGAAATGCCCAGCCACAGCAACCAGTTCAACAGTCTCAGCAGCAGGTCAGCCAGAGCCAAATGCAAAATGTTGCTAATGGCCAGCCTAATCAAGCCAGTAGATCTGCTACCCCTTTACCTCAAGGAATATCTAGGTGTGTTCAGGGTCTTGTAGTTTTCAGTCAACCTATGTAAAATATTTTGAGTATGCTTACTGTTACATAAATACTATAAGCAAGGTACAATTTTTAAGTGTTTTTTTTCCGTTTGGGGGATTATACTATTATTTGCCTTCTGTAGCTAGTTTTTTCTTAAATTTACTGCCATTTACTTGGCAGCCAACACATACATTTCACGCTGTACAATATTGGCTGGTTACACTTAATGCATATTCGTTTTAGTATATTTCTTTTATTTTCCACTTTCTTTTGCCACTTATTGATTTTCAAGTTTTTAAACATAATTGTAAACTGTACAAAGTCATCTTTCTAGTTTCTAGTCCGTCTTGGAAATGTAATAATCAAATAGGGTAAGGTTCAAGTTCTTCACTACTGAATGTTAAAACTGGTCAGGGGATAGTGTTTTTTATTGCCTGAAAAAACAATGATTGCCATTGACGCAAGTTATATACAAAGAAACAGAAAGATGTACCTGAGAGTAGTGAAGGCCTGTTGAAAGAAGGAGAGAAAAAGAGACACAGATGGAAATACAACGAAAGAAGGGAGAAATTGTTTGGGAGAGAGGGTAATGGCAAAGAAACTGGACAACTTGCAACAGGAATTGGAGAAGTGCAGGAGAAAAAATGGTGGAGAAAATCACATAGAGGATAGGCTGGAAAGTGAGGGTGGCATTTGGTGATTTTGGGTTAATGGCCTTGGACAGAACGAGGAGAGTTCTCTTGTATTCCTATTTTTTTACTCTAGTTTTTTATTTTGCTCTACACTCAGAAGATATATGAGGCATTACTAAATTTGTGTATTTGCTGAGAGGGCTGGAAAAGACCAATAAGTTGGGGTTAGTAGAGGTGAGTCAGAAGTGTTCCTAATTAAACTGTGCCTAGAAGCCAGCCTTTTAGCCATGGTAGCAAGGTAAAATACCAAAAGGGAAAGGTTAGATAAAAGAGACTTGTTACCAGTAATCTAATTAGTAGCCCTAGAGTCAAGGACTCAAGAACCAATAGATGGGGAATGAGAAAGACCAAAAAAGAGTTTTTAGTTTATACAACAAAACTAATGGGGAATTGAAGGCCTGACGAACCTCATCATTTAGAGGGAGTCAGTGTGAATGGTTAGTGGTGGTTGATGAGTGTTAGAATGTCCCCTTAATTGTGGAACCTTGGCTTGCCTTATTTTGCAGCCTCATGCATCCTCATTTTGATAGGTGAAAGGTTGATTGTCTCATATTGGCTAGAGACAAGGTTCAGTGTTATCAAAAACCGACCATGGTGGATTTTGGTGGCAGAATTTCCATTGGCCACCAAAACATGATGGCGGTGAATCGGTTTTGCATTATGACTCATAATAACTATGTTGGGCATCACGGAGTGTTAGTTTGGAGTGACCATGAAAGAATTATGGTCACAAAACTCCAAACTTATAAAAGCTAGCAATCAAGATTTTAAGCTTATTATCTAGCTCATTGGGAGCGTGAGTGCAGTTTTTAGTGCATTTGAACAAGTAAAAATTGTTGTTCATGATGTGACTTATTTCACTAATAATTTATTTTGTACAAAGTAGGAAGAAATTAATTAACATATAACTTATTCATAATGCAAATTCATTCAAAAAAGAGGAATAGACTTGACCACAAAAAAGTTGCATGATTTGGTTTGCATAAAGTATAGCAACAACTATCTCAAAGATACAATATTGGAGATGACATGGCCCTATTCTATTGAATGACATTGGTGAGCGAAATGAGTGGTTAATGGGACAAGTGGATGGGATGATGATAATGTTAATGAAGATAGGGAAATGAGTAGGCTTTTTATGATGATCCCTCTCTTAATTGAGCAACTATTTCTCAGGTAGTCGGATTACCAGGAATTTATAGAAGGAGAAATGCAAACAGTAAAAGAAAGCAAGAGCTAAGTGGTAGTCTTGTTATTGAATCTTCCCTAGCTTCTAAGAAAAGTCCTGGTGAAACATGAGCCCCAAAAGGAGGGAGGGGCAAAAAGAGAAGATTCAATATGGGGTTGAGAACGAAATGCAATTTGATAGCTTTAATTTTGGGTTTGAATAATTACTTAATTTTGACAATAGCTTTTTTGAAGGAGAAGAGGAGGAGGGGTATGCCCCTTTGGTATTGATGCCTATCTTAGATCCATTGTTGAGCCATCTTCATTACCAGACTGAAAGGTGGTAGCTTAGAGTGTGGTGGGGAGTGTTGGAATGTTGGCTAAGTTGCAATTACCCTAAGCTGCCTTAATGCGATATCTACTAGGCCACCTTAGTTGCAACCTCTCTGAGGACTGCTGTAATTGTGACCTCAAGGATGGTGCTTAGTTCCATATCAATTAAAGATATAACTGAATAGAGCTTACAAAGCTTGGGCAATCATCATTTCACAAGCCAATATTTTGGGATTGAATTAGGTCCTTAGTTCAATTCTAAGCTTACTTATTTACACTATTTTGGTCGCATTACTTATTTGGGATCTCTAACATCTCCCTCTTATATTGGGAACTAGACATCGCAAGTTTAAAGTTTGACTTCTATAGATGGTTCAATAGTGGGTAATTCAATAGGTCCAACAACCACTACTAGGATCACCAACACTCCTCTCATGTTGAGGTCTGAACATCCAACACTCTTTACTTTTTTCAGCTGTTTTTAGGGTGGTTTGCCGTTTCTACTATTGGCTTTACGTTTACAGAGAATTTTTCTGTTGTAAGGAGCTGTACTTCATTCCTTATAGTTGAATACTGTCCTGATTTGTAGTCATGACTCATTGCTGGAGAGAAGCAAGTTTATATACATACATACATATATATATATATATATATATATATATATATGTATATATATATATATATTAAATGGTTTGACATTAAAAGGTCAGAGATCTCTGTTTTCTTAACTTGTTATTGTGTTGTCTCTGTTATTCAAGTTATGGTATTGATCCTCTGAGTCTAAACTAGCATTATCTGATGGGTGATTTTAATCAAGCGCCAATACTGAAATGAGATTGATACATTATGATAGTCTTTGGAAGTTAAACGATGGATAAGTTTCATGAGGGGTTCACCACCTTCAAATTGAGTGTTTAATCCTATAAAGTGTTGCTTTAGTTGAATCAATATTTTCTCACTGGTGCGAATTGCTCTAATATACTTTCCAACCAAAACCTTAGGTATTTTATTGTTAAAAGTTGCAATCGTGAAAATTTGGAGTTATCTGTACAACAAGGAGTATGGGCAACTCAAAGGAGCAATGAATCCAAACTAAATGAAGCATTTGACTCTGTGGAAAATGTGATATTGATTTTCTCAGTCAACCGTACTAGACATTTCCAGGTATGTTTTGTGTTAAGCCCACCACTTGGCTAGGTTTGTTAAACTTTATGGATTTAGGCCATGATCTATTTTCTAGCCAATTGACTGGTATTCAGCTTTACAGGCTTACTATAGGCTCAATCCTTGGCTAAGAAATAACTTATCAATGTTCATGATATTTCACATTTAATATGGTGATTGAGCCATACTATCTTTCTGGCACCCATGTTTTAAATCTTCAACACGGCCTCTTAATATAAGTACTTCCATGACACTGTTGGTGAGATTGGTACTGCTTTTTAATTAATAGAAACTTCAAAAGTCGTATGTTTAATCACAGGTTGTTTAATTTTGCATATCATGCTCTGCTCTTGGCCTTTTTATCCCAAAAATTTTCAATGGCATATCAAGTTCTCTTCTGTATCACATGCATTGTATATAAGGTACTATTTTTTTTTTTTATTGGAAGACTTTGAGAAGTAGATCAAAGAGTGATTTTAGAATCTGCTATCACTTCTACTATTTTTTATATAAACTGCTAGTTTTTGTTTTAGCAGACAAACCAACAATAAAAATCACAGCTCTTTCTCTATTTTTGTAGTTTTATTTGACATATAATCAACCATGTTCTTTGTCTAGCATGTTTTTTCTTATTTATATATCTATTATTTGTTTCTTGAAACATATGTAACAGTTCGATATCAGAATCCAATTAGCCTGTAAAACTGTAATTTAAATACTGGAGATAAGTTAATCATAATGGATTAGTTGGAGAAATTGAGAGATAATTGATACTCTTTCTTTGATTTTGTTGTGATGCTTAAATTTGCTTAGGCATGAAGAAATGAATTAACCCAACTAATTTTATATTATTGATTGCTTGCTAATTGGTCTTTACTGATGATTTAATTCCACAAGAGGAATAGTCTTACAATTATAATTTTCCAATCTGCATTATGTTTACCTAGTAGATTACTTAATCCACTGTGATCATCGAATGCTTCCTGTCAGCCCTTAATAGTTTTCATTTATGAAATATAAAATGAAAAAGAACCCTCTCATGGCTTTTCTGTGGCTGTGGCCAATTTCCTGAACCTGAAGTTACCTGTGTTTTGGCAGGGTTGTGCAAAGATGACATCCAGAATTGGTGGTTCTGTTGCTGGGGGTAACTGGAAATATGCTCATGGAACTGCACATTATGGGCGAAACTTCTCAGTTAAATGGTTGAAGGTATAAAAACTCCTTTAACAACTTCCATATGTTAATTTTTTCAAGGGATAGCAATAGTCTTTGGTAAAATCACCCTAAGCATACTTAAATAGGTCCGTTGCCAAAGGGAAATTCAAATTTCAAATTGCTGTTCAGGGGAAATTTTAAAATTTATTACGTTGGATTTTAGTCACTATTCAGTTTATAATATTTGGGGTGTTCCCTTTATCCATTATGGTGAGGAGTTGCCTGTACAATCTGGAGAGACTCCTGATTGATGACTATTTAAAGTTAAAGGTGCAATACGTAAGATTTTGTGGAGTAATAATAGCATCTATTTGAAATGGAATTCAAAAACTTCAATACTTGATCTGAATATTTTTATTGATGTAACATGAATGGTTTGTACAATATGTACATTCAAGAGAATGGGATAAATAACAGAATCAATTCCTAATTGGGTTTGAATCAACAAATTAAGGAAACTAGGAAGTGGGAACGTGGGAGAGAATAAAAGATAAAAAAACTAGTGTATCCTTTCCAAGAGGCGCTCCTTTGTGAAGGCATATGGGATGGCTATTGTACTACTTTTGAAAGGAGGGCTCTAACTACTTTTGTAAGACGACAATTCTTCCTTTTTACAACCCTGTTTCATATTAGTTCATAAACAATACTATTATGAGACAAATTTAGAGAATTCATGATTCACATATAGAGTAACCTTATCATACCTAATTCTTTTGACATTTTTTGTCAAATTGATTTTGGAAGACCAAAAAAAAAATCAAAATCAAAAAAAGATTTGAAAGATCTGATTACTTTTCATAATGTGTGTCCATATGACATAGGTACATTCATCAATAAGATTAACAAACCATTTTTCTCTAGAAATATATTAAACAAATTCCAAAAATCAAACTGACTTAAGTCAAACGGGAAAATACTCTTTTTACCACGTGAGATAGGATACATTGGAAGTTGACAAAGATTAGATTAGAAAGACTCAATAAACTCTTTAGTAAACAAATGAGAAAACAAGGATTTGGTATGGTTGAATGAGGGATGTGCAAGACTTCTATTATGAAGCCATACATGGGAATTTGTCCATGTTTCTAGTATTACTTGTTGGTTTATATGATCTTTATTTTGTTTTGGTCCTTGGATTCCAACATATACAACTGACGATTGCTCCTTAGCAATTAAAATAATCTTTGTTGTGGCAAGGTTCTGAAATACACAATAAGAGAAAAAAGTTACTACACAACTTATCTGATATCTTGCACCCATTATTTCATATTCTAACCAGCAGATGCTGCAATTTTATTATCATGATTTCAAATTTCTCCCCTTCCATTCATCTTCCAAACATTCAAACCTTTATCAAATTGGACATACAATATCAATTCATTCTCTATCCACAAATTGATCATCCACAACTTTTTTGTCTGTGGTTATTATTGAGCATCAATGATATCTTCCATTAGATATTTAGTTTGAGATTTTAAGATTTCTCAGTTGCACAGTTGAAAAATAAGGTTCAACCTTTTCACCAAAAATGAAGAAAAAGAAGTTTGGTTTTGTTATTTTTGAGGAATTCCGTTCTTGTGTTTGTATTTCTTGGGCTGTAAAAGAAAATGGGTGAAAAAGAAACAATTGTCCAATAACTCCTAAGACTTAAGTAGCTGTGAGCTGTCTAGCTAACCAACATATATTTTTCTTTTTCATTGTTTACTGAAGTTGCCTTTGTTGATGGTTGTCTCTGAGCTTCAGCTACTGGGAGAAATTTGTGCATCAACCAGTATCGGAAATTGCTTAATGATATATGATAATTTTCTGTACATTAAATCTGTCTAATTGCATTTCTTATTTGCAGTTATGTGAACTGTCTTTCCACAAAACTCGCCATTTAAGAAATCCATACAATGAGAACTTACCAGTGAAGGTATTATCTTTGCCATTTCTATGATTTAATTTGTAGCTTGATGATAGTTGTTTTCTTGCTCTACTCTTGACTTGGTGTGAAAGCTTTTGAGTGGTTCTTATATAGAAAATAGTTGTGTTTTGAAACTACTTCTTGCCAGAATTTGATCCATCTAAGTGTGGATGTGATCCTTATGAAAATGTTAATTGGTCTATCTCTTCCTTACTCTATACTTTTAGTTTCATCTTTTATCATTCAACTTTTTATCTTTTTCTACCTTGGTTTTTTAGTTGCTATTTCTGCATCACCGCTTATTAGGGAATAGGTTTACCAAGTATAATACATGATAGGTGTAGTCTTATGGCACTTTTGACCATTTGTTATGATATGATGATTAACTGCTTGACATCTAACAAATGAAGGTTGATTTACTTGGATACTGTTGCCAGTCAGCTACATCAACTAGTTTCCTAATGACGAGGCTGTGTTTCTTGCTACAACTAGATGCATGCTGATTGTGGAAACTAAAATTGGCTATTAATCTTTAGGTTAAATCTTTATAGAGCCACAACACAGGAAGTGATATTGATATGTAACAAGACCAAGAATAGACCATTTTTGGCATGTCCTGAAATTTATGGCTGCTCAAAGCTATTTGAAGTTTTATTGAGTGTAGACGTTTCTTTTTCTGTATTCTGAAAGTGGAATATATTTTTAAATCATTGATCCATGTGTGCCCACATTTTTCAGCACTATATATGTATCAGGTTGTTTTCCTTGTTCTTTGTTATGTTTATTCACCAAACTATACCACCAATTCACTTTTTGACCTTTCACTTAACAAATTAAGTTTGTGGGGGAGTTTGTTCATGACTAGCATTGAACATTCTGTGTATTCATTGCAGATAAGTAGGGATTGTCAGGAGCTGGAGCCCTCTATTGGAGAGCAACTGGCATCGTTGCTTTATCTTGAGCCAGATGGTGAACTTATGGTATATTCTCCTATGAATCATCTTTTTTTTTTTTTTTTTTTTTTTATTAGAAACA
>Ga0214544_1000751_pt1 | contig 62514 bp, 30 predicted proteins | sample CNSS3metaG_FD_160074 | JGI IMG/M metagenome (GOLD analysis project Ga0214544, IMG submission 160074) | Root nodule microbial communities from cowpea collected in UCLA plant growth center, Los Angeles, California, USA - CNSS3 | ecosystem: Host-associated > Plants > Roots > Nodule | place: USA... | reverse complement strand
ACAAATTTTATTTTTTCTAAAAATAAAAATATATATAAAAAAAAAATATATATATATATATATATATATATATATATATATATATATATATATATATATATATATATATATATATTTAAGTAGGAATATTTCTCTCTCTTAACTTTAAAAGAGACGAGTCTCGTCTTTAAGCATTCGTATTTTCATCTATCACTTTAAAAAAATGCGTTTATTTTGTTGGTACCGAATTATTTCCACATATAATGGAGCTTTTGTAAAATTAAATTACAAGTTAACTTAAAACTTCAATAAATGAAAAATTATTTCACCTTTTCTTTTGACTTGTTTTAAGAAAAAAAAAAAATTCTATAGATATTCACGAAGATCAAAGGGTTGTAAATAATTTAAATTGTCATGCATACCACTTTTGGATAACATGCAAGATAATACTTTGAGGAAGTTTTAAGTAAGAGGATTGATTGATTTGAAAAATATTCAGAAAACTTTAATGACGACGTTGAGATATTAAAGGAAGATTGTCCACACACATTGTACTTAATTTAATCTTGGAAAATTATAATATCTGTGTAGAGTACATAATCCGTGGTTTAATAAATACTAGTTGTATCTTATAAGAAACTGTAATGGAGAGGATCTTCTAACAAGAGTTTTTAAAATTTTACCATTGGTTATTTTTTCAGGGAAGTGAGTTTACTAAGAAAAATAAGAGAAAGTATTACTAAAAAAATTATAAAATTGTAATTGCTTATAATAGAGCAAAACTTCTAAAAAGTTGACCTGGGTTATTTAAAAGATAATAAAGTGAAATAAAAACTGATAGATGTATACAATATTTTCCCTCAACTTGTACGAGGTGGATTTTATTTCTTTTTAGGATCTCCCTAAGATATACTTATTTTAAAAAAATTATCCTAAATAAATATATTTTCACTCTGGTTCTCAAATTATATCTGATTACTGTATTCTGGCATAAATTTTTTTATTTTATATATATATATATATATATATATATATATATATATATATATATATATATATTTGAAATTAGGAAAAAGAGAAGGAAGAAAACTAGGTATTGTTCATTGATAAAAATTTAACTCAAATATCGAATTTTCAACCTATAAATAGTATAAGTGTCTAGTTTAGAAATTAAAGTAAAAAAGAGTTTATTCAAATATTTTTTAAATGAATATATTTTGAGAAAAATAAACTATCTTTTTATCCTATTTAAGATATGCTAAATAAGTTTATTATCTTTCACGTGCTACTCTTTTATCATTTTCTTTTCATTAGTATATATGAAAAAAAATATTTTATTTCTATATTATTTTATGACACCAAAGACACTTATCCTATATTTTAATTTTTTTTCTTGTTCGCCGTATGTTGCTGGCCTAATTTTTTATAGATTATTTTTTAAAAAAGAATTATCTTAATAAATCTTATCCAATACTCTTTAGTCAACTAAATTTTAATATTTTTTTATCGTCTGGGATGAGAATTTCTTAACGAAAACCATAAAGAGATTTAGATTAATAATTAAAGTAAGGATGAATTTATTTGAAGATTTTTTTAATTGATGATATATTTTGAAAAAAAATCGTTGACCCTCTAAATTAAAAATTAAAGTGAGAATATTTTCATTTAGTTTATTTTGAAGAAAAAGAATGCGTTGGCCGCCATCAACATATGGGTCCTGCATACTACAAAAAGTAAACCTAAAATATGGGTCCTTCATTTTTTTTTTCTTTTTCAGTGAATGTTTAAATCTAAAAAAGGTCCTCAAAATCTGCAAACTTTTTTTTTATGTGTGTTTGATGAGGACGATGGAAGCGAAGGCAATGGTTCGTATTCAATGTTTCCAGTTCACGCCCTCTATTATTTTTTTGTTTCGCTCCCAACCAGTTCAATAACTCATTCTTCAAAAATTATCAACGTCCTTTCCATTTTGGTGGACAGTGACACAAATAAGAGAAAAAACAAATTTAAAAATAATAAATACAACATCTCATAAAAGAAATGTATAAATAAATATAATAATTTTAATATTTAACATAACATTCACAAATTACAAATACCAATACCTTTTTATTTTTCTTTTCTCATCTGTCAAATCACCTATCATGTACATACTTTTCTCTCATTTTTCTCATGTTTCAAGATTTAGACAACAAAGGCTGTCCCAAAGCATCATCCACCGCTACGAATGCAGTGGCAGTGATGAACCAAAAGTGTAGAAAAATATAAAAAAGGAAAATGTTTTATTGTTCCCATAAAAAGTGAAACAGCTTTTATTATTCCGATTCACTTTGAAAATCTTATACACATACGTACAACAAATAAAAGATAAATAAAATCAATAGCTACATATAATCTCAATTATGCGATATTAAGTAATGAAATTCCTTGCATTAATTATAGTATGTATATAAATGTTGACGCAACAAACTTTTTAACAGTTCTGCTTTGCGTCTCGCATTTTGCCGTCGTTCTTCCTTCGCCGATTAGAGATGAAAATGGAGAATCATCCCTAACTGTTTCAACAAGGTTGGTTTATTGACCTAAATGTTCTCCGTACACTAAATTTGATTTTTCAAATTACAATTAGTTTAATTAAACTTCCTTCGATTATCTATATATATACATCTAATAGCAGTTTTGTGTAAGCAAGACCTAGTCTATAGTCTATACCCTCCGCCATAGGTAGCTGTGGTGCATCGATCAAATCAAAACAGATATTTTCTCTTATATACATACCGTGACAGCAATGGTTGTGGCTTCTCCAACATTCAGCAAGATAAGTTCCAATAATACAAAGGCAATGAGAATCCCAACCATTGACCTATCCATGGAAAGGTCACAGTTATCGCAAACTGTGGTGAAAGCCTGCGAGGAATACGGTTTCTTCAGAGTGGTTAACCACAATGTGCCGAAGGAGGTTATTGCCAGATTGGAAGAGGAAGGTGCAGAGTTTTTCTCAAAATCCAGTCACGAGAAGCGTCGGGCTGGGCCCGCGAGCCCATTCGGTTACGGCTTCACCAATATTGGGCCCAATGGAGATATGGGTGACCTGGAGTATCTTCTGCTTCGTGCTAACCCTCTCTCCATCGCTCAGATATCCAAAACCATCGCTAACGACTCCACCAAGTTCAGGTTCCTCCCTCTTCACTATCATTTCATTTGCCTCTTCTACACTTTCTTTCACAAAACGACATTAACTAACCCAAAAAAATATTATATTTTCATGCACACTCTCTGACTTGAAACTTCCACAATACAAACTTAACTTCATCTTTTCTATGTTTTTCTCTTTATGAATCTCTATACAAAAATCCTAATGTTGGCATTTTTGTTTATAAATTAACCAATTTCATCTTTTTTTAATCCAACATAAAATAAAATATTAAAGGCTTAAAACGAGTAAATTAAACTGAATATAGAAAACAAGTTAAAGAATAAAAAGAGCGAAGAGTTCAGTAAAAAGAAAAACAAATGTTTTATCGTTACCCTAATTTTTATTTAATTTTTTGAGATAAAAAATTGTACAGAAGTAATTTATTAATTATGCGTGAAAGAACATAGATTAAGAAAGTGGGTGAACGTTGTAATTTATTAATTTGTACAGTCCTTCTTTCTTTGTTTCTTAATTTTTCAACTATTGCTCTTTGACGTATTACACTATATAGAAAAAGGAGATTTTTTGGGTCTAAATTTATTTTATCTCTAAAATATAAATTTTACAAAGAAAACAAAAAACACTTAACTATTAGTTTAAAGAAATTCTGATTGAAACTAATTACTCACATTTTAAATGTAGATATAATTTTAATAAAATACATAATAACAAATAAAATCACATAAAATAATATATATATATATATATATATATATATATATATATATATATAATATGTTATAATATAACAAAGTTATATGAAAACATAATAAAAAGATGTCATGGATTTTTCCAACTGTAATATAAGACTCTTTTTTTGGTCATATTTTTTTTAATTTAATAGTATTTTTATCTTTATAATTGTAGTAATAAAATATTAGCTCATTTCTACTTGTTTCCTTTATATGGTTTAAAAGTAGTTAATGTAATTTTATTTGTTAAATTTATCCTCATTTTTTCTATTTTGCTCTTTGATAATAAAAACGATAAAAGAAAAACGATTATATAAATAAATATTGTCATCATTAAATATTGTCATCATTATGTTAATTTAAAGAAAATGATTACAATATTTTTTTTTAAATTGTAGAAATCATAATAATTAAATAGTAAATAAAGAAATTGAACTCTTTTTATAATATAAAGACAAATATTATTAAACATATTCTTTAAATATTACTTAAGTGAAATATAAGCTTTAGCTTTATTTTTTTCTTTTTATGTTGAATAAGTTTTTTTTTTTTATGTTGAATAAGGTAAACATCTAAAACTTATGTTAAATCAACTCAACTTAATTTATTTATAAGTAAATTTTAAAAATGTAATTTTGATCGAACCAACGGCAGGTTAAAGGGAATAGTTTTCTTAATTTAAAAATTCTGTAGCTTCATACTTTTTTTTTCTTCGATTTAATTAGGACGAGTCAACCCAATTATCTTATCTTCGATCTTAGATTTGTTTGGATGGATGGGAGGAAGGAAGGAAGGGAAGTGAAAATTGGAGAGATATAATTTATATAAATGAAACGAAAGTAAAAATTAAATATTTAATTTAGTCATTTATTAATATATTTTTAATTTACTTTTTAAGTCTGAATTTTAAATAGTTAAATTAAGTAGGTATGTTTATATATATATATATATATATATATATATATATATATATATATATTATAACAAGTAAAATAATTGAAATTTTTATAAAAATAATATTACAATTTGATTTTTAAAATTTATTTTCTTTAGAAGAATTAAATATATGTTTATATAATTTTAAATCGTAAAATTGTAAATTAGATGTATAAATTTATCATTAAAAACTAGCGTATATCAATCCGGTATACAATGAATAATAGTTACATGCATAACCTTTTATCTGCTCTCTTTTATACTTCAACAAGTCCAAACCAGTGGAAAGTAGGAAGATTTACTTGTTTAAAATTAAGAAATGACTGTATTTAAAGGTTTAAATATCGTATTTTATTGGTTTTAAAGTAATACAAAAGTGATACAGTATATGTGCTGAACACATACCTTATAAAATTATATTAGCATTTTAGTTTCATAAATGGACCATTAAATAATATTTATGAGCACTTGCTAATATAGTGGAAACAATCATCCCCTTTATGTCTACATATTTGTTATATTACTAACTAACAGATAATGCGTTATATTAACGAATATAGACCAATTTAAGATACAAGCAACAATTTGTGCACCATCTATGTAATTAGTGGAACATGTTAGATAGTTAACTCGCAGTAGACAAATAAAAATTGAGAATGAATGTGATTGTGATTGTGATTGAATGGGGCTAACTGTGATATGAGGTTGGGCCCAATGGCCCATCACATGAAAGAAAAGTTAATTGTACGACAACCATGTTACTCTTTCAGAGTTCATGAACCTTCGTTAGAGAGGACAACAACAAATTCAAGTTATTCGTGGTTGCATAAGTTGCATCGGTTTCTCTTCGTACAATCCTGCGAGCGTGACTATGTTGTCCTTTGGTTTCCCCAGAATAGACCAAATCTTATATCACTAACTAACAAGTTAGTAACTGACAAACCCAAACAAAGACATTTTTTTTTTCTGAGCAATATATTAAAACATAGACGTTGGGTGGGTTTCCAAATTAGACGTTGTTGTTATAATTTGTTATTGGTAACCATGTTACTGTGTTTTGTTTTTGGTAGTACGGTGGTGAAGGAATACGTGGAAGTGGTAAAAGAAGTAACGTGCGAGATTCTAGATCTGGTGGTTGAGGGATTAGGGGTCGGAGACAAGTTTGGTCTTAGCCGTCTCATCAGAGATTATGATAGTGATTCTGTTCTAAGGATGAATCACTACCCTCCAATGAAGGTGAAGCGGAAGGGTAAGAAGAATAGCATTGGTTTTGGGGCGCATTCTGACCCTCAGATGTTGACCATCATGCGCTCCAACGATGTGGGTGGCCTTCAAATTTACACCCGTGACGGACTATGGCTTCCTGTCCCTCCTGATCCCACTAATTTCTTTGTCATGGTTGGCGATGTCTTGCAGGTTCTTTCCTTTCTCACTTTTACTATTCATATCCATTTTGAGGATAGAAAGATATAAATATCATTAATTAATTTTATAAATTATTTTAAATATTAATACGGTGTTATTAATTTTATTATGAAAAATATTTTATAAGATATCGCTTTTTAAAAGTTAGAACTTAATCGACATTTTTTAAAATATTTTAAAAATAAATATCAAATTAACATATTAAAATAATAATAAATATCGGTGGATATTATCTGATTAATTAAACTATAATTATAAAATAAATTACAATTCTGACGTAAATTACAACAACTAAGAATCATACACATAGATGGTCATGCATTGATGTGCTTAACATAGAGTGATAAATTTTGTGTAAAGGTTATGACAAATGGAAAGTTCATGAGCGTGAGGCACAGGGCATTGACGAACACATTGGAGGCAAGGATGTCAATGATGTACTTTGCAGCGCCGCCACTTGATTGGTGGATTGCTCCTCTACCGGAGATGGTGTCGCCACCAGAAAATGAAAGTGTGTATAAGGGCTTCACATGGGCCCAGTACAAGGAAGCAACATATTCTTTACGCCTTGGGGATTCACGACTTGATCTCTTCAAGGCCCACTTAGATACCCATCTTCTCTCTTCCTCTCAATCTCAGTTTCAATGTTGATATCATGACTCATGACTTGACTTGGGATTAGTAAAGACTGGGTAGCTTTTTTTTCTCCTTTTTTTTTTGGTTTGGAGTATTTTTATATTCTTTTAGAAGTTCAAGTTAAGGATTTCTTTGTTTACAATTGAAAGTGTCAATTGAAGTGGTAGAACTATGAGAAATTTGACACCACTGAAGTCCATTTATAATTCACGGTATTTGTGATATGATGGTAATCATCACACATCTAAATTTTCAATGTAAAATGTGATACTATTATTACAAACAACGACTCTATTAGTGATTAAAGGTCTTTATATTAGAAACATAAGCAGATGTTTTGAACACGACAAAAGGAACCTAGCTTATTAATTCCTCCTTAAGAAATGGTAAATGTTTTCCTTTTTCTAGATCATATTAGTTCTTTCCTTTTTCATTACTTTTTTTTCTCATTATTATTTAATTCTATTTATTCGTATTATAATTTATTATTTTAGTATTTTTTTTATATTACGTATTTATTCTGTTCAATTATAAAACAAATTTTTATACTTACATTAAAATGTGTATTTTCATTCATTTAATAATTTTTATTTTAATGTTCATAATAAATCTTGACGATTTATTAATAAAAATAAGTTAAATTCAAGTAAGTCGAAATTGGACATATTTTTTTTTACAACTCTTTAATCTTTAATATTTAAATTACATTCTTCTTATGATGTTGAACAATAGAACATACTTTAAAGTAGGTTGTAATTTTGTCTATTACTATACTGTTTTTAAGAATTTTTTACTTGCCATTAAAATGTGAAAATGAAAACGAGAGTATAAGTGTCATGCGAGTGATGACTACCAGAGTAAGAAAGAAATGACAATTACTAGAATGAGGATAGATGACAATGCAAACAGGGTGGTGTAACGCGAGAGTGTTGGGGAGAAAGAAAAAAAATTAAACTTATCATGCTGGTTATCGGAAGAATCAACATAATATTTTTATTTTAAATTTACAATAATATAATATCTCACTTTTTTATATATGTTCAATATGTAACATAAAAAATCCTGTACTTTATTACAAAAATTCATCACTCTTATTTTGTACATCGGTTACAGGTATAATTCACATAGCTCCGTCATATTTACAACACTACTAGTGTTTCATTTATTGTGATGTGTAGATTATAACTGATATAGTAAGATTTTAAACACTATTTCACCTTTATAAAAATATATATAAGATATTATCCGTCGTAAATTTTATCTACGAATCTCTATAAATATGAGTATTTTTGTCATTTCTAATTATGTTTTTAAGTCAATATATAAGATATCATCACAGAGTGTAACGTAAATTTGTGCCTGATGGTAAGATATGCAATAAAAAGCTAATAAGTTAAAAGAAAAAAAATATTGATAAGAACTGAAGTTGTTAATGTAGATTTTGGCTGAGTTGTGCTGTGACCACGAATGGGACAGAAGAATATAAGAAAAGCGAAGAAAGTTGAAAGGGCAGTTAAGTGTGAACAACTCAAAAAAAGGAAGAATTAACAATTTTGTTTCAAAGGTTGCGGCCGTGAGTGCCTCAACTCTAATAACCACAAACTCATCCAATTTCTTAACTTAATTCATTTAATGTCAAACAAACCTATGTCACCTTCTCTTTCACTTCTTCTAGATAACACATTATAGAAAAATCGTAACTTCCAATTTACTCCTACTTTCCAAATTATTTTTCCATTTCTTTCCCTAATAACCCAACCCAACTTTTTAAGCTCAAAATTATAACAACTCATATTTTGTGAACTTTTAAAAATCCTTCACCTCTTTGTTGCGGGTTTTTGACTAACCGCATTGTAATCCTCGCATCGATGGGGATAATTATTTAAATCACTTTGCTTATCTATGTTTTTTCCTTCTAATTTTGTGATTTTACTTGTGTAGGCTTAATCTTTTTGAATGATATTGACTGTGAAGAATTTAAACAAAAAGTCAGAAGATTTACATTAAGTAAGGATGAATGGGACCAAAAATATATATATAAAAAAACCATAAACTTAATGTCATAAGAATTTGGATTAGAAGCAATGTTAAGTTTTTGATACATGAGTTGACTTATATATTAAAGGGTTAAATATGTTTTTTGTCCTTTAATTTTTAGTGAATTTTAGAATTACTCTATTTTAAACTTTAAATTAATTTAGTCATTCATCTTTCGAAATACATGGATTTAGTCATCTTAATCCAACTTTGTTAGGTTTATTAGATATTTTGTACGCATTTCAGGATTGAATTTGAGTTGTTTATTTTGTTTGACATATTTTTATTTTAATGTTAAGCCAAATGTTATTATGAAAGACACTTGAAATGTCAAATAAATTGAACAAGATTGGATTAAAACAACTAAATCCATATATTTCAAAAAACAAAAGACTAAAAAATAAACTAATTCCAAAATTCACTAAAAAGTTAAGATACCAAAAACATATTTAACCATATATTAAACATACATTCAAATCTCTCATGGTACACACTCTCACTATTGTTCCAACTTTTTGAAATTTTAAAATAAATAATAACAACTTAAGGAGTCAATGTGTTATTATCTATTTTAAAACTCATTCTAATTGTTATTATTTATTTTCAATTAGAATAAAATTAGAATAACTTAACTTGAAAAAACATGTTTCACGATTGTTACAGTTGATGAATTACGAGGAGCTTCGCAAGTTCTTTAATGGAAGTGTTAATGCGTCAGAAATCATCAGCGAGCTGTTGCTGCAAGAAGCAAATATTCTCCTCCGTCCACAAATCAACGCCACCGAAACCATTTCCTGTTATCTCCGAGTACCCATAATTTCTCTCTTCCCATACCCTGCTATAACCTTCTTCTGCACCATAAGAACACCAACTTCCACCACCCACTAAACTATAAGACGCGCCGGAGTCAGAGAGAGAGGGGGCGTGGACTTCAACCGCCGATGAAGCCTCTGACACCAAACCCGCGTTACTGGCAGTGGCGGTGGCGGTGGCTCCACCACAAGGGTCGCTGTGGGCTTTAACGTTGGAGATTAAAGCGGTTTGGGCTTGGCCTGATGATGATGATGAGGCCTGTGCCTGAATCCGCTCCAGCATACGTGGCATCCACTCAAAACGCAACGTGTCTCTGAATTGTTTGCTGTTCACGTCACATTTCAGTTGCTTAGCCTGCTTTACCACTCTCGTTCTCCAGTAGTTCTTAATCTCGTTGTCTGTTCTTCCCGGTAAATGTTCCGCTATTTTCGACCACCTAAACAAATACCACAACACCACTTTAACGTGTTCTGTGTCATGTTCAAGAATAAACACAAATGGTGATAATGATGATGATGTATAGTACCTATTGCCCCATCGGGAATGGAGGTCAAGAATCATGAGCTGTTCTTGGAGCGTTATGTTCCCGCGTCGAACGTTGGGACGCAAGTAGTTCAACCATCTTAGTCTGCAGCTTTTGCCCGTTCGTTTGAGACCTGAAGTTGAGAGAGACAAAGATTATAAGACGTGTTTTTGATTTGATTAATGATTCATATGTAAAAAGACATGAATGTTTGCATGCCTGTGTAGCGAGCGACAGAGTTCCAGTGACCTTCACCGTGAACTGTGATGTAATCGAAGAGAACTGAATCTTCTTCCTCTGTCCATGGACCTTTCGTTATTGACATCTCCTCTTCACTGCTTCCATATGTTCCCGATGACCCGTTTTCTGATGAACTCCTCTCCATCTCGGAAATCAGAAATAACGTAACTGTTCTGTGATCTTTCTTCTGTGTTATACTTTTATGCGTGAGAGAAGGAGATAGAAAGAGTTGAAAATATGGTTAAGTAAGAATGGCAGTGAAATTAGGGGATTATATAAAGAGTTTTGAGACCAAAGTTATGTGTCGTTTAATTTAGGAGGATCTGCACTTTTGGATTGAAGTAATTTTCTATACCAAAACCCTTTTAGTGGGCTGCTAAATAGTACTGCAACTATGAATTATTAAATGATAAATAGATATGAAAGTAGTTGTTATTCCTTAGCTTTTTGTGTTTTATAAAGTTTGACCTGGGATTTAGCGTTGACTATTTGACTTCTGGACACGTTTATAGGAGAAGTGGACCTTAAAATATACTGTTTTTTGAAGAAAGCGAGTCAAATACAGAGTTAGTTTTGGTCAGCATTCTGAGTCTGAGATGGAGAAAAATGGAGGGGTCTTGTATCTAGCCAACTTTTTCTTGCGTCAACAAATTTTGTGTACCTGTTTCAGTAAATTCGAGTTGACACGTTCTACGCGATTTTGCCAAACCTTGCTTATGTCAAAATTTCATTTGTGGACCAAAATATTAGGCTTTATTGACGCCGACTTATATTAATTAATATAGGAGTGAAAATGTTTTTTTACAAAAAGGGTGCGAATTTAGAGTCATGATTTATAACTCGAATTTTAGCTTATAATTAATAACTGTGTTAACAAAGTAAAATGTTTGGTGTTAGTAACAAATGTATCAGTATTTGACTTAAACAACGTCATTGTATAAAGGTACGTCTTATTAAAAAAAGAATTTTTCGGCTTACAATTGAAGTAATGCATTCCTTCATAAATTTGAAAAGAATTCCATTAAATAGTTCCAATTTATATTATTATGGTTTTCCACTTGAATTTGAAAATACATAGTCATCTAGAAAAAAAAAATGAATTTCCAATAGTATACACTGATTTCTAGAGAGTAAACACAAAATTATAAAAAAAAAAATTGTTGATATGAAGTTTGTGAAACTTAAACTCTGATGATTAACATATATCATCTTGTGATATTTTGTTTTCGATAATAATATAAACCATCGTATGTAATTATAACATCCATGTATCTGAAGAGAAGACTTATTTATGTTCGTATTATGTGGTGGGAAAAGAATGTCTATGAATTTATCGTTACCAATATCTGCCATCAAACACGTTCATTAAGATTCATACGAAGAGTTGTCTAAAAAACATATAAAATATAATAATATATATATATATATATATATATATATATATATATATATTCATATACATAGAAGATATAATTACATATGGTGTATATTATTATTAACAAAATAACAACGTAATAAAGTCTTTTCTTCAGAAGTAACAATTCAATTGCGTAAGTCAATCACATAAATGAATTATCCTAACCGTTAGTGTTCTGTTTCATGGACATTCGAAATAATATAAGTGGGCCCAAGTTATTGGGCCTGATTTAGTTAATAATAGATTTGGTTCATTATTCTATAATCAGTTATAATCTTGTAATATTGAGTTACAAAATCAGTTTTAAATGGTTTCAATTTATTATTTGTAGGTTTAATTAATTGTATAGTACCCAGTTTGGGGCTAGTGTGTCAAATAGGTACCCGGTTTTAAAAAAATATCAATTACATCCTAACAGTCAACGTCACTGTCAGATGTCATTGTGTTGATTTTCGATTCAGGCCCCATTTATGTTTTTTCGTCAAAAATTGAAAAAAAGGATGTGATTTTTTAGTTAAGCTAATATTTCTTCTTTGGAATATCTGCATTCCAAGTCCTCTTTTCTTTTCTTCTTTTTCCATTTTTTCTATTTTTTTAATAACTACTTTTCTTTTAGTATTGAGATCCTTTATAGTTTCAATGAAAAATTTGTGATGTTTTTTCGTTTCAATTTAGTACTTAAATAGGTGTAATTAATTCAATTTTGACCTAATAATTTTTAATAATTAAAATATCTTTTTATAAAATTAAAAGTAATTAAGTATAAAAGTTTTACAAAAAAAAAGTATTTGATATTTATATTAAAATTTAGTAGTAAAAGTCATTTTTAATAAAAAAAATTAATATAACATTCATACCAATAAAAATTTTGATTTAAAATTAGTAAGAGACAATATGGTTCTATTTTAAAAATAAAAATTAATAAAACATGAGTACTTAATAAAAATGTCACGTGTCATTTTTAATTTTTTTTAAAAAAAATAAAAAAAAAAAAAAAATTTAAATTTTTTTTTTAAAAAAAAAAAAAAACACAGATTGAAAATCTGGGTCCCCAATCTTGGGTACTAATTAAACCTTAATTGTAAGGTGTCAAAATCTTGTAATACTGAAGTGACACAACCATCTCATCAGGATTAACAGAATTTCTTTTAATATTATGAAATCTTAATCACAATAAAACAATTACCAACACATCTCACTTGGTGTTTTTTTTAATTCACAAATTTCAATTTACTTTTATAAATATCCAAATCATTAAATGAAAATTATTATATTTAATATATTATCTTCAAATTTTACATATATTAATAAAACTTTTAATTTAATTTTAATAAAAGTAATTAACCTTTTATCTACAGCACCACATTACTAACTTAAAAAAATAATGACGTATTTAGCTCCTCAGTTTGAAATTGATATACATAGCAATTTTAACTAATACAAAATAAATATCAAATAATCAGTGAAACTGAAAAAGAAAAATCAAAAGTTCAGAATTCAAAAGGTTTTGGAACCGAAAAATTATAAATGGAGGTCTCAGACGATGAAAGAACATCACAACCTAATTATAAACCAGATAATCAGCCAATGTAGGCAAAAACAAAGCATCACTGACCTCAATTGTGATTCAAAATAAAATGAACATAAAACAAAAAATAGGTTAGATTTAGAGGGGAAGGATATCACTCAGTGGTGGCCAAGATATTATGGTTCGATTCTGCCAGCAACTTTCCTCAATTTCAAATCTCAGAAGAGGGAGCTTTGAATCCTCATCGCGATAACAGTTTCCCCCAACAGTAAAAATGGTTCACAAAAATATTTATAATCACCGAACGAAAACAAACAAGTGTACATTTCAACAAAGTCAAGAATATAAATAACTATGATAATAATCAAAAACCAAAAGATCACTCAGTTCAGCGGGGTAATCGACACGCAACGCTATCTCTCGAAAGAGAGAATGCTCTGCATTCCGGTCTGTTGAGCTTGAATTTTATGGAGTCATCACCGTGATCTTATACGATTTGTATAAAGATTCATCGCAAAATAAAACGTAAATCAAGTATTGAATAATGAAAACAAACAAAAGATGTCATGTACAATTAGATTAGACGAACTATTACTCCGATAGGGTGCGCCGTATTCTCCGATGCAGAAATGTGTGTAGCTCTGGAGGATTGTTTGCACATTCTGAATTTATAGGAAACATATTAGGGTTTCTGAGAAAACGAGAACAACGGACCATACGCAGTCGTTTCTAAGCGATAATACCTCGTTTTAGAGATGAGTGGGCCGGGCTCTATCATTCGCTTGTTTTAGTGGGCCGGGCTCTATCACTCGCTTGTTTTTCTTTAGTAACCAAAACGAAGAATCCAATTCCCTTAGAATTAATAAGTTTTCTTATGACACCCCCCATGCAATTCTGACTTAGCCTCATATAATGTGAAAATTACATTCCAGAAAACCTATTATAAAATATACGCGCAAACGCATAGAAAGAGTACTAACAAAATTGTTGGAAGTAAGAGAAAAAGGTCCTAAAATGAAATGTTTTCTCTGTTTTTTTAAACTTGATAACACTTTTTAAGATGAAAACTATATAAGATCACTTAAATACGTTCAATAGACATGACAAATATAAATACGAACGTATCATTATTTTACAAATAATAGAAATAAAAAAGATATGAAATGTATATCAGATTATTATATTTTAAAAACTATTTTAATAATAATTTTTGCAGCGATCATATATAGATTAGAAAATGCTTAATCTCATTTATATTTAATAGAGTTTTAAAGGGATAAAAAAAATTAAAATCAAACATTTAAAAAGTAAATAATAAAAACTAAGGATCAAAAAATTGATATTAAGTTAGACAAGGTTCAGGAGAAAACTCAATAATCTTATTCTGTAATCATGTCGTAACCATGTAATAATAAGGTATAAAGTTAGAATATGTAATATTCAAACACACAAAACTAATTAACCAAGATTAAAATAATTTCTATTAATATATGACTTTTTAGATTATACAAAAAAAAGTTACGAACGCTTCTCATTTTTTTTTAATTTACAAACTTCATCCTTATTTTATAAATATCTAAATCTTTTTAATAAAAATAAAATAACAACATTTCATACATATATATATATATATATATTATCACAACTTATATTTTCTAAACAAAAATCTAATACAAAATTTTATTCCAAACAACTTCAATGTCTAAGTCACTTGAGAGAAATCCATTCAAACTTTGAAGATCATGATATTGAGTTGGTGATGGGATGGAACCAAATATATCATTGAAGTTGGTGATGAAAATGTAATGAATGAGTGTCAATGTAAATACACTTTTACATCCAACCATACATGTATCTTTTATATGTCATTATATCTTTGTGTAAGTAGTGATTATATAATCTAATTTAATCACAAATTATGTATCTGAAAAGTGTTAACTTTTTTATTATGAAAGATTTATAGTCTGTCGTAATCTTTTAAAGATAGAACGATCACTTGTTAAAAAATTTAAATGTAAATCATTTTTGTAATTTTAAGTGTTTAATTGATGTTGAAATAAATGATTATAATCATTAATTTTTTCATTTTTCATTGGTTATAAAAGATTCATAATCTCTTGTAGTCTTTGAAATATGTAATCTTGCTAAAAGATTAGAACATGAATCAATTTTATAATTTGAAGTGTTCAATTGATGTTGAAACAATGGACTCTGGTCATTAAATTTTTCATGGTGAAAATAATGATTTTTGGATAAAATTATGGTTGTGTTATTTTTTTTTTCAACTCTCATAAAGAGGCAATACATTTTTTATTCAAAACAACTCTAAATTATGATGATATAGTACTGTGACTTTTAAGTAATTGACCTGTGTATATTAAAATACATTTAATATTGATCTTAGTAAGTACCAACCAATGGAGTAAAAGAGATAAATACTTAGCTTAGATGACAAAATTACTAGCCATTGTAAAAGTCATTTCCATTTATAGGAGATGAAACTTATGTTTTTATACAAATTTCTACTACTTAAATCATGCTATGTAATGTATTTTATTTTTTTTTTTGATTGATTAGTTTCATATTATTTGGACAAATTTTATACATGTTTCCACTAATTGTAAAATACTACAATCCATAAATTTTGTTACTTTTGTAGATCAAAAGTAGGTAAGATTGTTTGAACAAGTTATTTTTGGTTTTCTTTTTAATAGTCAAATAAAATATTTGACATTTGAATCATAATTTTGGTTAACTTTAATTGTCCTTATGTTATATTTGTCAGTTTGTCGGTCAATTATATTACATTAATACGGTGCTTCTATTTTATATATTATATAATAGTGATTTATTAATTAATTATTTTATTGTTAATAAATAAAGAAATCAATAATTAGTATTATAGAATAAATCAATATTAATATAAAATTACATTATTGTTGGTCCAAGATTTTTAATATTAATTAATATTGAAAATTTAAAGTTAAAAATATTTTTAAATTTAATATTTCTAAATTGAACTATTAAGTGTTAATTAAATATTTTAAATTGATTAATAACTTTTAAACTTTAATTTAAAAATTTCATATAATAAAATAAATATTATTAAAATCAATTTTAATTTAGAGAATGTATATATTGAAAATTCAATTACTTCATATAAATATGAAATTAAAAATTCAAAGTATTTGATATTTTTATTCAAAGAAACTATTTTAAAAATATATAAAAATATATAAAAATATAAAAGAAAACACATTAGAAATGCTCCATCCAAAAAGGATTATAAACGAAAAAATTAAATCAATATAAAACAGATATTAGTTGGAATATAATTCATACAGGCAAAATAAGAGTAGAGGGGAAAGAAATCACTCAGTGATGGCTAAGATTTATGGTTCGATTCTGCCAGCAATTTTCCTCAATTTCAAAACTCAGAAGAGGGAGCTTTGGAATCCTCATCGCGATAACACTTTCCCCCCACAATAAAAATGGTTCACACAAATATTTATAATCACCAAACGAAAACAAACAAGTGTAAACTTCAACAAAGCCAAGAATATAAAAAACAACGATAATAATCAAAAACAAAAATAGAACAGATCACTCAGTTCAGCGGGGTAGTCGACACGCAACGCTATCTCTCGAAAGAGAGAAAGCTCTGCATTCCGGTCTGTTGAGCTTGAATTTTATGGAGTCATCACCGTGATCTTATACGATTTGTATAAAGATTCATCGCAAAATAAAACGTAAATCGAGTATTGAATAATGAAAACAAACAAAAGATGTCATGTAAAATTAGATCAGACGAACTATTACTCCGATAGGGTGTCGCCGAGTTCTCCGAGGCAGAAATGTGTGAAGCTCAAGAGAATCGTTTGCACATTCTGGATTTATAGGAAACATATTAGGGTTTCTGAGAAAACGAGAAAAACGAACCATACGCCGTCGTTTCTAAGAAATAAAACCTCGTTTTAGAGATGAGTGGGCCGGGCTCAATCATTCGCTTGTTTTTCTTTAGACCAAAAAGAAGAGTCCAACTCCTCAGGATCAATACATTTTCTTATGACACCCCATGCATTTCTGACTTAGCTTCATAGAATGTGAAAATTACATTCCAGAAAACCTATTATAAAATAGACGCGCAAACGCATAGAAAGTGTACTAATAAAATTGTTGGAAGTAAGAGAAAAAGGTCCTAAAATGAAATGTTTTCTTGGTTTTTTTAAACTTAATAACACTTTTTAAGATGAAACTATATAATATCACTTAAATACGTTGAATAGACATGAGAGACGTAAATATGAACGCAACATTATTTTACAAATAATAGAAATGAAAAAGATATGAAATGTATATCAGAAACTTATATTTCAAAAACTATTTTAATAATAATTTTTGCAGCGATTGTATACAGATGAGAAGTTGCTTAATCTGTTTTATATTTAATAGGGTTTTTAAAGAGATAAAAAATAATTTAAAATCAATCATTTCAAAGTAAAAATAAAGAGAAAAAAATTGATATTGTGCTAAAGAAGGTTCAGGAGAAAAGTCAATAAACTAGAATGCTTTTAAACTAAACTATAAGTAAGCTTAATTAAAAATATATAAAATAAAAAAACGTTTTATTAAACTAAACAATTCCTTATGTTTTAAAACTTTTATTCCCATAGTAATAAACTTAAAAATGTAAGAGTTTATGAATTAACATCCGAATGTACACTCCATGTGTTGAAAAAATACTCAAAATTTAATTTCAAATGCAATAGCACTAAAAAGTGAGCTATGGAGGCCATGGAGCCATCGTGTGAGAAGTGCTAAATATCATTCTCAGCACAAAAACAATGTTTAAAAGCGACAAAAGAAGAGGTCAACTTTCCTAATGAAACATATTAACATATTAAAGGAATCACACATGCAACACAATTCTTGCTTCATTTACCAAAACTCTTCTTTTCCACGTTAAAAAGCATATAGGTTTAACAAACGTATAAGCAACTGTGAGTTGTGGTCGACCCCATCCACACCTTTCACAGTTTGTGGTAGTGTTTGGGGTTTAATCTTTAAACCTGTCACACAATAAAACATTTGAGGATAATGTTCTCTACAAACAAAAACATGGTTTTTTAGTATATATATGTTGAAAGTCCCACATTGACTAGAGATAAGACTATTTCATAATATATAAGTGAGGTGCAAACCTCACTTTAAAAGTTGATTTTGTGGGGTTGAGTTAGGTTTAAAGTTCACTTCTAACAATACAATACTTGAGTATTATATTTTGTTTAAGATTATAACTTTATAGTTTCGATTAAACTTAATAAAGCAAGCATGTTAGTCTAAAATTAGTCGACTCAATCATCCATCCAACTAAGCAAAGTGTAATGTCTTTTATGGCTTTGAAAAACATTCATAAAATGTCTTATTCATAGGAAATCTATGCCTATAACATTATTCAACAATATGGTTCTGTGGAATGTTCTTCCAAATGTTTAATATGATAGAAAAATGAGATTTTGGAGCTGAATATAATGGTCAACCTGCGAATGAATGAGCACCAAAGTTCATTGAGAACAAATGCCATTATCTAAACAAAAGTTAGTCGAAATATTCTCTTGGTCAAAAAAATTTCTGTGAATCTTATATATTTATTCATCCTACTTGATTTATTCTACGAAAATTTGACGAAAATATTTTGAGGAAAAAAAATGAATTACTGAAATCACAGAGAAATAAAACTATATTTTATTCTAATCTTATTCTATTGAGTTGTTTCCGCATCATTGCACTTTGTATTCTGAAGAGATAAATGAATAATGGATTTGACACATTCTACGCAAAGGATATGTTCCCATGTGTGCTGTGCATGAACACAGTAAAAATAAACCAAGTGTGTGCTTGGGATCTACATCCATTGAACCAAAATTATGCTGTCACCACTTTAACGTACACTCATTTCTACATATCTTTTCATTTTTACCCTGCGTCAAAGGTTATTTACTTAAATTAGCCATGTAATATTTAAATGCTAATAACATGTTGGTTTAAGAATATTAGATTTATATGTAACGGAATATCTTGACTAACCGTTTTTAAATAGTCAAAATAATATTTCTAAATTAAGCATAACTATAAAGTCGTTATAATTTATTATCTACGCATAGTAAGGGAATGTATAAGGAAATTACACGAGAGTCTATTCATTCTAATTGTAACACAACACCCTTATTTTATACATTAATAATAAATTTTTAACTATTTTTTTTAAATTTTAACTAAATAAGTTTATCTACAAATAAATAAAAATTCATTTTATTTAATAAATATTGAAATGCATAATTACTTTTTCCTAAATATAATTTGTCTAACTTTGTCATTTAAAATAAATAGCACATACTTTTTAACTTTCAAGTATTTTTCAGAATTATATATATTTTTTACATAATATATTATTTAAACAATGTTAAATATGTTTTTGACAGTTAATTTTAAATGTAATAAATTAAAAGTGATCTATCTTTGAAATTTTGGACAAGTTAGTCTTTCATATTTAATAATACACGTGAATTTAGGTTTTTAATATAAATTTTTTATGCTTATTTAATATTTGAAACTTGTTTTTTACACTAAATCGAACTAAATCTCTAAAGAAAAATTATTTATTATTTTCACAAAGAAAATAGAGATGAAAAGATATTTAATCTTAAAAATTGAAAGAAGATACCAAACTGAAATTCTTAAATTAATAGCAGGGCACCGAACAAGTGGTTCCGTTGCGTGTTTCAAATGAAAACTATCACTGTGCATTTTTTTTTTCTTTTTTAAAATATGCGAGTGGAAAATGAAAAATTAAAATAAATTGAAAAGTTACTCGATATGCAGTAAATGAAAGAAATATATATATATATATATATATATATATATATATATATATATATATATATATATATATAAAGAAGAATAAGATAAAAAATAAACACAAAATCAAAGACACTGTACGTGTATATTAACAATTACCCTGTAGTTTGGGTGTTTGCGAATTTATTGTATTAAGGAGAAAAAGTTATCTTATTTCATCCATTTGTGTATAACTTTACCGTTAAATTCCATCAATACCTTACCTACAAATACAAATTTATCAGTTATGTTTTTAAAAGATTTTTTCAAGAAATTATTGCAACTTGTTTTTAGATTATATTTCTTCCAACTTGTTTTATCTTTATATAGGTTGAGGTTGAATAATAAGTTTAATTTGAATAATTCAAAATTCTTGATAAGTTCAGATTAGGCATTACTATTATATTATGAAGATTTTATTAAAAAAAACGAAAAACATCTGTGAAACAAATTTTACTATGTTTTTTCTTTTAATTTTGAATTAGTTTAGATAATACTTTCATCACTTGATTTACTAATTTGTTTGAAGTCTTTTAATTCTTCCAAAAAAAAATGGTTTTTATAATTAAATTGATACCTTCAAATTACAATTTTAAACTAATTGATCAAATCAAATTCAATTCTGTCGTTGAATTTAACATAAAAAAAGAAAAATTAAACTCAACTCAATATTTTATTTTAATGAGATGGATAATAAGTTTGTCTAAATAATACCCGACCCATCCTCCTACCAACCTTAAAAAAATCATCATTTTCTTTATGTGATTTCAGTCTTTAACATAACTAAATTAGTGTTGTGAGCTTAATCTTCATTATTTGATCTCTCTAATATCAAACTCCTATATTATTCTTCCAATACACACGGCAAAAAAGAAACATGTAATTTAAGATATAATTACCCTTACATAATCACATCATTTTACTAAAAAAAATTAAAAAATAATGAATCAAAAATTATGGATTAAGATATCATTATCGAATCAAACAATAGAGGTATAATATAACTTGGGCCTTCCATATATAATATTTTGAAACATAAGCAAATGCTATACCAAAATAAAGGAAAAGATAATTGTTCACACTGCTGCTGGCAAATTTGTATCAATTACAAAACAGAAAACACTATTGCCAGAATCTACTAATGATTTTTAAAGATTATGTTATAATTCAACATATTGGAATTATTATCACCGAATAAATAAACTTATAATATATTTTTTTAATTTAATTAGTAATTCTGAAATTGAACATCAATATACAAATAAAATTCAACGATGGTCTTATTTGACACTGAGATAAGGATACGGTTAGTGTTTAATAAAAAATGGTATTATACAAATAAAAATTGTACAATACATGACTAAGAATGGAACCAAGATCATCTCAACCTGTATTTATCATCAATAATACAACAAGCTAACGTTACCATATGAAAATTAATATGATATACATTTTTTAAACATCTCTAAAATAAAAAAGTATATACACATAATATCTCATATTGAGAAATTAAACCTCAATTCAGTAAAGAAAATAACTCGAACAAAAATTAAGAAAAAAACATCTCGGACGAAAGATAGAAGAAATTAGGATCTTATAGAAACATGTCGGTCGTACACAACAACAAAAATAGTTTGTGCTTAGCACAGGGATGTGCAAAGAAAAGGACGTAGTAAGATCGGCATGAGAATCGTAGTGATTTGAATGTTCAATGCAAGTGAATGTGCACATCACTTCTCTATGCATTGCATGTATTAAAAAGAGTTGAGGTTGAGAAAATGTATATGTAATGAAAAGGTGAAGCACGCGCAAGTGTTGTGACAGGATGATCCATGGTAGGGACAATTTGGTCGCCAAAACATTAGATGTCTTCTTATCAACACTATTCTAATTCATTGCTTTCACACCTCTCCTAAATGAATGGAACAAACACAACATCGCTACTCAAAATTTACAATCTGATTTTGGTTATTGTCAAGTATGATATATTCATTTACGTTATATAATTAGAATGTAAATTATAAGTTATAGCCAAATATATATTTATTTAATTCCATATTTTATATATTTAAAGTGTATTTTTTAATATGAAAAATAATAATTACTCAAACATAACATTAATTTTAAATAACTTTTAAATTATTAAAAAAATTTAATGAAACTTAAACATAACATTAGACTAAATCTATATTTAAAAGTTTTATATTTAAATAATTTCATTTAAAATTTTAAAATATAAAAATATCGACAGTAATTAATGGATAGCCATATATATATATATATATATATATATATATATATATATATATATATATATATATATAACATATATTTTTACAAAAGAAAGCGGTAGGCACGAGTCCAAATCCTCTAGTGATTTTTCTTATACTGTCTTTTGTTGTGCTCTTAAAATATACTCTTGTTGGTATTTTATTTATTTTTTAATATATTGTAAAACATCGAAATGATTGTCCATCAGTATATTTTGAAGACACAGCAGAAGAAACACAGAACAACCAATAAAGAATTCAATAGACACTATCCATACCCAATCTAACCTTTTTAGTGGTAATGACAAGTCAATTAATTGATATTTTATGTCCTCTACATCTTGGACTTGGAAACGACAACAACTCATGTTAATGAATTAACATTTCTTAAGAATGATTTGAAAAAATTAATCAAGGAAGTTACTTTTACAATTATAAATTAGGCATACTCTTTAAGGTTTATTCATAAAACTACTTTTATTGAACGGAGAAATTTGCATTTTAGTACCATCTCTCGTCTTGCTATTGAGTTATAGTGTATTTATTCATATTTCTATAGTATTTGATGTATTTTTTTTGTTAAATTTTCTATCATCACTCTTTTGTTTATTTTCTTGTAGAATGGAAAGGTTGCTTGATTAATAAGAAAATGAAACAAAAGAAAGGTATCGGTTTGTAAAAAGTGGAAAAAAAATGTACATGTGCATACAATTATTAAGGAATATTATTATTGAAAAGACTTCCATGTGAATTAAACATAATTTGATCTCTATTTCTTATAGTGGCTCAAATGCTATCAGTTTTGCTCTCTCTCAGTTTTTTAAAGTCGTAAGAATGCTTTTTCTTTTTTATGTTGAAGTTTTCATTATAATACGAAATCTCAGTTATATGATTTTAAGTAAACTTTTCCGTGCTTGGTTCTATGTTGAATATAAGTTACCAGTCCAAAATTAGATAGCATTTGATTGGATAAAAAAGTTATCCTGAGTTTTATTTCTAACTTGTTTTCATAATATTAAGCAACAAAACACAAATCACGTCGACTTAAAACGAGATGATAAGCAGAACAAAGTTTACGGTAATTTACGCTTAAATTAATTTTATAAACGTCCTTTCAAACGCAGTGCATCGTAAATGAACTGATGCTGATTTGAGTTTAGCCTGTTTCCACAACGACAAAGACTAAAATTCATGTTCTTTCATGGGAGCGACATCATGAAATTTATCGAGACAATATCCTTCTGGATTTTCGAACTTTTAACTACCTTCTCGCTGAATCAAATGTCAAGCACAAGCGTGACCATGCATAAAGCAACATGAAAAATGAAAATGTAAATGTAAAAGCAACTCCAACTCCCTTCTCTTTCACGATCTCTCTAACTACAAAATAGCAGAGACCGAATAACAATGAGAAAGAAGCTTACTTTTATTAGTTAAAAAAGTAAAGGAAAAGCCAAAGTGCATGTATTTTTCATCTCTAGGACAAGCTCATGGAACTGACCCTTACGCAGTTTCACCTGCGAATTTGTACGTCAAAGTCACCGAATTAGCACACACAGACACACTTGTCTGCTTTCTCTGGCTTTAACTTGCGTCACGCAAGGAAATTGTCTTTAATTTCCAGATCATCACAAAGTTGCTGCATAAGCCACAGATTCTCATCATCCCACAAACTCTCCATTGAGTCCCCACCACCAAAAGGTAGCGTCATATTCCCCCGTGCCATGTCTCGGTCATTCAAATTTTCACACAAGCCCGGAACTGAAACATTATGACCCAAATCTTCAGACTTGGCACTTGATGATTCCAAGGCATTGGAACCTGAACACGAACCGTGGAACCCGTTTTGGTGATGGAGCGGAGGGGTTGGGTTCGGGTAAAGTTCGGAGGGGGACACATGGAGCGGGTCGTGAGTTTCCGATGACGGTTGAATCCGCTCAATCAAACGGGGCATCCACACGTAACGTAAGGCATCTTTGAACTGTTCACTGTCGACGTCACACTTCAGATTCCTTGCTTGCTTAAGCACACGAGTCCTCCAATAATTCTTTATTTCGTTGTCCGTTCTACCGGGAAGATGCCGAGCAATTTTCGACCACCTACGACATATTATATAGCGCACTAATTAGCGTCTTCGTGCGGATTTCTCAGTTTTTATTCCATGTTATCCACTAACTCGCAAATGAAAAAAAAAAAAAAAAGAACAAGAATATATTAACCGAGAACATGTTCCAGTTAATTTACCTATTGCCCCACCGAGAGTGAAGGTCCAGAATGGTTATCTGTTCCTGGAGTGTTATATTTCCACGACGAACATCGGGCCGCAAGTAGTTTAACCATCTCAGCCTGCAACTTTTCCCTGATCTCTTGAGGCCTGCACACGTTTAATTTTACATTATTAACAAGATAATAACTTGATCTATTTTAGAATCCACAATGCTGAGAGTGTTTAGTTTGATAGCGTATATGGAGAGAGTAATAAGTGCCTGCACAGCGTGCGACGGAATTCCAGCGACCGTCGCCGTGGGTGGCGACGTAATTTTGGAGAAGAGCGTCCTCTTCAACGCTCCATGGACCTTTTCTAGTGTCTTCACTATTCTTCACCTCTTCTGCGGACCGTGATTTCTTCTTGTTAACATCCATTATGTCTCTTATTTATATATAGGAACGCAAATTATTAACATAGTGAGAGGATAGTGTTTGGGAATGAGACATACATATACTTTGGGAGATGAGTGTAAGTGAGCGATATATTCTGTGGGGATGAGACAAGACAAAATAGGAATGAAGGAGATGGTTTTTTTTGTTATTGTTCTTCCGCTGTCAAGAACTATATAAATAGCTCCCAGCGTCACCTTTCTTTGTCCGGTTTTTTTCATTTTTTTATCTGTTATTTAAGAAATTAACTTATTTTTTCCACTCACGTACACCGGTCTGACTAAGTATATGTAATAATAAAATTAATTAATTCTGAAACTGAAAAGAGAAAATAACTATTTTAATAAAAAACAAAGCATTACTACTTGACACAAAGTTAAAAGAGACTTTAACTAAAATCTCGAAAACTAAAGATGACATAAAAGATAATAAGATAGTCCTTTTCTATATTATGTACTTTTTTGTAGAAACATGTATCTATATTAAATGTAATGTAGATTCTTTTTTTTTGTATGAAAATTTATTAATATTATGTTGGAAGGACACATTTCATTTTATTAACGTACATATTCTTTATAAATTTTCATTTCATTATTATGCCATAGAATAATCATTTTATCAATATTTTTATCTTTACCGGTATTTTATTTTATCAATTTTAAAAAATAAATTTATTTTTTTTCTTTAATCAAAATACCTATTTAAAAAAAATATTTAAGACTAAAAAATAACTTATCATAATTTAATAAAAAATTTGAAAATATAATTACTAAAAAAAATTATGATATTCAAGTCATAATTAAAAATCGATTATAAAAAATCACATAATACAATATTTATTTTTTTATTAATATAAAAAAATAAATATAAAAAAGTTACAGGATAAAAAATAATGTTAAATATTATATAAATATTTCGCGTGATACAAGAGATAATTGCTTGTTTCTTCTTTAAGAATGAACAGAAGATTTGAAAAATGATGACAGTAATAATGGAGAAATAATGACAGAAATAATTAGTTTTTGTCTAATTTTTCTTTTTTCTTTCCGTAAAAAAAAACATATAAGTATAAAAGATGAGTACAACATGTAAAAATTTTTAAAAATAATGATAAAAATATAAAAAATATCTTAATAATTTTTTTATTATATTTAATTTTATGTTCTATTATTTATTAACATTAAATGTTGCATTTTATAAAAAAAATTAAAAATACCTAATTTAACTTTAATTAATTTTTCAATGTACTACTACTCAATTTTAAATTTATAAAAGAAATAAAAAATACTTAATTTAATTTTAATTATTTTTTCAATATACTACTACTCAATTTTGAAAAAAGACATATAATTTAAAGAATTTAAAAATACATATAATTTTAAAAAAATTTCAAAAAACACCTACCCTTATATAGAGATGGCAAATAAACCCGTCCCCGTGAGTATTATCCGAACCCGTCCCCGTTTTGACGAGAAATCCCCGCATTGACTGGGTATGGGTATGGGTTTAGAGAATCCCCGACTTTTTCAATTGGGTATGAGGATGGTTATGGGTATGTACATATCCCTGCCATATCTCCGTCATCATTTAAATTATTAAAATATTCACAATTAATTAAGTAACCCTATATATATATATATATATTTATTTCTCAATTTTTTATTTCTTCTAATTATTTGAGTTGTCATGAAATTCATTCACATCTCCAATATATTTTTCATCTTATCATAACATTTATGTAATTATGTTAAAATTATGTATGTCAATTACAAATTTTTTATATCTCATATTTGAATATTTCTATTATTTTTTAATATTTTATTTATTATATATTTTTCTTTCACATGAGTATATTCAATATTCTCAATTTAAGTGTTTAATAGCCTAAATCTTTCAATTACTAGGTAATATAAAAAAAAAATTCTTTACTTATTTTTATTAATTTTTGTTTCATTTGAAAAACTCTTTTGTTTCGCTAAAACAATTATTTTTTAACCATTGAGTATATATATTGATATTTGAAAAGTGTTCTTAGATGTCTAAGGTATTTTTCATCTTATCATACCCTTAATTATACATTCGTTTTCCTTTGTATAATTTCTTTCAATAGTTTCTCAAATTGTTTATAAGACATACATTCGTTAATTTTTTAATATTTTTATTTGTTATTTATTTTCATCATGTAGAATACTATTTCAGTATATTTTATCTAATTATTTTTATTTTTTAACTCATTATATCAATCATACTGTAATTTTTCACTATAATTGTATAAATAACTTTTATTTACTACAATACCAAAATTTAATGTAATTGCCATGAATATTTTTTTATAACCATCCAACATATATTGGAGTTCAAAAGATACAATAATCATGTTAAATTTGTTTTATTATGTTTATTATTTGTTATTTGCGTCATTTTGATTAAGTGATGTATTATCATTTTTATTAGTGTATAAAAAAAGAGATTAATTAGAATTTAAAAAATTGAAGTAAACAAACATTTAAAATATACTTTAATTTGAATATTTGTTTTCCTTTAATTTTTTTTTAAAAATATTTTTAAATTTTATCAACTAGGTTTCATTAATGTTTGCAGTTTGCAAATCTAATAAATGTTTTAGTTCTCATGAAATTTTATTTGGTATTACAATATAAAATATAAACAATTATAATTTATTTGAAAGTATTTGATATCAAAGAAACAACCATCCTTCTAATATTAAATATTTGATAATATTATGTTTCCTTTACCGTAATTTTTTTTTATTTTATAAAAATTAATTAAAATTTATATTGAAGTTAGTAAGGAAACGGGTACGGGTATGGGTACAAGATTATACTCGTTACCCAATGGGGATGAGGATGGGATAAAACTTTGATACCCGTTGGATTTAGGTATGGGGATGTGTATGGGATAGTGAAACCCGTCCTCGTCCCACCCCGTTGCCATCCCTACCCTTATATCCTCCACCACTTTGTTTAGTAAATTGATATACTGACATTTATTATTTTCGAATATCTAGGTTTACTTAATACTAATTAAGTCAAAGAATATTTTACAAATACATCACTCTTTGGGACTGGGTTCTAATCATCACTTGACACTTGATCTTGTATAAGAACCAGATGCACAACTATATGGTGACAGGGGAGCCATGGCTCCCCCAATTTATTTTTTTTTGAATTTTATATATATATATATATATATTTATATATTTTTTTAAATTATATTTATATATTATTTATATTAAGTTTATGTAATGAAAAATAATAATAAAAGATAAAATAAAAAAATTAATGGAGACATTGATTTATAAAAGAGATTAAGATTTTTTTTTGGCTATAAGATCTTTATACCATGTAAATTATCATGAAAGTGTGTGAAGAGAAATAAATACAAAGAGATAGATTGGAAAATAGAGGTTGGGAAATACATAGATTGAGATTGAAGTATATTTTCTTGCATGATCTCTCACGTATCAAAGTTAGTATCTTATTATAATTTATGTATGTTAAATTTATGATTCTTTTTAGGATGTTTATCCCAAATTAATATAAATCCTAATTATGATTTTAGGGATTCTTTTATGAAATTGGTATGAACCCTAATTATAATTTTTCCAGATTATTATAATATTTAATTATGAAATTTAGGGATTTTGTGTTTTTCGCTGCCTATGGTAATTTTTTTTTGAGTTTTGAATTTATACAATGTTGCTTATTTAATTAAAGTGGTATGAGTTTTGTTATGTTTTACATTGTGATAATTGTGATTTGTGAATATAAATTTAATTTTTTCTAAATAGGCGAGATGTGATAAATTTATATTAAAAAGATTATGATAAAAAGTAAAAAAAATGATTCTTTTTTTTAAAGAAGGTTTGTGATAAAGATGAAAAAAAAAATGCATTTACGTTAACTAAACGAGAAATTTTATGAGAAGCAGGAATTCAAGACAATCAAGAATAAATCTTTAAAGTTCTTAGAGTTATATACAATGAATTTAAAAATGCGATTCGGGAAAAACGGCCTCAAATGTGACAATACCACCAAATCAAATTAATGAGGTTATCTAAAATGGTATTCATGATTTGGTATCATGATATAATAGCATTATATAATAGCGAATGATAATAATATTTTTTTAAATTCTACTATTATGTGAAGAAAAAAGATGAAGAACTTTTTTTCTGACTAAAAAAAATTATATATAACAAAACTAATTTGGCACCCCTACATTTTTTGTTCAAGTTCCGCCACTGATAAGAACGATATATTTATATTAAAATATTGAATATTACATTAAAATTAAATTTTGAAATATTTTAAAAAGTGTGAAACATGTTTCATCATAGTATAACATTACTAAATGTAACATGTTATTTGCAACTTTGAACTTATCTATTGGTCTTGCTCATTTCATGGAGTGTAATTAATTATTGTCTGGGTTAAATAGACCTTTACCAAATGCAATTCGGTATAATCCACTATAGTATCAACCCAGTGACTAAGATTCAATTAATAACATAATAATGTCTTTTTATCAGTCTAACATAACATAATATGACATTAAAAGTTCAATCTTCTATGTTGTTGATGTAAACAAATGCAATTTAATATGAAGTACATTACACCAATACTTTATCAGATTTTTTTTTATATTATACATAATTTATTGTTTTTTCTTACTTTGGTATCAATTAATTTTCTATTATAAAATAATGATTTTATTTAAACTAATTAGAATAATCAGGACCAGATATATTATACAGACTTTTTTGTATATATAATATATACTTAGAATTTATATATTTTAATTTGAAAGAATTAAGATAACCCTGATAATTCATAATTGTTTCAAATATGCTATATTGAAAATTAAAATAACTAAATAAATTTAATTTGTATATATTATTTTTAATTTGTATAAATATTTTTAATTTTAAAATGTTCGTATTGTGTCATAATCTTGTTCAATAGACTAAGATAAAATAATACAAAAACAATATTTAACTTATACTAATTAGTTAGTATAAAAGTATATATCATGGACAACGCTATATAAATTTATGGTATAAGTATCAATCGTTGAAGATGATAAAATCGATATTTTAAGGAACGTGAAAATTATATCTGTTATTGTTATTTACTTAATCAAAATATTAGATTAATAGATAGATCATTGTCCAAAATTTAACAGACGATTTCAATTCAAATTTTAAAATACTATCATAATAAAGTAATTAAAATTCAAAACAATTTTTATGTAGTACAAAAATGTGTTCATTTTATACAATGAGTTACATTAAGAAGTAGGATTATATCATCTCTACTTTTCCTTCTCATTAGCTTTATTCACAAAGTAGACTTTATCATTGTAATTGTTAATTGTTGTCACTCTCACAGTAAAAAATTATAAACAATATAAAAGTCGTTCTAAAAATCAAAATCAATTGAGTATTACTTTGGACTATAATGCACTGAATACTACATTTTGTAAGTCCCAAACAAAACAACACTCTGTTTCACAGTGTTTCCTATGTACCATCCTATTGTGTTTCTCCTTTGTGTAATGAGAGAGTTGACTTGTTATGGAAAAGAGGAATGAATCCAAATCTAAATCTTCCTCGAAATTCAACAAGTTCTGCACATGACTTTTCTTCCTATAAATATTTTAAAAATTAATATTTATTTAATAAACATTTCATCCAACAAATGTTTTGTTATAGACCTTTTTTATAAATTACAAACACCTTTGAAATAAAAATACTGTTTAAAATAAAATTTATTTAAAATTATGTAGAAAAGTGTGAAAGAGAAGGAAGAAATTAAAATAATTTGAGTGTTGAAATTTATTGAGTTACTTTTTTAAGTATCATGGGTAAAATAAAGAATATTCACATTTTTCAGGAAAATGATTTTGATTTTAAAAAATATCTCGTTTAAATAGGAAATTACACCATTCTTTTGTTGATAATTTTTAAAGAAAAGCTTACATATGCCATGAAAAGCTTTTCATTAAAAATATAAAAAAAATCGTCTTTGCAAGAATTTTTTGATTTCAAACTTTCCATAACGACACCTTTTTTTATGTAGGTATTTTTGCATTATATGTTTTTAATGACTTTATGCCACAATCAAAAGTAGAACAGTAGAAATTCAGTCAAGTGAAAGGTGTACCAAAAAACATAATTTATTTTTAACTATTTGAATTTTATTTTCATTATTAAAATTTCATTTATCAACCTTAATTCAGTTTTATTTTAATTGAAATTCATTCAAAAAGATGAAAGATGTAGGAAGAAAAAAACGTATTCAAATTTTAATAGTTTTAATTGAAACTTCATTCACGAAGAAAGAAAATAAGTGTTCTGCGACTAAAAAAAGGTGAATTCAATACCAATAATAAGGTAAAATTTGTATGGGGTGATGTTGAGGCTGATAATACTAATAAGGAATAATTTTGACATTTCAATTATACTCTCGCATTCAAAATATGTGTATGTTGTTAAAAAAATTCAAAATACATAAACCTCGTGATAGAATGTTGAATAAGACAATAAAAGGTAAGGTATGTGTGCATTCTCTTTTAATTCCGGTTAAACAATAATAGCAAATTAAAATTATATCTGAGACAGGGAGTTAAGCATTTAATTACAATGATTTTAATTATTGTAAAAGTTATATTTACGATTAATATCATTATCAAAATGTATACATATCCTTTTTATTGACCAATTAGACGTTAAATTATTGCACTTCAGGGTTAGAACACTACTAATTTCAAGAATAAAAATATAATAATACTCTCCAGATCGCTTGCTAAAGGATAAACATGTTTCCATGGGCAAAAGAGAAGGATTAATTAAATAGAAAGCGAGAAAAGAGAATAGATCCATTGACTCCTTTTGCACATTGACATGAGTAGAGATCTCAAAATGGGTTTTAACCTACGAGTCAATTCGGTTTATCATAAGTTTGAGTAAGGTTCAGTTGAAAAATATTTAGTTTTTCTTTTAAAAGTGAGTTGAACTCAATCCGACTCACTTAAACCACCAATATTTTTTTTACAATTTTTTTATTTTTTTAATAATTATTTACTACTCCTATTTATACATGTTCACAATTTCATATTTTTAAAAGCTAGAATATTGCTAAATAATATTTGAATAGTTTGAATGTTTAATTAATTTGATTGTTAAGTTATATACATTGATACTTTAATCTTTAACTATAATCTTCATAATAAATTATTCAATCAACCATCTTATAAACAAATTTTTATAAATTAGCAGGACAAAAATATATAATTATATTTATTTAGATTTCGTTGAATAATATGACATAAAATGTGAAATATTAGTCATGTTTTATTGGATTTATGAATACTTACAAATAAATAAATATTTTTTTTATGTAGGTTGGTAAGCCAACTCACTTAATCCATCAACCCGTGGCGGATTGAGTCAAGTTGTAAAATTTTTGATTCATTATAAAGTGTATCAGATTGGATTCACTCATTTTCAACTCGATTTGTAGTGAGTCAACCTGTATGAATCGGGTCAGGTCCCTTTGACATATCTAACAGTGAGATAGTCATCAAATTTTAAACATATTTTCTTTAATTTGTCTCACAAGGATTTGTTACTTTTCTATATAAATGCCTCTTCTAAATATTTTATATATTAATAGAAACTGGAATTTGGGAGCTGAGGATAAGGTCAAAAGTCCGAGAATTAAAAAAAAAAATGCAAATCTAACAGGGAAAGGATGAGCATTGAACACACAAAGTTGATCGAGAATAAATCCCATGACCAAAACAAAACAAAAATTAACACAGACGGTGGATTTGTGGTAGTCCAATTATTCCGTTATGGTCAAAAAACCTTTTTGTGGATCTTATATTTATTCACCCTACTCATTCGGCATTGACCACACATATACTTGCATAGTGAAAAGGAAATGCTATTTTTTAGTAGCGTAAATGGTTTCAAAATACATACAGCTATATATATATATAACACATTATAAAGCACACATTAGCAACTACGTTTGTTTATGTCGAGAATAGTTGAATTGTGAGTCAAAAATCTCACATTAGATAGAATAAAAAAAAATAAATATTATATAAAAATAAAAACTCATAATACTATATCTTAAAGTTTTAATATAAAATGATATCAAATATTTAATATATGTAAAACTAATGTCATATATATATATATATATATATATATATAATTACAATCATAATTGTAACCGTATATAAAAATAGAAAAATGATATTTTAATCCATTTCTTTTTATCTATTTTTAATTCAATATTGTAATCATCATTAGATAACCTATTTGAATTCTTTTTAGTGATGTGATGTGACAATCTAATGATGATTGAAATAATAAATTAAAAGTGAATAAAAAAATGGGTTAAAGTATCATTATCGATAAAAATATAACCCATCAGTTTGTTCGTATTAACAATTCTAAATATTTATATAAATGATTTGCACTCCTTGTATATTTATTCCATTCCTTCCGTATCTAACAAAGGTACAAAACCGTACTGTTTGGAAAATTGGTATGAAAGAAAGAAGAGCGAGAGTACTTATTCATTGGTGTGGTGTAAATATATTCCCTTTTCTTATTCTGATCTCCCACTATGATTTCACTGTGTATTGTGGAAACCGCAATTGTCTTAGGATTCTTTCCCAGGCAGCATCTGCACTTGTTTAGAAACTAAACAACAATTTTTTTAGAACTGACTTTTTAGAATTGATACAACTTATTGATTTTGTATAATTAATTTATAATATAAAATTTTTATTTGTTTATGTATAAATTGATGATAAACATGATGAGAAGAAGTGAGGTGTTTGGATATAGATCCATTGAACCAAAAATTGTGGCACATAGAGGTATTTGAAGCTACGTAGGTTTTGATTAGGCTATAGAGATGATTGGTTGAGTGTTGAGTTTGTGGTGATGAAAGAGGAGGGTGAGGATGGAAGAAAGGACATAGTAATATCAATTGAGAATCGTAGTGATTTGAATGTTCAATGCAAGTGAATGCGCACATTAGTCAAAACGTGTCACTCAGTTCAAGTGAGTACAATTCTGTGAATGAACAAAATATGGAAACGTGTGTAGAGAAACAGTTGAGAAAATTGTAGATGCAAAGGTGAAGCACGCGTCAAAATTTTGAGCTCCCTAATTGGTGACACTGAATCATGGTGGGGGCATTTGGTCGCTAAAAACGTGAAATGTGTTCTTATGAAATATAAATAGAATTTTTCGATTACTTAACAACTTTTTCTTATAATTTCAAAATATTATTTTTTAAATAATCTTTTATTTTATCTTTTTTATTTTTAATATTTCAAAATTATTTAAAAGATGACATTTTATGTTATAAAAAATTATTATCAAAATTTAATAATTAAAATATCATTCTGTTAAATAATATTATTACAGAATTCATTTTTTTACGTCACATATTTTCTCATTCCCCAATGAATAGGACCAAATACAGCAGAGAAATTCGAAATTAATTTTGATTACCGTAAAACAATTCAGGCAAAAGCACTATGGTGTAAACTTTTAGAAAAGTTATCGAAAATTAAAAAAAAAATCACAAAAGGTATGACAAAATAGTTTTAGAGTTAAAATAGTATCACCTAATGTAAAATACAATGAATTAAAATCATGTCAAATTGACATTATTTCAACTTGAAAATGTTATACACTAAGATTGTATCACTCTAATACAAATTCTTCTCGATAAAATTGTATTAAAGTCGCAGTTGTATCTATAATTATTTTTAAATCTATTCATTTTAATATTTTTTTAAAAAAGTTACACTAAAATTATATTTTTGCCAACAATTCACATAGTCTTAATTCTCATATTTATTTATGCTACTTTTTATGTTCTTTTTCAATAATTTTTTTTAGGATTACAAAAATTGACCTAATACCGGATATTTGTGTAGTTTATACAAAATCACGGAGTAAACGATGTTGCTCTCATCCTTTAGAAAGTTAAAAATAATAATATTTAATTGTAATTAATGAAATGAAAATCGTAAGAATTTACTTTTATGAGCATAAGAGGGAAGATTTTGAAGTTTATGAAGAAAAATAATTGTTTTAAGTTACACTCTAAAGGTTGTAAAGAAAAATAATTATCTTTTAACTTTAAAACATAAATTATTTTATTTTTTTATGACTTTTCTTTAAATTTATTTTCTTATAAATTTTATATGTTCTCTTCTTCTTCCTTTTCTTTATATGGGCTCTAGAATAGTTGAGATGAGACTTAACATAACTAAAGAAAACTTAGAATAGTTGAGATGAGACTTAACATAACTAAAGAAAACTTAGCTTTTATCGATTTCTTTGAATTTCAAGTTTTTCATTTTTTTTTTAATGTTTGGTACATACAAGGTCAATTAAGGGGAAAATATATTTATATCAGTTGATGACATATTTATTGCGAAGAATTTCCACGTTTGTAGTATTAAATGACAAACTAGTTAAAATGGTTGATATTATAACTTGTTTCGGCAAATAGTGCAGAGAATTAAAATTCTCCTATAATTTGGATTTTTTTTTTCTAAGAATGAAGTGTGAGTTTCAATCACATATTAAGTAAAATTATATTAAAACTGAGAACCATATAAAGATAGATTCATAAATTTATTATTTTAATGTTGCAAAAAATAATATAAAAATCTTCTATATGATACTATATTCACTAACATCAATATGGGATCTAAACTAAATATATTTAGTTGAAAGTTAATCTTAAATATTAAATTGATGTTTTTTTCTTTTAATGTTTTTTTGAACAATTAATGAATATTTTAATTATTACTATTAATTACTTTAACATAGAATGTTTTAAAATTAACTTTCCACGTGTTGTTTTCTTTCACATTGCTTTAATAATTGCATTGAGAGTATTATAAAGTAAAAATTATTATTATTATAGTTAACATTTATTTTGTATCATGAATAATTTGTCAGAGAGGTTCACTTTAATACTAGTCTTAATTTTAAGATATTAAAAAAGAAACAAAACTCACTTAGTTTTAAAACTCTTTTAAATTATAAAACAGTTGAATCTAATGCAACATTAATATTTAAAAAAAAATGCTGAGTTTATCAATAATACTGTCTTTATTTAAAATGTAGACAAATTTCTTACTGAAATAAGTGCAAGTGCTGCTAACAAGAAAAATGTATGTTTTATTTTTGTCTCTAAATTTTCTCTATTAGTGTCGAGTTTAGTTCTGTTGTGTGTTAATCTTACTGATCTTCTGGAACAATTTGTTATTTTTTATCGAGGTACGTTATTAGAACTTCACAAAAATATTTTTTTATATAAGTTGTTGTTAAAGCATCATTTTAAATATAAATTATGCATAAAATATAAATTTAGAATTATATACATTGTTATAAAATATCACAAATTAACAAATAGTATGAACTTACGAAAACCCTTGGACAAAATACACATGATAGAGTAAATCAAACATTATTTTCAATTAATAAAATATTTGTATACCAAACCGGCTTTTAGGCCTACTCTTATTCCACTTAGAGGCCCAGCTTCTATCGATCCGTCACAGTAGACCGTCATTCTGGGCCGAAATATTTCTTCCTGTACCTCCATAATTTCTAACTGCGTCCTTTATATTTCAAAAATAACGTTTTACTTTTTGTAAAATCAACTTTCGCTTTATTTACTTCATAAAATTTCCAAAATATTTTTTTTTTCAGAATTTTTAGAACACGATATCCATAATGAGATTTTTATAACAAGGTTTTCAGAACAAGATTTATAGAATATACTTTCTGAAACACATTAAATACATTTCAGAATCAGTTTTTCAGAACAAAATATTTAGAATGAGTTTTCTAGAATACATATATGATACATTCCAAAACATATATGATATTCTAGAACAAGCTTTCTGAAACAAGCTTATTTTCTTCTTCCTCTTTTCAAAGAGTGCAATGGTAACAACAGAGAACAAGGTGTAGTTGGAGGTGGCAGCAGCGATGATAGCAAATTACAACAAGGAGGATATTTTTAACTTTTTGCTGAGAGTATGGAGTGCAGGTACTAATCATGGGGTGCAGGAAACAAAATTCATTTTTGGGCTCACATAACCCAAGATATTATGCAGGGCCTAGTACCCATACACTAAAAGCTTTGATATTCACACACAAGTTGAGACTGATGTATTTACAGTACACACTGAAAATTTTCATCGTGTATTATATATACTTTTGAGATATGTTTTCTTTAATTACTTTTAGAAGTTTAAAATAAATCTACAGTTAATTCTACGTACACGTAATTTATATTAAAATAACATAAATAAAATAAGATTTTCCTTTTAAATACTAATTTATATAATTATGGTATAAATAATATTTTTAAATAATATATCAACTTTAGAAGAATAATCAAATCAACCGTGATACATATTTTAATAAAAAGTAAATTATATAATACCTAATTTAGTTGTTATTAAGAAGGATCATATGTATAACTCAATTAGATGTAAAAAAATCCGTAACCGTGGGTATTTACAGATAAAATTCATAACGAGTAGGAGATTGATATTATAAATGGATATCCGCAGATAACGGGGCGGGTATCATAGTATTTATACCTGTATCCGCTATACTCTAATTTAAATTAAAAAAATGATTAAAATATTAACATATTGATTTTAAATGAGTTATTTTTTTATCAATTAGTTTTAAAAAAATTTTATTTTTTTGTAAACAGTCATTCAACACTATTTAAATGAGTTATTCAGACTTTGTTTAAAATTTATAAATATTATATATTGTATTTTATTTGAATTTATGATTAAAATTTATTGTTAAATATTTATTTTTATTTTTTTATAAATATTTATGAATATCCATAAATGTTAAAATATTATGCGAATACTCACATAATAGATAACCGACAAATATAAATATGAATACAGGATATAGGGAAGTTGTTATCCATAATCTACAATAGTCTATTTAAATTATAATAAATATATATTTTTTGCATAAAATAAAAAGATAATAAAAGTAAAATGTTTGTAGTATGGAGATTGTGGATGAAAGGGAAACAGCAGTTGAATCCACATAGAAAGATTTTGTGAAATAATATTTTGCATTGATAAGGAAGGGAGAGAGATTCCAAAAGTTCAAAATCTGATGTTGACACTCTGACGGTGGCTCAACACACATGCGAGGCATATCTACCATGAATTAGATACCATACCATACCATGGTCCCCATCATCTAAATTTATTAAAAGTTAAAAATTACAAGTCGATTAATGAGAAGTAAGAGGGATAAAATTTTATTTATAATAAATATTAATACAACGTAAAAAATTTATTTAAGAATTGCTGAGAAAGAACAAGAGGCACACATTTCGAAAACTGTGACTGACATTTCTGTACTAAATAAAACAATGAGTTCTGACGGATTTTGTTGTAGCAGATTACTCTTGTTTCATTGCGACATGCTTACACCACGTGGATTATTGAGTTCCTCGGTTTCTTACGCGTGGACTCTCATAGTATTACACTTCATTGCATGTATATATTCACATTTGTTGTTTTGTTCATCTCATCAATGTTGTATAGTGTTTCTTCCAAACTCGATCGATCCCGAGATATAATGCAAGCCCAAAAGTGTCTAGATCACTATTTTATAAAGGTGTTGCAATCAAATCATGTATTAGATGATTTTATATAACACAACTTTTTTTAATGGATTAATTACGTCAAAATAATTCGTAATTTTTTAAATATTTAAATACATTAAATTTGAATTGATCTTGTTTTAAATTGTTTTACTTCTAAATGTTTTATTAGAATAAAGTAATCCACACTTATTATTTGATATTTGATATTTACTTCTAACATTGCTCAAAGATATTTTTAAAACATTGTTTGTTTGCATTTTTTTGTAAACATTCCGATGGACTAAGAAATTTACCTAACTGACGCTACCAAAAAAAAAAAATCTTAGTTAATGTCATTGGTAAAAATTGACCTTTAGATAAATTCTTAAACTATCTAATTTTAAATAATTCAATTACTTTGATAATTTTTTTAGAATTTTATTTTTATTTTATCTAAATAACACATTTCATCGCAAAACATTTAAATTTATCGTTTATCATCGTAAAATTATCCATAAAAACACACTTAAATTAATATTTTTTTACAATATCAAAATATCTTATTTCTTTTATCATGATAATATCTTATTTCTCAAAAATAAAATAAAAAATTCCCATATTTTCTATTTTATGTATTATTAGTTTCATTATTTTTTACCTAGTTAAATTTTTAATAGAGTTTTATTTGCTACCATCATATATCCATTGTGAAATATAATATTAAGTATTAGAAGAAAGCATCCATGCATCATTGCGTGCAATCGAAGGTGATCTTACTATAAAGGTGTTGTGGTGCACCTCTTCCTCATATACAAATCAAAAAAGAAGAGTATGAAAACAAAAGTTAGAAAAAGTGTTGTAGGTTTATTTCCTTTTCCTTCATATTAAATCTCATTATATAGCAACTAAATTGGTTTCGTTGCTAATTCTATAAATATCATCAAATTGTATTTTTTTTTTCAGTAACTTTTGTAGTAACCCTAACTCTGCATCTGTTAGAATCTCTTATTCCAATTTTTTTTATTATTTCTTATGATCTACTTATTTAAGTTAATGGATCTTATGATATTGTTAGTAAAATTTTGTAGTAGATCTTATGATACATAATTCTTTTTATTTTTTCTTGTTGTGAATATTATATTATAAAAACATCAAATGAATGTGTATTATTTTGTTGCTAATGTCAAGTTTCATAAATTTAACTGTTTTTCATTTTATTTATTGTGTTAGTTTACTTTTGTTGTGAGTGTGACTCGTCACACCTAGGTGGCATTTGAACGGTGAATTAGATGCCATGGGTCCTTCTGGGATCACATATGCATCACAAAGGTCCAACTAACTTAATTTTTTTTATTTTTTTATTTTTTTCTTTTTGATGTGACCTACCATCTTTGGTCGCTTTTCTAAATTTTGTTACAATTTTTATGCATCAAATATATAAAAATAATATTACTCTCAATTAAGAAAAATATGTATTAGCAGTGGGATATTGTTTTGTCCGCAGAATCATAGTCCAGTGAAATCAAAATCATTTAGTGAAATAATTACTCAAGATAACTCGTAAATTTCAGCTTATAGTTATTTGTGTAATCTGAGACAGACTTTAATGGAGTAAAATTGTTGTTTTGATCAGGATTATGTTGGTGATTGGATATTTTTTTAACTTGTGAGAGTGAGAGGGAAATCGTGTTCAACCATACATAAATATTGAGTGATAACGACTAAAATAAAAATATTTATATTTGTCAAGAAACATAATATTTTTTTCAGTGAAAATGCATGGACATACATTCATTTCTTTTTATGAATATAAAAATACATATATAATTAAAAACTTAAGTATTATAAAAACTAATTAAAAATTATATACATAAAATATAACTGTAATTTTTTCATTAATTTTGATAATATTATAATTATACAATAGTAATTTTTTTTTGTCAACAAAAAAAATTAAATTATTTTAATTTTATTTTAAAAAATCATTATTATAACTATATACTAAAAATACTTTCAATTTTTACATATAATACTTTTAAATAACAGGAATTGTAAACACAAATACACATCGAGATGAAAAGATATTAAAAGAAATACTAATTAAACATTTCGTCTCATTATTAATTATTATAGACATGAATGATTTTTTTAATAATAATAATAATAATAGTAATTATAATCATATTCAGTATATTATTCATCATGATAAATTTTTTTCTATTAATTAAGTATATGTAAATATAGAGTTGGATATTAAAGAAATTAAATATGTAATATATTTATTGATATTTTTAGTTAGTAAAATTAATATAGTATTAAATATTGAATTGATTTAATTGAAATATAAATATTTCAGAAAAACATCTACATTTTTAGTTTAAATTTAAAATTAATATCTAGCAGCCCTTCTTTACTAAACCAATATGATTTCCTTTTTGTTAATTTATTAACAGTTGGTGAACTTAATAATGTAATAGATGAAGAAATGATTAGATATAATAACAACTCGAACATTAACTAGACCGACGTTTATCACGTGAATACAATCTTTCTGTTTAGTTTAATAACACTTGGTAATTTTAGTAATAGAATAGATGAAAAACTATAATATATAATACAGCACTGAAACGTGTATCACATTAATATAGTCTTTTTTGTTAATTTATTAAAAACTTGTTGAATAGATTACACACAAAAGGAGGCAAAAGGTAGTACTTTAAGGACAACCTCTGATATTCAATTATTCAAATAAAATTGAAAATTATACTTTAATATTTTCTTACAGTCCATCAATCTAACAATTTATTTGTATTAAAGATTCCAAACATTATTTCTATCAAAGATTCCATACAAAATGTTTTCTTTTTAACAGAAGTTTAGTGATCGATTAATAAATATTTTAAATATATTATTATGTATTATTTTGATTGATTCGGTGTGATGTAATTTTGTGTATGTGGAAAGATGAGAAGTCTAGTCCACCAGAATCTTTGAGAGCCCGAGCCTATTCCAGTGTCTTCTACATCCAGCGCGGTCATTACTCTTTCCAGAACCTTCCCATAATAATTCTCAACCGTCGGATATATCTCTAGGACACGTGTCAAACGCAGATGCTCAGATGTCGTAAATTGCATGATCAAATGTAGCCACAAGTTCCTGAAATCACACTAAGGAATCCTCACCACCTCTTCCATTTCTTTATATATCAGCACTCACCTTCTCCATTCTCCACCATCACAACTTCAACGATCCTCTCTCTTATTCTCTCACACTCTCTCTCTAAGCACTGAACTTCTTTCTACCACGTTCACCAAACATGGCCCCTGAACTTGTCCCCACCGTCACAAAATCCACGGCCTCCTTCACCAGCCCCACCACCCTGCCACCACGTGCTTATGTCACATTCCTTGCCGGAAACGGTGACTATGTAAAAGGGGTGGTTGGTCTTGCCAAAGGCTTACGGAAGGTCAAAACCGCCTACCCATTGGTGGTGGCCTGCCTCCCTGACGTGCCGGAAGACCACCGTAAGATCCTTAAATCTCAGGGCTGTATCGTCCGTGAGATTGAACCCGTTTACCCACCAGAAAACCAGACCCAGTTCGCTATGGCTTATTACGTCATCAACTATTCCAAGCTCCGTATATGGGAGGTACGTAAATTATTATTATTATTATACTTTTTTTATACTTAAAATTATTGAAGTCTTATATACTTTGAATTAAAGTAAAAATTAACTGGAATTGTATTATGGTTGCTGCAGTTTGTAGAGTACAGTAAGATGATATACTTGGACGGAGACATTCAAGTATTTGAGAACATAGACCACTTGTTTGACCTACCTGACGGTAACTTTTACGCCGTGATGGACTGTTTCTGTGAGAAGACATGGAGTCACAGTCCTCAGTACAAGGTAGGGTACTGTCAGCAGTGTCCAGAAAAGGTGCAGTGGCCCACCGAATTGGGCCAGCCCCCTGCTCTTTACTTCAACGCCGGCATGTTTGTTTTTGAGCCTAGCATGACCACTTACCATGACCTACTGAAAACGTTGAAAGTCACTACTCCCACATCGTTTGCAGAACAGGACTTCTTGAACATGTACTTCAAGGACATTTATAAGCCAATTCCTCTGACCTACAACCTTGTTCTCGCGATGCTGTGGCGTCACCCAGAAAATGTCAACCTTGAGGAAGTCAAGGTTGTTCACTACTGTGCAGCGGTATGGACTAAACTGGACTAAACTAAACATTGGTCTAACCTAACATGTAATTTAATTAATGAACATATAGTTTAATTAATGAATCATTTTCATTGGTCTAACCTAACATATAACTTAATTAATGAATCATTTGTTGTTGTGAGTACATGGGAATTGAAAAATGGTTATTTTTGTGAAATATTTTTAGGGGTCGAAGCCTTGGAGATATACTGGGAAAGAAGAGAATATGCAGAGGGAGGACATAAAGATGCTGGTGCGTAAATGGTGGGATATCTACAACGATGCTTCGCTTGATTACAAGCCATTAGGGGCAAGTGAAGCTTCAGTGGATGGTGTTGACATGGAACCATTGGAACCATTGGGACATCTACCAAAGGTTGTTCAACGTGTTCTTGCTGCACCTTCAGCAGCTTAGGTTGAAATACATATTATGTTCATATCAAATGGTGACAAAAACAAAGTAAAAAAATTATAAAGATTGCAAAAAGAGAATGAGAAGGAGTATATGAGAGACTTTAAGGTCTAATTTCTTTCTTTTTCTTTTCCCTGTAGATGCAGGGAGTGATCGTGCATTGCTTTTGAAAGAACCTCGCCACCATCTTCTATGTGTATTTTGTTCTCTAAGAGATCTTTTTCTTTAAGGGTTTTTTTTTTTTTTTTTTTTTTTTGTTTTGGCGTTTGTTAAGGTAGGTGGGGTCTGATCATAATTGTCTGGATCTGGTTTTTGTCCACACGAATGTGTTAATTATGTATATTTCTGCAGTCACCGTTTCTAGTATGGACTTTATCATGTCATTGTAATAATTCTAGGGCAATCCTTAAAGATGAAGGAAAACTGATATGTCCATTTTTATGGTCAGAGACCCTTGTCTGTTTCATGTGAAATTACAAAGTGTTTTCAATGTGATGACCATTTAGAATATACATTGCTTGATGAAGTAAAAATGAGAACTGTGGTGAGGAATGGTTTGAAACCCTTAAGCTTATTCGTAACAAAAGTGAAATGATTTCTGCAACTGACATCACATTTCATCTGTCCCCCACCTTGAAGCAAGGGTTTAGTACAAGAACAAGCAAATGAATCATAATACTTTTACTTCTTTATATTATTCAGTACCCTATCTGTAATCATTCTTATAATAATTATGTTATAAGAACTTACAACTGTTAAAAACATTACATTTTTTAGTGTAAAATGCGTTAATTCTGGAATAGTTAGATCAATTTGAAAGGATGAGTTGCCTGACATGATACTACTGTAAATGATTTTAAATACAGTCAAGTCTACATAAAGCTTTTGCAACAATCTTTTACTCCACATAAATCAATTTTCCATTTCAGACACTAAATTTAAAGGTTTAGATGATTCTTGATTCTGACCTAATTGATGTTTTGTATATTCTTTCTTTCAATTCTAATGTGATTTATATTTCTAAAGTGGTCTTTGATATTTTGCAAATTAACTTTTCTTTATTCATCTTTTCATATTCAATTACAATATTATTTTGACGATGATGTAGTTGAAGTTTAAGAGGTATGCACTGACTCCAAATAGTAAAATTGTTTTACTGAAGAAAATTCTCATTCTATTAATAATGATCTAAACTTTATATCTAGTACTCGACATTACAAGATATCCTTCCATCTATAAACTACTTGGTATGCAAAAGTTTTCCACTTATCTTGTTAACCTTCTATTGTTATGTAAACCTTCTAAGATACTTTATCTTAAACGTAAGTGTTTTTTTGTTATCAGTAAATAATTATATAATTATACTAGAATATCTGAAGTGTTTGAACTCATTTACTTTACAAAGTATATACATACATTCTTCATCGTATTCTTACAAAAAACTCAACAATACGATGATGTAATGTCATGGTTGTCAAATAAGGAATATGATAAAAACAAACTTACTATAAGCTCTTCCAAAAACTGGTTAACTGCTGAATGTTTATCAACAGGTTCTCTGTTTGGTAGCTCCCACCATGCAGATATGCATTTATGATGGCATGCTATAATCATGTTTTCTTGACTAATACTGTATGATGGAATCTTGCTTTTTCAGATGCAATTTTCAATTTTCAATTTTCAGCATGTTATTCCTCAGGATCCTATTCTCTTCCTTTTGTTTTGCATCCATAGTTCTTTCAAACTGGTTATGCATATTTCAGTTCAATATATGCCTTGATTGTTCATTACAAAAATTAGAACAAAAATCCAATAGATTGCTAATTTTATGTTTATTGATCCCTTTACAACCTATTAGGCTTGATTGTCCTAGTTCTCATTCCTTTCTTCAATACATTCTCACTCAGCCTATACTAGTTTAGTCAATACCACTTACAATTTAAATTATTCTTAGTTACAACTCTGTACTTTAAAACCCTCTAAGCAAAATGTTGAGTTGATGTTAACACTTTTACCTCCCAGAACCTGCAAAATATTTCATTTTAAAGCTTATTATATGCTAGTTTGCTTGGAAGAGGGGATGTAATTTAATTTTTAGAGGGTTGATACAGGATATTATACTTGAGATACGTGTAGAGTAGAACATGAAACAGTTAATCATCTATTCTTAAACGGTAAGATAACTACTCATGTGGGGAACTTATGTAATAGATGAGTGGAGTTTACAATGCACATTATAATTTAGTACAAAAACATTTCCAGCCATTTACCCTACTAGAATTAAATTACAAACAAAATTTAGGTTGAAGATGTATCTGGATAGCAGTAATATGGGATATATGGAACATAGGAACAAAAATCATCTTCAAGGGGAATAAGGTTGATGTTTTATAGGTGCATACTTTAGCACAGGTGAAAGCATAAAGTTAGATAACAAATAAACATCCTAATGAAAAATTTAAAGAAAAGAAACACACCAACAAGAAATACTAAGAAATGCTAAGATAAGCTAATGCATTTAAGGAAAAATAATGAAAAAATAATTTATAAATGAAGAATTGATATAAAATTTATAGATCTGGTATATGAAATCAACTATTCTTCCTATTTTTCCATATATCCATTTCTCAATTACTCATCCGGTAGACGTTCTCTTTACGGTCTAACATAAAAATTCATAAAATTGACAAATCATTCAACAACTATCTAACGTCAAATCACACTACTTTATCTAAATATTTTAGTTAAAAAATTAACTCCAAACAATTCACATTCATCAAATCATATACTAAATATCGGCCCACAATGTTCACCCAATGAACAGACAATTATTATCCCAGTGTTACTGAAACAACAAAAATAATTTTACACTCTGCTTTCAGAAGAATAGTGTATTGAATAGATTTGTGAAACTTTGCACCTGTTATGCTTGCTATCAAATCATCCAATTAATGTTACATCATTCAGGACCAATGTTCCCAAATCAAGCCATGACAAGATTAACTCCACTAGCTACCTAAGTATGATCATTTTGTATATCATACTGTTTGCTATTGTGAGTAAGATACTGGTTGAGTTAGGATAGTCTTACCTTCGAAATCCTCTGTCAATATACTTTGACATATTAAACAATAATATTTTTTATTAATAATAGCAACTAAACACTAAATTTATACACTAAATTTATTGTTCTAAGCTAAACAAAACATAAAAAATTTAAACAAACAAAAATTAAAGTTATTTTTTTTCTACGAGAATATCATACTCAACTTAACTCTATTCTTTATAAGAATATTAATATCTCAAATTTACTTATTTCAACAATTTCAACATCACATTTATATCACAATTGGTCATAAATAAAGACAAAAATCCGTAAGAGCTTAACATATGAGCTTTTATCAGCTCAATGTCTCATTCTATAACAAGAAATTCATACATTTATCCCCTTTCACCGATAACGTTTTTCTTCAAGATATTTAGTCTCTGATTTTTGTCAAAGTCACAATCACACCAGCACCATCACCATTATACAATAACACAAATTCAGTACTCTTCAAAGAAATTTCTAATACGTTAATGCATAAGAGTTGTTTTATAATTCATTATCAATAAAATATATATCCATCTCCAACCAAAAGATTAGATAACTAAAGCTTCACAATTTCACTCAATCAAACCTCACTAAATTATTTACAGTTTTGCAATTATCACTTATCTTTTTAAAGTAAGTTTAAATGATCAACTTTCCTTACCTCAATGTGGGTTCCTAAAACAGACCATTCTCTATATAACTTTTCCTTTTTGAATTTCACTCTTTCTACACACGCAATAGGACCTAAATAATGATTAGAGCGTGATTCTAAAATTTCAAAATAGATAGAATACCATTTTGAAGGCAAAAGAGATAATGTAATTGAAATAAGACTACATGAAAAAGAGAAAACATATTGCTTTAAAGAAAAAGGGTAGAAATTGTACTTACTCCATCTCGAAATACATTCGGTTCAAAATGACCCTTAACCTTTGGCTACTCAGTGGTGCTATCAGTTTCTGAAATGGATGCACATGGAGAGAAAAATTGAGAGAAAAAGATTGAGGAATGAGGGTTTGGGTGAGAATATGGCTTGAAAGAAAAATAACAAAGGAGGTGCAACCTTTTTTTTTAAATTTCTCTTCCTCATCTCTCTTTTATAAAAATTATAAAACTATTTTATTATATTCATATTTTAGTCTTGTCTTAAGCTCTCGTGGCGGCTTTTGTTCTCTTTTCTGCAGCTCTCGCCGCACATAATCGTACAATAAACATCCGTTTAATTTTATACTTATTTAAGTTTGCATACAGTCTAAATTTGTATTTGGAAAGGAAAAAATTTCAGATCAATAATTGTTACTTTATTGTGAGAAAAAATCAAAGTCACGTGAAATGTGAAGTCATCTGACGATTATTTTCAATTCGTTCATGTGTGATTGTCGATTGACCATTTTATAAAATAAACTAAGGGTGAAAAACACTATTTGAACTTGATTTAACTAATCTGATTATAGATTACAAGTAGGGGGAACTTGATTTCTAATAATTTATAGATAACATCGCGTTGGTCAACTTCAACTTCGTTCAAACCTCGTTCATGATTTACTCGATATCTTTTAGGATTTATTATATGACTCATTGTTTAGAATATTTATTTAATATTTTTCTATTTAAATTAATTTTAGAAAATATTTTTGTTTTTAAAAATATCTTTCAATTTTAGAAATTAATTATTATTTAAAATAACGAAATAAAGATTGAGATATTGTAAATATTTTATATATATATATATATATATATAAAGAATACACCAATAAAATAAAATAATAAATTTCTTTATATAATATATATTTTATATTTATCCTATATCTCATCTTCATATTTTCATAATCCCTCAAATTTTTTAACATCCATAATATTCATACTATAATTATATTATCCTTATTATTTTATATTGTAATTATATAACTTTTAAAACTTTACAAGTTTGTATTTCAATTAAAATCACATTAAACTCTTCGTATCAATATATAAACTTAGGAGTTGAATGTTTATTTAGTGTAGTTTAGCCTGTCCACATGGTTTATCATAAGGTCTTCTTGATAACATAGGAACCGTTCTAGCCGACCCTATGATGGACACCAACATGTTCCTACCTGAACTTTGGAACAAGCTTAGACCAAGAACTCTAAAATAATTTGTCCGTTCTTAAATACTCATTCTCCTCCTCACATTATACGATAAATCCCCGGAGAGCGCTAAAATATGGCATAGGAGGGTTATTTCAGACACATCCTATTTTTACGCACACATAGTAATACATAATGATAAGATAACCTCCTAGAACTCCCAAAACTAAGAACTTGAATTGTGACAAATCTAGAAATCGTCTTCTAGGATACATACGTATCAATAATAAATATTTTTTGGCAATGATATAAATTTGATTTTAATTATTAAATTTTTTAATACTCAAGATACATTTTTTTTATCAGTGTATCAGAAATGTATATCGTATCTTAATTTCAAAATTGTCATCGGTGTGGTAGTATCAACGCACCATAGGCAAAATTGACTTCTAAAATCAATGGGTAAACAGTGTCTTCTGATTATACACGGAAAAGAATTCAAATTATTTTGATATTAGGTTGTAAATATATTGTTCTTTATCAAAGACAAATAATACATGCTAGATGAGATAAAAGATTCTAAACAAGGTAACCGCATCAAACATCGGAAGTCACAATCGCTATAAACTCAACCAAAATCCAAGCAATCCACAAATGATGATCACTATGCCTGCAATCACAAATCAATTAAAAGAAAAACATTAGTTAAGGCCTTCATATGAAATCTGTTAAACTGTATTTAGAATTGCTGAATCCCAGAGAATAATATTTCGTATTAACCTTGTTTGCAATGTTGTTTGAGAGCCAGTCAAGTCCTTCGTAAAGTCCTTCACCAGATGTGGCACATGTGCTCTGGATATACCTGCATGTGAAGAACATGGCCACTAGGTAAGGGAGAAAGGAGAGAGGGGATTTAAGAGACAAGTAAACCGCTGACAGAAATATTTTATATTACCAGTGGCGCTGACGGAGAGAATGAAGACCAAGTTTGTCAGTTATTTCGGCAGCATTCATAGCATTTGGAAGATCTTGCTTGTTAGCAAAAACAAGAAGCACAGCATCTCTCAACTCATCCTGACAAAAGTTACAGCCAGACAAGAGAAATCACAAAGTTAATCTAGGAAACTAAGTCCTCTAAAATAAACTAAATTCTCACATTCAATCATTATCTATTCTGTTACCTCATTCAACATCCTGTGCAGCTCGTCTCTAGCTTCCACAACACGATCTCGGTCATTGCTATCAACCACAAATATAAGACCTTGGGTATTTTGGAAGTAATGTCTCCACAAAGGACGGATCTAGCAGGGAACACGTGTCAATGTTCACTACTGTATCGATAATTTTTTTTTCCTAATGATTCTGCGATAAAAATACATAGCAGAGGAGGCCAAATGTAGGACAATTCAAGCCATACATAGAAGGCTACCCCCATAGTGGTAACAAGCTGGATGTGCAGCACCGTAGCCAGATCTTACTACAGTACTGGATCCGAGCAACAGATGACAAGCACTAAAAAAGAGAGACTAAAAACTGCTAATTTAGCTTATGATTTCCTTTTTAACATGTTTGGATCAAAATTAATAAATGTACTCACAAAATAATGCATTACCAGCACTATTCAAATGAAGAAAAAGTATTACAAAACTAATCAAATGCACCCGCAAACAAAATACGCATTTTGAATCACATCGATCTTGTAATGGAGAGAGTGTGTATGAAGGGTACCATCAAATTATTATTCACCACCCAAAATTACTAGTATCAGAATTAATGTTTACTTTCTCTAAGGTAACCAATGAAACCATTCTAAATCATTAACAAGCATTCCATCAGGACATCAATTTATATAGACAACGGTAACGAAAGTAAAATGAAAAAGAAATACCTTGTCCTGGCCACCGACATCCCAAACAGTGAAGCTGATGTTCTTATATTCCACAGTTTCCACATTAAACCCTACACCGAACGTTACATATTAGCAAAAACCGCATCCCTTATTTTTCGGTTCTTTCGCATTTTATTTTATTCTATTGTCACGTTTATTGAAGAGTACGTAATTTAACATTGGATTTAATTGACGGAAAGAAATTGGGAGAAAAAAAAAAAAGTAAAAGAAAGAGAGAAATATACCAATGGTGGGAATGGTGGTGACGATCTCTCCGAGCTTGAGTTTGTAGAGAATGGTTGTCTTACCGGCGGCGTCGAGACCGACCATAAGTATACGCATCTCCTTCTTCGCAAACAAGCGACTGAAAAGCTTGGTGAACGAGAGCCCCATTTTCAACTATTCTGAAACAATCACAAACATAAACGTTAAAACAGCATCGGTGCAATCGTTATGTTACCCTAATTAACACAGGAAATTGGAATTGGAAAAGAGATGGAAGATCGAAAAGTTGTGAGAGAATATACGTCGCAGATGGAGGCGGAATCGTGAATTGTGACACGGATCGAGAAGGTGGGGCGTTTGAGAATTAAAACGATAAAGAAAAAAATGTGAGAGAGAAGAGAAGAACTTGCCTTAGAGATATGAGAAAGAGGAAGTTGTATTGGGGAACTTGCGATGAGATCTGCGTGGGGTGTTTGGGAGCGGAGAGCGTTTAGTAAATGATTTGGTGAGGGGGTTTCTACGGTTCCTTATGCGCTCTCCACTTTTCAAAATCATACAAAAAGGTACTGGTCAAAATTGGGTGGTCTCAAATTCTCCAATAAACAAATATTTCTCTAGTATTCAAAATTATAAATAAAAATTACGTATAATAATATACAAAAAAAAATTATCTTTTTATTCACATTTCAAAATATCAATTTTATCCTTTAAATATAATAAATATAATTTTAATTTATATATTAACTTAATAATTACAATATTATCATTTATATAATATTATACATATTTAAAAAATACATACATACAGACATAATAGTACCTGTATTTGTACTAGTGCTTTATAATATTTATTTTATTTTTCACATTACACTTAAATATAAAGTTATAACTGTAAAGACTACACGAATTATTACATTTTTTTTTTAGTTTTTATTTACAGTTTGCATACCATTGACACCTGTGTGTATTGGTTTATTAAAAAGATAAATTTCTATTTTTAAAAATCAATTTGTTCTTTTGCTTTCTCTTCAATAAAAAAAAAAACTGTGCTTCTTTGCCTTTATATTTTTTCATCTCAACCAAATCGCATAGAAGTCTACTTTCAAGAATTTTTTTTATGATAAAATCATGAGACTGAAATTGGCTTTAGTTTCTTCATGTATTGGCAGTGATAGCTTATGGGGAAATTGGTTTTAGTGATCAAACTATATTTTACGTTGTATAATGTTTTATTTATAACAAATTATATCTTTTAATATATATAATACAACATTTAATTTACAATTTGATTATAAATAATATTCAAATTGTTATATTATGTCTTCAAATCAAGCATTTCAATTCTACACAAATAGAATTGAATCTTTCTTAAATTATGTTTCAGTCTAAATTGACAAGACAGATTTTATATTTCAAAATTCCAGTCTTATAAACGTAATTGGATTAGACTCCCTTCCTTATCAGAGAGTTTAAAAAACTAACTTAAACTTGGGAAAATAAAGTGCACATTATTTTACCTGGGCTCTAAACTAAATTTCTTAATGCACTAAGTCTACTAATGTCATTAATTTATTACATCACATACAACTTGACATCATATGACATGGCGCTAATTGAAGTAATCCGGCATTTGTTTATTATTTTTTCACAATTTTCATCACTGTCCTTTCAACAGTCTGTCATACATCCTCACACAGTGGAGTGGAAATATAAATCACAAGACATTCCTCATTCCACAAGGGAAAAGGAAAGGGTAAGAGAAAAAGATGGCAAATGCTGATCTTTCTGTTCCAACCAGTCATACAGCAGATAACATGTCACTTCTCCCACCAGTCATCCTCTCTGCTTGCTCCCCACGTTCACCTGAAAATTTTATACTCAACATCATTACAAATGCTCACTACCATTTTTTTTTCGACAATTCCAGGGAGAAAATGGTTACCTGTCCGTATTCTTATAACATCTGAGACGGGGATCACTGCACAATCAAAGTTTTATTAGAAACGTGATTCCATATCGAGGCCATTACATTTACTTGCCGAATCTAGAAATTAGAGTTTAATTGAGTCTAAATTTTCTACTGAATATTAAAATATTGTAAAAACATTTTTAATATATTTTAAAACTTCAAAATCAATGTACATCAGAGGATCGACACAAAAATATACAACATAGAATCCAAATTCAGTTTAATTCGTATTTCAGAACTTGACAAGAGGAGACATGACACAGGAAATACGCATCAAGACTAAGGTGCTTATATAAGTATAAATCTAATAATTCATGAATCTTAAGATCAATCTTAACGGTTTCTAGGGAATATAATATTTAATATATTAATACAAAGGGCAGGAGAGGTAAAAGTGAAAGCAAAAGGTCAAAAAGGTACCACTTCTCTATACATAACATACAGAAAAAAGAAACGAAAAGATTTTCAGCTTGTGAACATAATCCTATTTGTTGTCTCAGACAGCATAATTCATTTCAGTTGCCACTACATTACAATACAGAATAACCTTTTGTCCAGGACCCAAGAAGGGTGATATCTGGGAGAAAAAAAGCCTAATTTTCCTTGACTAAAACAGACATATTTATATCCCTAGATTGGCAATGATCCAAACAGAAAAATAAAATAAAATAAAACTGCTAATGGACCACAATGTTTAATTAACCACTAGATAGATTTCCAGGTCTTACAGAAAATTTTGCCATCACCAATCTCCCCAGTCCTTGCCTCCTCGATAATTTTGTCAATCACTACCTCAACCTACAGACATGTGTGGTATTATCAGGGAATGAACATTTTTGTTGGTAGTTAAGAATGGTTAGTTTTCCTTCTAGAAATGTTTCCTGACTTATTTACGTGAAGAAAAAAAAAAATCAAAAGAACATTGAAAGTGTTTATTGTATCTTATCCCGCCAATTTTTTTGGTTACAAAAACGATATTCTGTTTTTTCATTAATCGCTTTAAAATCCATAAACCCGACAATGACAGTCCTGTTACTGAAGTTATTAAGAGAGACAGAACAATGCAGATCAGTGGTAATGGAATTATCATATCCTTAAAAAGAGTTCGTGCTTTTATCTTCCAAATGGTTCTGTTCTGGTCGTGAAACCGGAGAAGATTCAAATCTATAGACAACAGATTTAGAACCGATGAAAAATTTAGCGCACCAAATTCCAATGATTATGGACATAATCACATTCATTTCAGATAATAGTAAGCATTTTAACATTGATATTTTGCAGACAAAATTGTCATTTAGAGGTTAAGGGCACTCTGGCAGTAACTAAGAAGTGTCTTGCGCTGATAAGAAAAGGAAGTCAAGTAGGTCTATGAAGCAGTGAAGTTACTACGAAGTGTCCGCATACCTGGTTCTTTTCCACTACTATTTCCATTTTAACTTTGGCAACAAAATTGCCTTCAGAAAATTCAGAGCCTGTGAAGAATAGCATATTAGTAAAAGACAATGGTGTGATGTAACCCATATGCATAAAAACATGTATATAACACATAACGAAAGGAAAAAAAATGTATTTCTTGAACTACTAATGATTAAAATAAGTTACGGACAGTGTTTAAAAACTCAAAGCATAGTTAAAGTTGGTTGATCACACAGGTATGTTGTACAAAATAAGACGGCGGCACTCACTGACTTTATCAAAGGAAACTCCCATGGGCAGTAGCTTACATAATCAGTAATTCACATCAACATCATGCCATACTCATTAATTTGAGAAACCAAAAAAAAGAAAAAAACACATCCAAACTATACTGAGATTGTGTGCTAAACATAAAAACACGGGAGAATAAGCAATCGAGCAATTTTCCTTAAATCTAAAAACAATAATTGGGACACAAGAAACGCACATGCTGTTAAACAGGGATTAAAACAATCCAAAATACTGAAAAACTAAGTCATAAAACCATAAATTTAAACCCTAAGTTAAAGAGTTAATTTCCAATGGAAATTGCATAAAATGAAAGAAAAGGTAAATGGAGATCTTTAAAGAATGGAAATGATAAAAGGCAAAAGAGGCAAATAAAAAAAGAGTTGGCTTTGGACAGAAGAGGATCCGTAAGATCAAGAAAGGAAGCGGAGTGCTCGCATCAGGATAACGAACTCGAGACTACGTTACTACATGGAGGAGTGCAAAGAGTATATAACATCCTATTTGTGGCAAAGGCATGACATGATGATAATGATCCTCTGGTTTTCTCTCTCTCGATTTTTTTTTTTCAGGTTAAAGTTCATTTCCCTACTCTAAAATACTGCTACCTCATAGTAATCACCATCCATTCCGATAAATTCGTATTCTAATAATATCACGCTCATTTAATTCTTCTTCTCTTACACGTATATACATAACAAGATCTTTTGACTAGTCCTCTTGGCATGCCAAATGGAGAAAGAGACTCTAATAAGTGTAGTGAAGGAAGATATTTCACTTTACGCAATTTCCATCAGAACTGAACACTTTTCTTCCCGTATAAATTAGATTTATACTTTTATGACTTAGACTCAGTTTTTCACTCTTAAGAAGTGATTACTGATTTTTAGTTTCAAAATGAAAAAAATGGAATAAAGACATGTAAGACAAAAGAAATAAATCTTCTGCAGGATCACAACGCTTTTTAAGTTAAATTAAAGGTAAACTGGAAATACACATCATTTACTTCACACACAAGCCTAATATAGAAAGTCTTCTTTATGGGGAGGGAAAATATTCAGTTTTTAAGTATCACTAGACAGGCTACGTCTTACTTACCTCCCTGCCTCTCTTTTGCTCCACCCTGAGCACCAAAGCCCCTGATATCAGATACAGTGACACCGCGAATTCCCATTTTCAGCAAACCCTTCCGATCAAGAAAAGTAAAATTTAGCAACAGCATATACACAAAGGAACTTGGTAAATCTAATGGCTTAAAACAAAAACTACATGCAATATTAGCCAATCAAGATAATAATTATTTGAGAGAGGATAAGGTAGTTGCTTTTCTCTGACACAGGCAATTGGGACAGACGCAAGATACAAACTGAGCATTTTTGGAAAGCAGTTGCACCCTTTCTACAACTACATTCAGAATAAACGAAACAAAGAGGAATCTTCTCAAAATATACATTCAACACCCGAAAGTGCTTTCAGAAGAGTTATCCAAACAAACACTCAATTAACTAAAAAAAAGGCAGAACTCTCAATCCAAGGACGATGCCCCATTTCATAGATAATCAGAGAGATATTAATCAAGTATTTTTCACCTTCTAACTTGCACCAACTGCCAACTTCTTAGCTCCACTTGAACATAACACAGGTATCAAACAAAATGCAGGGATGTTGGGACAGTGCAACAATATATTTACTGTTGATCAACAAAGTGTGTATAAATAAACTAAACCCTAAAAGAAATATAATGTCATACCGAAGAAACCTGAGGGACTCGCCAGGGCCTGGTCCACAAGAAATTGAACAAAATAAATCAGCGAATATATAAACAGGTAGCTAGAAAAACCCACTTCAACTAATTAATCACAGAGTAAACCTCTCCCTCCCCAAGCCACGGAAAAAGAGAATGGTTTTTGTAACCTGAGAATGGCTTCTACTTTATAAAACTTGGATTCTGGAACATAGTCTGGGAAAGAGAATAGTTCAAACAACAAATTAAGTAACAATATTAGCAGAGAGAGCTATAAAGAACGCGTGCATTTGTACCTGGAATATTCTGGGCTCTGATTTTGGGAAGAATCGCAGTATTTCCTCTGCGTCTTAGAACCACATTACGCTGAGAACAGTCACCAATACGCTTGCGGCTTAAGCTGGAACATGCTAAGGGTGTTTCGGCTTCCCTGAGGTGGAAACCAACAACACTAAAAACGTGAGTTCCCGTGATCGCAGCCATTGCTACTCGGAAGCACTAGGAGCTAAGCTAACGCTATTCTTTTTTAAGTTTCAACCAAAACAAGAAATAACAGTAATTTTATCCGTTTCTTTATTTGCATTTTGGTGTTACGTTAAAGAGGAAGCCCAACCCAATGAAAAATGGGCCGGCCCATTTGGGTTTATGTGTAGGAAACGACAACGACGGTTACGGATTTGGAAAACGAAGATGAGTAATTTCGTGTACAGAATCAGTACCGCGCAGGAGTGGGAGGAGTTGCAGAAAAATGGGTCCACTTTCGGTGGGGAGCTTGATAGGTCTTCCGGTTTCATCCATCTTAGCAACCTCGACCAGGTTAATTTTCATGCTTTTGTAATTTTTCCGATTCAGTTCTTTTTTTTTTTTTTTTTTTATTAATCGGACTCGGATGCAAGATTATGTCATAGTTCAAATTGATTCAGTGTTTTACTAAGTTACGATGTGATATCATTGCAGGTTCGGCCAACACTGCAGAATTTTTTCTTGAACAGCAAGTTGGAACTCCACCTGCTTCAAATTGATGCTAGAAAGGTTGCATGTACTTCTTCGCTATACTTTTAATGGCCAGGGTTTCATTCTTATTCTTGGAAATTATGGCTTTTTGTAAGATGAACTTAACATTGCGAATTACTTTCATTAATTCAAGGAAACAGAGTGAAACATACAAGTTTTTGGAAGCTATATTTATGAGTAATAAAAAGTGGCAAACTTGCGTGTTATGCTCTAATGTAATATTTTCTGTGTGATATCCCTCAGCTTGGTGATGGTTTGATTTATGAAATTGTGGATGGTTCAACTAGCTTCCCTCATTTCTATGGGCCATCTAGAAGCTTTGTTCCTCTCTTACTTGATGCAGTAACAAAGGCTGAGAAGCTAACTCCCTCAGATGGTGGATTCAGTTGTAGTTTGCTTGGTTAAGTACCCTGCTGATTAATTATGTCATTTTCAGATGATGGATGCTGTGATATTACTGTTAGAATCCTATATGGCTTCATAGTCCGTGTTTTATGTTTACATAACTCAATGAACATTCTACTCTTTTTTTCATGAGAATTGGATGCACAAAATTGAAGGAAAACAATTGTACTATAATTGAAGGTTTTATGTATGGAGTAATAATCTTAACATAATGTATTCTTCAAGAGTTTGCATGTTAAACGTTATAACTGATCTACATTAGTACATGTTCTCTAGTAGACGGTTTTCTGTTTCTTCACCAGATACTGCTCCAAGTAACTGACTTTACTCACTCCAAAATACCTTTCGGCCACTGTTTTATGCTTTTATTATACATATATCGGAAAAGTCTCATTTTTGCTTTTTCAAAATATAAATTCACGTCCTCAAAGAGAATAATAGTATATAATAATGAGGAAATAAGACTCTCTACCATGTCTTTGAGCTCATGTTAAGCCTTATAAGTTTGTATGATCATACTCGAAGGTCTATTAGATACAAGCTTATTAAGCTCAAACTTTAATGTATCATATCTGAACCCGTTGGCCTTTGATTAATGTATCAAACATCAATGTATCATATTTGTATGCTCATCATTTTTTCATCTCGAATTTTTAGAATCCAATTAGGATTTTTTTTTTTATATCTCTTGCATTCGTGTTTGATCTTATATTTTGGGAAAATTTTACAATTTTTGTTTCACTAAAAAGTTTAGCATGAAGATTAAAAAAAGTTGATGTATAATATAATAAGCTTTTCCATTATTTTGTTTTTATTTTATTTTTTGGTGAGATTTTTCATTAGTTCTGGTATACCCGATTTTATAATCACCGACAGGTCATTAATAGCTTGTTGTGGCTATAGAGTAGGAATGAGAATCCTTCATATACTACAACGTCGATGTAGCCCGCGACCAGCCAGAATACTATAATGTAGGAATTTCCAACATAGCATGACAATCATTAATAAGCTTTTTCTATGTTTATTGGGTGAGGATGTTAGGGTACTCATTCAATTGTATCCACAATAAAAAAATTTTCCAAACCTGCGAATACTTCAAAACACATGGTAGAGAGTCCAACTTCAAAAATTTCCAAACATTACTTCAAAAGAATACTTCACCCAACTTATGTTTTTTCTAACATGAATCTATTGGTTCACAAACATTTTCACCTACCTAATATCTAATGGATAACATTGTAGGACAAATAGGCACGAGTGATTCAATGAAATCAATATATGAGGTTGAATTTAGGGTGTTGAAAAATTTTATATCGATTAAAAATAAGATAAATTTAAAATATATAAATAAATATAATCTTAATTTTTTGAAATTTATTTAGCTTTAAAGTTTATTTTTTAATCTGAAATACAGCAAAAGAGATATGGATATCAATGTTGGAAAAAGTTGAATTTGGTCAATGGCAATTCTTGTTTGATGAGTTGTGCTCCTTTGTCCTATTGTTCGAAGTGGAGGTGAATCCACAACAACGCGAACACCAATTTTCCATTGTTCATTCAAATCAAAGCACTGAACTGTTATAGCTTTCCCTTATAAGTATTTCCTTTGACGAAGGATGGAATATTGTTTTGCTAATTCTGAATGTAATTTCGCTTTCGCCTACTTCACGCGGTCCCTTCCCTTTAGTTTTTACTTTTACGTGCAATTTAAGCCACACAGTGTTGCTAAAGCGTTCAAGTTGTAATCATTAATTCCGCATTAAACTGGTTTTACCATAAATTTGAGGAGGAAATGCTTCCACTCAAACTGAGATTTAGATTTTAGTTTGAAACCTTTTTGCCAATCCATTCACTGATCATCAAACACGTAGAAAGCTAAAACACATCCACATATATATATTCGAATATCCTTTTGTTCATATAAGTTCAAAAAATTGACTTCCAGGGTAAAGTATTTCTGGGAAGCATTTGAAAACAATTTTTGGTAGATTCTCCTCTTAGGATCTCAAGCATGCTATAGGAACATTTAATCTATTTTTTATCGAAAACTAATTATTAAGATTGTTATGCGGTTACTGTTATAATAGTTTGTCTAACTGCAAACACAATAGTTAAACTAAATCATTCATTAACCAATATAATTTGTGATAATAATGTGTTTGATTTCCTCGTGTTGCTGCAAACAGATGTACTCCATTGAAAGGAATTAATAATATAGTTGATAAAATATTCAAATTTCTAAATAAACATGGCATAATCATTGCGTGCATGTAAAGAAACCTCTCATGGTGTATCATGAAAGGCCCATAGAGAGTTCTTAGAAATAAAGTCTATATAACTCTATGAGCACCATTTAATACTGAGGAATGATCAATTTTATGAGGAATCAAAACAATATACAGCCACACACTTATTATAATTTTTCGTGTTTTATGAAACTTTTGACGTAAAAAAATTTGGTGAATGAACTTTGATACAATAGAATGGACCTACCACTTTGGCAATGGTGTTGAAGTTCACATTAAGTAGGGTGCTTTCGCCTTTATTCGGAGGTTTATCGTTCCTTATTTGCCATTGACATATTCAATCATGTCTAAGACCAGAATAAAGTTTTGTGCTCGACAAAATCATTTCAATGGTAGCAACAATTATAATGGAGGAAAACTACTTTGGAGGGCAAGTTTTGTTTTCATATGAACCTTCCTCAAATTGTTATGTTAGGTGTGCGACTGTGATCAATAATGGCATGTGGTTTATTTTCTTTTAATCATTGAGATGAGCTTCAAAGTGTGAATAGTTTAAGAGAAACAATTTGTGGAGGAAAATATTCGCTTTTGCACGTAATAAACAATGATAAAAAAAAATTAAAATTGTTCTGGAACGCTTTATTACCAGGTTCATTATTGCAATCTCTCTAATATTAGTTCGAGTTGTAATCATTGATAATAAAATTCTTAGATTCTGATCCATAATGCCCAACGCTTTAGACAAAAGAAACAATTAAATGAACAAGGCTCTGGTGTGGTGAGATCACTGGATAGTGCGATACAAGGTTTCAATCTTTCTGACGAATTAGGGCATAATATATAGCATCTTTTAAGGTCAACAAACAAAAAGATTTTAGATATTATTGTTTAATAGAATTTAATTGAAAAGAAAAAAAAATACAAGTGTAAGTTTTTTTTTTTTCATTATGTTATTATTTGTCATATAAACATTGTTAACTTTTAAAACAATTATTTAAAAGTCATACATGTTGGGGAGTGGTTTGGTGCTTCAAATGTCGTGTTATTTCAAGATGAAAAATAACTCTAAATAATTAGATTTTTTCTTGGCAAAAAAATCTCCAAATACCTGTAGAGACATGTTCCGACAGTGAAGTTTATGATTAATAGGGAAGAAATTTTACAAATTGAGGCTTAGATAATGTATCTTTAGACATGAAATACTTTAGAGCAGTAAAAGAATTGTGAAGTGGTGAAGTATCTAGTTATTGTCATAAAAATCCAAGTGTGAGTCTAAGTCTCACATGGACTAAAAATGAGAAACTAAAGCACTATGTAAAGATAAAAACTCATAAATTTATTGTCTTAAGATTTTAGATTAATAATGGTGTCAATTCTTTATGTTATTGGACTCAAGTCTTATTGGTGTTGTATCTCCCAAGTGAAACCTCCTCCTCTTTAAACCTAACATATACTATATATATAAGTTCAAATTTATGAACGTGGAAGAAATTTTTTTAAATAAATACATAAGGAATGTATAAATACAAATACTTTATATAATAAGTAATTCTAACATGGTTAAGTACTTATTAAGATAATGTGACAAACTTCTTAATTTTTAAGAGATATGCATCAAAGACCTATATTCAGTAATATAAAGGACATAAAAGTAGAACATTAAGAACTGATTTAATTATTGTTATTAAGAGAATTAGGTAATTATATTTAAAAATTACACCGAAAATATATTTGCATATTATTGAGTAATAATATTTTTGTTAAGTAATGTAAATGTTGAAAATTGCCTTTTATTAGTATATTTATAATAGAAGTAATCATTTTTCTATCATGATTTTCAATATAAGGACTAAAACTAAGGTTATAACGAGAGTAATTTAACACGAGCATAATCAAGGTTGCATGTTAAAAGAGAGGTGAGTGTTGATTATTTCTTTATTTGTACAATAACTTTGTTGTTAGGACAATATTAATGATGAATTCTGTTTTAAGTATAAATGAATTGTTAGTGACAATGTAACAAAATTTATGGATAACGAATTTGAAGTATGAGTATGAATAAAGAAGTCCTACATTAAGTAAGTTATTTGCAATTCTTATTAGAAAAGTAAAAATTATACACAAAAGAAAATCAATTTTTATAAGAAAAAATACATGCTAAATAATACTTGTATTGAGGATTATGTTACTGCTTGAATGAACAATATTCAAATGATTTTAACTAAATTTACCATACAGTAAAAACGTTACGCTTTCTAAAGCTATATTCAATATATTAATGTCTCTATCCTTATTACTTTTTTTTCACACTAATGATTCTTCTTGTAAAAGCACGGATATATTCAATAATTAAATAATAAATAAATAAATTACATTAATTAATCCCAAGTTTTGTATAATTGCACCATATTTCTTTTTCATCGGTCTTATAAAAATATTAGAGAAACATTTCACCGATATTCTTTTGAATATATATATATATATATATATATATATATATATATATATATATATATATATATATATATATATATATATATATATATATATATATATATATAGTTTTTTC
>Ga0214544_1000750_pt1 | contig 62565 bp, 34 predicted proteins | sample CNSS3metaG_FD_160074 | JGI IMG/M metagenome (GOLD analysis project Ga0214544, IMG submission 160074) | Root nodule microbial communities from cowpea collected in UCLA plant growth center, Los Angeles, California, USA - CNSS3 | ecosystem: Host-associated > Plants > Roots > Nodule | place: USA... | reverse complement strand
GAAATTAATGAAAAAAAAAAACAGAAAAGAAAAAGAGTAGAAGTTGAGTGGAGATATTCTTTGGTTGAAGAGATATGATATGAAAGATAAAAAATTAGAAAGTTATTGTTTTAGATTGTTTAATTTTTTAATAATAGTAATTATTATTATTAAATCTTAAATACATTTTAGTTGCGGTAAGATTAGTGAATCTTGATTTTAGTGTTTATAGTTTTTTAAACCTCTGTAAAAATTTAAAATAACTATTTCTACTCGTTATGAAAATGTATAAACTTTTGTTTTAGTTTTTGTAAAATATAATTTTTTATTTTTATCCTTTTTAAATTAAAAAAGTACTAATTTTAGTCCGGAATATTAGTTTTTAAATAATAGTTATTTTATGAATTTTAAGTACTATTTTGCAGTGTCACATATTTATATTATATTACAACACTGCGGTGTCATATCATGATTATTTTTTTTGCTTAACCTTGAATACTATTTTTTTTAACAGAAGCAATTAACCAATGTTATATAATACTAGAAATTAAAAAAAATGATTTTTTAAGTTTTAAAAAGACTAAAAGAATGAAACTTTTTATAAGGATCAAAATTAAAAATTTCTCATTTTAAAATATATATTTGAGTTTTATTACGAAAACTCATCTATTTCTATTTAATTATTTTTATATTTTTATAATAGGAGAAAAGTAACCTTCTTAGTCCATAATCAAATTATGTTATACTAAAAAATATGGTATTCGTAAATTTAAAAAGAAAATTGTACATTTTATCACTCAGTTATTTTTTTTTATTTTATGATCTTTTTTTGTCTTAACCCATTTAATCATCAAAATTTTAAATTTTCACAATTTGTAATGGGTAGATATTGGGATGAAAAAATATAGAAAATACGGCGAAATCAAAATAACATCTTTTGAAAGAAAGAAAATACATAGTTTGTTTTTGTGTGTGTCATTTCTGGTCGATGGAAAATTGAAAAGTTTGATGCAGTATGCGCCAAATATAATAAAGTTAAGATAAATAAATCATATAAAAGGAATAAAAGTAAAATAAACAATATTAAAGCAATTGGGTAATGATAGCAATGAAAATAGTTGCTTTCTTATGAATTTTTCTTCTGCAGTAGCACGTATCCAAAAATAATCGATCAAATAGATACTCTATCTTTTATTTACCGATCTACTACACTTCTGAAAATGATTAAAATTCGGTTCCTGAAAAATCGAATTCTCACTTTTTTTTTTAAATTATCAAAAAACCAGTCAGATTCAGTTTCTGGAAAACTGAATTCTGGATTTTTTTTTAATTTTCGTTTTCTTCTAAGAAAACTAAAATTTAATTTTTTATTTGTTTAGTTTTATTTTTTATAGAAAAAGAAAAAATTAATTGTAGGAATTATAATAAATTAATTTAGTAAAAAATTGTAGGAATTAATGTAACTTTTTAGAATAATTAAATATTGAAAATATATAATTACATTTGGGTTAAATATGTTTTTGGTCCTTCAAGTTTCAGCGAAATTTGGAATTAGTCCCTTCTCAAAAATTCTGACCAATTTAGTCCTTCATCTTTCAAAATGCGTGAATTTAGTCATTTTAATCAAATCTTGTTAAGTTTATATAACGTTTCAAGCGCATTTCATGATAGTATTTAAATTATTTACATTATTTGACATATTTTTGCTTCAATGTTAACTTAAATACTATTATAAAATGTGCTTGAAACGTCAAATAAACTTAACAAAATTTGATTAAAAGAACTAAATTCACGCATTTTGAATGATTAATGACTAAATTGGTATAAAGTTTTAATGATGGACTAATTTCAAAATTTATTGAAACTTGAGGGACCAAAAACATGTTTAACCCATTATATTTTGAAATAAATTAAGTTGATTTGAAATGTGATTATTAAAAATTATATGTTAAAATAGAGAAATAAATAATTGATTGAAAAGTTGTTGTTGATTGTAAAAAAGATTTGATTATTATTTTGTTTTGGTTGAAAGTTTATAAATTAGGCATCCATAATTGTAGTTAAAATTTGATATTAAAATTTAATGTGTGCAGTTTTAAATAATTATTTTTAGTTTGAATTATTATACAATTAAATATTTTTCTCCTTCCACAAATAAATTTCAATCTATTATTTATTTTTTTATTTTCAAAATATAACTTTTACTTATATATACATTTTGCATGTCAAATAATAAAAAACTTAATTTATTTAAAAATATAATTATATATTTTTAAATATTTAATTATTTCAAAATATTAAATCAGTTACTACATTTTAAAATATGTTTTCCTTCCCTCTTAATTAAAACAAATTTAATAAAAATGAAAAAAAAATGTAATTCAAAATTCGGTTTCTCAAAAATTAAATTCTGACCGTTTTCCAAATCATTTTCAACATGAAGGTCAAAATTCGATTTTTCAAATAACGAAATTCAGTTTTCCAAAAACTGAATTCTGAACTAATTTAAAAGGGTGTTACTGCCGCAAATATTAGAAACAGTATGTTAAGTGGGAAAATAAAAAGAGTAACAGTGCTATTTTGAAAAAAAAAAAAAGAAGATCATTTTCTTATCCGGTGAAGAAGTGGAGCACGTGAGATGTCACGTGAGTAGAAAAGCAGGAAACAAAGGAAAATCCAGGAGGGTGCAAAATTGAGAGGCGGAAGGTGGCTTAGGATCAGAATTTAAAACATTAGGATTTGGATTGGGAACAGACACAAATCATATAAAGACTGAAACAAAACATCGTCGTCATCATCTTCTTCCCCTCTCTTCTGCTTCCGTAACATTAACGTTGCTGCCGTTTATCCCAAAACCATGGACTTCACCACTTTCGCAAATTCCATAGCTTCTACTCATGCAATTCCTCCAACACACCCTTATCGCCTTCAACCCTCTCCTTTTCCTCCCCACCTCACAGTATGCGATTTCCCCTCTCTCTCTCTGCTTCTCTCCACGTATATTCACGTATGTATTTACTGCTATTTTGTTTATGTGAGTTCTTATTTTTCTTTTGGAATTTTCAGAATTTAAAGCGTTCGGGTTTGGTTAAGAATCGGCTAATTGCTCGTTGCAGTTCTAAGTCCGATGAATTTGGCTCTGTGAATGGGCTGCAATTCACACCCAATAAGCTTTTCGTGGAGGAGGTATCGATTCTACTCATTTCATGTTAATTCTCAAGTGTTTTAAAAATCATCGTATCCATTTTTTTTCCTAATGTTCTACACCTAATCGAGATTCAGGGTTTTTCTTTTACGTCTGGCTAGCACTTCGAGCACCGGTTAAATAGTGTTTTATGTTTTTGGATATACGGTGTGTTTAAGGAGTTTATTTCGGCCTCTGAAAGTGGTTTTCCGTTCTTGAACTTAATTTATTAGGGTTCTCACTGAAGTTACAAAAAATGAGTTTATTAGGTTATTTGTAAAGCGTATGAATGAGCTCTTATTTGACAAGAGTATTGGAATAAGGGTTTATTTGAAAGAGGATATCTGCAACTTAATTGGTCTTATATTATGACATAAACACTTGTGCAAGAGTTTGAATGACCTTATTAACATAGCTTATGATGTCTGTAATGACTTAGAAAATATCGTACAGCGTATATAAAAACAATTTAATCCAATTTCCTCCGCGTCAGTTCTAACAACTTAAGCATAGTTGCTTATATGATAAGCACGTATTCAGTATGCCCTTGATGTTTACCTACGTGCCCAAGTACTCAATACTCACAAGCTCTTCTTCTGTAAGATTTATCCAACGAGTACTTAAATTGTTTACCAGAGCATGTTTGTTATGAAAAAGGTTATTGTTTTATAGCTACTTTTTATTTCGTTTTCATAGGGCAGGTCTTTTATATTTACACTTTTCATTTCCTGTCTATAGTACAAAATTTTGTTGGAACAGTGTGTTTATCAATTTAAAGTGATTGTAACTTTTCTAATTCGTTGTTTCCTTCCAGGCTATTGGAGCTGAATATGGGGAAGGCTTTGAGACTTTTAGGACGGATGGACCATTAAAAGTTGATGTGGTAAGAAATTTCTTGTCATCATAGAAATTTCTAGTTTCTCTTCAGATTTTACTTCCTTGCCTCTTTGTACTTATGTGATGCTAGTATAGTGTAATTTATGACTGAAGGTTGACAATTCTATTTGAAAATAGGACTATTTGAATGACAAATTGCAAGATGGCTTTCTTCACCGCATACGGTATGCAATGAAGCCAGATGAAGCTTATGGTCTAATTTTCTCTTGGGACAATGTGGTGGTAAGTACTTTTAGCTCAAGTTTGTATGTTTTATTATAATTTTTTCTTTTCTTCTCCTTTTCTGGGTTAGAATAAACGATTCTAGAACATTGTCTTTACTATAGTATTTTTTATCATGTTTTAAAGGGTTAAATAATGGTAGTTAGTTTATGAAATTTATTGCAATTACGCTGAAGATATGTATTTACTAATTTCTGGTTGGTAATTGCATGTGGGAATGACTGCTATGACCAAGTTTTGGGAAAAATAGTGCAGGACCTTACACTCACTTAATATCATGCAACCGGTTCATTTAAATCGATTCCCTGATAAATGCATGCACTTCATTTCAGGCTGGTACTCGAGCTGTAAAAAGGAAGGCGTGGGAGCAGCTGGCCTTTGAAGAAGGTATGTTAATTGTTATACTTCATTACTTTGGAGCTTTAGATGGGATAATCTTCAAAGATGCATGGTCTTTTAGACGGATGGTATAAAATAGAAACAAAAGGACACGTTCTCCATTAAATAATGGAGCAACTAATAAAAAAACTAATAAATAATCATTCCTTTCTTTAAGTTTAGATATTCAGTTGATATATATCTATTTGGGAACACAAATTAGTAGCAAGAAAAGGAAGATCTTTTAAATTAGAATTTTACATTATCAACTCATCAATTGTTGTTTATAATGTCTCCTCTTCATTATTGGTAGATGTTAATGGTTAGTGCGGAAGATTGTTGCAAAATTTTTTGAAAAACTGCTGTGGCATAACCGTCCCTGGCAGCCATTATTTTTAAATTACTTGAGTAACTACGAACTTTTTAAATAACAGAAACCTCTTGAATACCAAAATTTGCTTTAGTTTCCATGCTTCTGTTACACCAACAGTGTAACAAACACCGCTCACCTTTACCTCTTTTTGTGCAAAGAACTCCCACTCTTCTCCAACAATGTCTCCGGTGGTGCTCACTATTAACCTATTTTATTACTCTTCACCAACAGTCCCAGTGTTTTAAATCTCATATATTAGCCTGTACCATCCAACTGCAAAAATGCCATAGCAATATATGGTATATCGTGATAGTTGTTTTTTCTTTATTTAATTTTTGTATGGTTTATTTAATGTATACTACATACATACACACATACACACACACACACATAGATATATAAATAGAGAGAGAGAGAGAGAGAGAAAGAGAGAGGACAGGGATAGATTCTAAGAAATGATAAAATTTACTCAAAATTAAAAACATTGATATTTAATAATAAAAGATAGGAATAATAATGATATTCTATATCCAAGTCTTCTTTATCATTGTTACTATTATTACATCTATACATTTCGGCTTTCAAAATTAAAACCCCATAAGTAGCTCTCTAGAAGGACCCTAATGTCTCTGTTCATAGGGACTTTTTTGGAAGCAACACATAGTACCTTCCTTGCGCCACTTTAGCACACTCAACCTTATGCGTTGTTTTCTATGTACAACACCTATCTTCACTTTTCATTGAATGTTTAATATGTCTTGTATTTGAAATATGAATATCTTTTGAATTTTGTTTTACATGTATGTTTTGCTTTAGAGACCTATGACTTTTTATTTTAATTATGAACATGTCATGAATTCTGAGTATTTATATACATATAAATACTCACGTGGTTCTTTTACCTACACAATCTTTATGCTTTAGTCCCTATACTGAAAATGACTCATTTAGTCTTTTTGAAAAAATAGTTTTTAATTGGTTTTAGTCCCTGTTGTTTAGAATTAGGGTTTAGGGTTTTAAAATGAGTAGTTTCTAGGTTTATGGGCTAAAATGTAAAGATTGTGATGGTACAAGAACCAAATGAGTAATTAAACCTAAAGAACTCATAATAATAGTCATCCTAGTATGGACTATCGCACCATAGCGTTTCTTGAATTGACTTCTGCATGCTATTGTCTGACATTGATAACTGTGATTATCATATGCAGGAAAGGATATTCCGGAAGAAGGTGAGATGCACAAATTAGTGTTTTATACAGGTGCTGATTATGTGTTGCGTAAGGTTAGTTTGCCTTTTTCTTGTGGTTTGTTGGTTTACACAGGCTTTCAATTATGAAGACATGCTTTCTTTAGAGATAGCATCATCATTAGAAGTCTAAAACATTGTTCTGAACATTTTTCTTCGCTGATTATCCTCCCTTCATTTGCAGTTTTTTGTATCAGATAATGCAGAGGAGGAGCTGAATAGGCTAAAGTTGAGGTTTTCTCAGATATATTATGATAATCTTCTCCGAGTAAGTTGCCTTGATTTATTCTAATGGCTTTTGTTGAGGATTCAGTGGGATAAAACCTGACATTTCTTGCTTGTAACTTTGTTCAGCTTGCCAAACCAATAGATGGCCTCGAAGACTGGTTGGAAGCAGTATATACAGCTCGCATCCCCTGTGCTGTGGTTTCAAGCCTTGATAGAAGAAATATGTTAGAGATTTTGGAGCGAATGGGGCTCAGCAAGTATTTCCAGGTTGGTTTTAAGAATAGTTTACAAGAAATCAATTTTTGCCTTGTTTCTCCAATTGAAAAAAATCAGTGGTATGCATAACTAATTTTGCTTGAAATATGGTTATACGGGAAGACTGCCAGGTCTTATTTCTCTCAGGCTGTCATGGACAATTATAAATACTGTGTAGCTTCATTTGCAGTTTGACTCATGGTCAATAGATTTTGAAAAATACTGTTCACACATTCTTTAATTAAGAAAACAAGCAGTTTGTTTTTGCTGCAATTCATGCTCTAGATCCATTACAGGGAGGACGAATGCTATTAAGGCACTATTATTGGGTAAAATCCATGTTGGTTACAATCCATATTGTTCCTTCACTTCTATGTTGTGGAACTTACGTGACTGTTACCCCCGATCATAGTGTTGTGCTAATGTTCCTCTTGAGGGAATTAGGGATACAAACCTTCATTTTGTGGGTAACCCCAATTTGATAACTTGGCCATTTATGGCTATATTTTGACCTATTTTATGTGGTAGATATAGTAAGTAATATTATGAATAACTCGACATGATTAAACTTTTCCACTTGCTGATTGTCTCATTTTATTTGCAGGCAATTGTGACAGAGGAGGATGGAATGGAGTCAATAGCTCATAGATTTCTGTCTGCTGCTGTCAAGGTACAGATTATCCATATGATTCAATTTTGATGAAATGATTCTGCCTTGAAACTATTACTATTCTATTACTACATATACTATGGTTTTTTAACATTTACTACATAGGTTGAGTGGTATTTTAGTTTTAAAAGGTTGAAACGTTGAGTGCCTTTGCTTTAATTTTGTGGGGTGATATCTTGTGTATTTTATTCTTTTTTTACATTAAGATCCTAAAATCATCTTAGTAGAACATGAAAAATTCTGGAATCATCGTTGCTAATTGTGTGCTCACGATAAATGCTAAAGGTCCAAAGTGCAAATAAATATGGGAATGTTTAGATGTAGCATTGCTATTATATTTAGGGTTTTTTAATATCCTGCAAGTCTTTCGTAAAATTCTCATTCTTATTACAATATTATGCTAGCTATTGACCTGTTTGCCTATTCCCTGCAGTTGGATCGTAAACCTTCCAAGTGTGTGGTTTTTGAAGATGATCCTAGAGGAGTAACTGCGGCGCACAACTGTACAATGATGGCTGTAGCATTAATTGGAGCTCATCCTGCGTGAGTAATTCACATTTATGCATAATAACATAGGATGTTGTACCAAAATAAGATTTGACGAAAGGTTTAAGAAATGCACATTTCCAATTTAGTGTTTTTCATATGCAAACAGTTATACTTTTCAGTAATTTAAATTTTCTGATGAAATTATTCGTTTAATATTTAGAAACTGATCGATGTTGAAAACCTGCAGGTATGATCTTGGGCAGGCTGATCTTACCGTTGGTAACTTCAGTGAACTTTCTGTGATCAACTTGCGAAGACTATTTGCCAACAGGGGTTCTTCATTTATGGACCTGCAGAAGCAGATCATAGAGAAAACTCCTCCCAAAAGGAAACTTACAATAGACACCATTTTTTAATACATTTTCCTCCTTTTGCTAAATTTCCTTGTAATTAAATAGTTATGAGCTCGTAATTTTTTTTATATCCAATAAAATTGCGATCAGTTCGATCTGATTTTTCACCCCCTATGTTTTATTTCAATTTCATTTTTGTTTTCACTTATTATCCTTTTCTTTTGGTATGTTTGGAATCAAGAACAAATGGTCACAACTTCCCTCAGCATAAGATTGAGAGGGGATTCAACTTAAAAGAAATTAGATACTTTGGCACTTAAATAATTTGGATTAGCCGCATCAAATCCTAGTTAAAAAAACAATTGTAGAAAGATAATGATGAAGCCAACAACAACCATTGTTGTTTCTTTCATATAAACCAAAGTTCCAATTTCATAAGTAAACTCATCAGCATTTTCTCTTCCAAACACGATTTTCCATCTTATAAAATCTCCCAAACTTTGCTCTGTTTTCAATAACCTATCTGCTTCTAAATTTTGTATAATATTACTAGTCCCTAAATACTTTTATCTAAATAACGGTTTGATGAATTTACTTATTAACAACAGCGCGAAAGTAAATTTAGTTGGTTTAAAAATAGAACTGGAAAGCAATTCAAAATAAATGAACTATAGCCGGCCCGTTTTGGCCTGCACAGCTCTTGGTTCATTAAAAAGGAGTTGGACCGGGCTACTTCACCATTGAAAAACGGGTTGAAATTGCAACTTATCCCACCATTTAAAAAGGCCCGTTTTTATATTTTTGTATAAAATTTACTTATATATACTTTAAATAAATATTTATAGTATATTTAATTATATAAATATTTTTTAGCTTAATTTATCAATTCACATATTTAATTGAATAAATTAAAATAATTATATTTGCATGTTAAATTGTATTATTGTAACTAATAATTGAAATTTAATTTATAAGTGTATTTAAATTATAATAATATTGTATATTTACATTTATATAATAATATAATATAGAAAAAAATAGTTTTTTTATTTAAAAAAATAAAAAAATAAATAAAAATAGTCTGTAGGCGGATTACTTCACTTTTGGTCTGTTAATTTGATGAGTTAGACATACCGAACTAAAATATGTTGATGAAATAAAGATTCTAGTATTTAAGTCTAATACTTTAATTATATTTAGGTCCAATATTTATCAAGAAAATTAAAGATATTGTTTTTATAAAAGTGCTCTTACGTGATTTTCAATCAACCTCCAACTTAAAAGTCCTAACTTTAATAAATAAAAAAATTATTGATTCATCGAACACCAATTAGCATACTCTATTTTTATATTCATCCCTTTTAGATACGATGTATAATTTTTTTTCTCCATTATTTTGCAATTGAAGTTTTCAAATTTTACAAAATCTTTAATTTTGTATACATTTACTTTTAATTCTTATCCAACTTAAGGATTAAAGTAATTAATTAAAGTATACACTAAATAAACATTTGCAAATTAAAAAATGAAACTAAAAGTTACATTTTTTTTCTAATACGAAAGTCGCCTATTATAAATTAAAGGAAAAGAAAAACAGAATTTATCCTTTGTTTGCTTTTATTTGGTTAGGTAATTGTACATGTGCTTATTTACATTTTATTACAAAGAAGTTTGATATAGCATAGGTGGAAGGGGAGTGTGTGTACTGTCAGAAAATTCCATGGAGAAGTTGGTGACATGGCAAAAGCGCAACAAATTGAGGATTGCAATTGGTGAATCAACTCTCCATTGCTGATCTCATTCATTTCCTTATCTTTCCTTTCTTCCCTAACCATATCACATCCTTCAAACTTCAATTTCTCTGACATACAACTTTTCAGCTCCACTTCACTCTGCAATTCAATTCAAAAATGTTGTGCGTCAACACCGCCTTCACTTCTTTCATACCCAGAAAACCAACTTGTGTTTTTCCCTCCAAATCAACCACCTCAATTTCCTGCACCCTCCAAGGTATTATCTTTATTACGATCCACTTATTAGGGTTTTTCATTTTCAGGGCATTTATTGTGCAATTTCATTGTTCTTCTCGACATTTTCAGCTTTCCACCAAGACCCAGATAACACATCGTTGACCTTTAACTTTTGCCCCCCATTTAAATGCTACCGATTTTTATTTATTTTTTTGTTATATTTTAATATCCCTGAACTCGTAGTTGAGGTTTTTTTATTCCTTCTATTTTGCTATGAACTAAATGTTATCGTTATTACTTTTTCAATTCCGTGCGAAAATGCAGTCGTCTCGTCGTTTCTGGTCAAAGCTCCAAACCCATTCTTGAACTTTGTTATCTGATTAATGGATTTTGTTTATGAGTTCTGGAAATCTTGTGCAGGAACCGTTGCTGAACCAAAATCTACAGCTGCTGCTGAACCGCTTTTGCTTAATGCAGTTCGTGGGGTAGAAGTTGAAAGACCACCGGTTTGGCTCATGAGGCAAGCAGGGAGGTACATGAAGGCAGGTTCATGCAGCTTTTTGTGATTTATGGCCTACGTAAAACTTAATTGAAGGTTTAGGGCATCCTAGTTTGGTATTTGGTGTCATAAATTTCTGTATATTGTGAAATTGTTTGTGCAGTGGTGTTATCTTGACTTTGAGAAAATTTGTACAAATTAACTTTTGTTTACACTAATTTAAGGTTGCCAGAAGCTGATTCATTTTTTCTTCTTATTTTTTTCTTGTAATAAGTACTTATGGATAAGTTTATCCAAACAAGCAGGTGTTAAAGGGTGTGTTTTTGTTAACTCTGTCACTTTTTAGTTACACGCCTCCTCTGAAACTAAACATAGCTAGCGGAGTGTCTACAGTTTCCAAAGTTTATCTCCATTTCAGAAATTTTCTGGACTTTTTTATGATGATCTTAGCCCAAGAATTTGTTTGAATTGTTTATGATCCATGGTTATCTGCTTCAATTGTAGATTTAAGTCCAACAACTATCATGATTTATGTTACTAAACCTAAAACTAGTTGGGTTCTTGTTCTTCATGAATTGAGTTTGGTGAGTATGTCTTCTTTACAGAAAATGAATCTAATTTGCCGATTTTTATTAACCAGAGTTACCAAACCATATGTGAGAAATATCCTTCATTCCGTGAAAGATCTGAAAATGTCGATCTTGTGGTGGAAATTTCCCTGCAACCATGGCATGTTTTCAAGCCCGATGGAGTAAGATAACACTCTGGCACTCATTAATATATCTATGTTATCACATTTTTAATGTATTGATTATGATTTTGTTGCCATTAATAATTTGCTGGGCACTGATTCTGTGACAGGTGATTTTATTCTCAGACATTCTTACCCCACTTTCTGGAATGAATATACCCTTTGATATTGTGAAGGGTAAGGGTCCTGTCATATTTGATCCTATTCACACAGATGCCCAGGTCAATCAAGTGAGAGAGTTTGTTCCTGAAGAGTCAGTTCCATACGTTGGTGAAGCACTGACAATATTGAGGAAAGAGGTCTGACTGGTCCTATGTTCCGTTGCATTTCTGCTTTTGTTCGTTTTACACCCCACTTCCTTTTTATAGCTGAAGCATGCATGTTTTGTCCAATACCAGAAGACAGGAAATTCTGTATATTTATGTGATTAAAAAGGAATTCTCTGTATTTTAAGAATGTTAATTGGTTGGGGGCTGTAATAGCATGGAATGATGGAGAAGAGGTGATTAGGCATACGTCACGTGGTACTAGGGGGAACATATAATATTGAAAACTCAGAATTATATATTTTATTGAACTGTAAACCTTGCTGGTGGTATTAATATACTGGGTTAATCTTCATTTCCCGTTTGTATTATAAAGTTGTTTTATGTAGTAGTAGAGAATGGAGCTTCATGGAGACCCAAATATCTTGTTATTGTTGCTTTATCATTATTCTGTGTCCTATTGATGTATTATGCTCTAATGTTTTCCCATATCATTCAATGAATGCTGAACTGTTGATTGCAGGTGAATGATACAGCTGCAGTTCTTGGTTTTGTGGGGGCACCGTTTACTCTGGCATCATATGTGGTTGAAGGTGGTTCATCTAAAAACTTCTCAAAAATAAAAAGATTAGCTTTCTCTGAATCCAAGGTAATCTTCAGCCATCTTCCCTTATCATTCAAGCTCACTAAAGTTGTTGCCCATGGAAACTCACTCACATTCTTATGTTTTAAATCGTTTTCTTTTTCAGCATTTTGTATCCTGAGATATACTGATCAATCCAGATAATCAGCAAATCCTTAAGTTGGTCATTAGTTAGAAAATTAGTTCTGGTTGAAATGGAAAGAAGTTAGCACGGTTCATGTTACCATATCTGTTTAGGTTTTTCTTCTACTCTATTTTGTGTGTGCATTTCCAAAATGAAATTTGTTCATTACGATTAGAAATCAGTTCTTAATACCAGCTAAGAGGGTAATTAATCGATAATAAAATTTGCACTATTTCTTTATCTCGTTTCACTATAAAACTGTGATTTCTCCACAGATCCTGCACGCTTTACTGCAAAAGTTTACAACGTCAATGGCAAGATACATTCAATACCAAGCTGATAATGGAGCTCAAGCTGTTCAGATCTTTGATTCATGGGCAACAGAGCTTAGTCCAGTGGATTTTGAAGAATTCAGTTTGCCTTACTTGAAGCAGATTATTGATACTGTGAAGAAAAGCCATCCAAATCTCCCCTTAATCCTGTATGCTAGTGGATCTGGGGGCTTGCTTGAAAGACTAGCCTTGACAGGGGTGGATGTAATTAGCTTGGATTGGACAGTGGATATGGCTGATGGTAGGAGGCGACTGGGACCAAATATAGCTGTCCAGGGAAATGTGGACCCTGGTGTTCTTTTTGGTTCCAAAGATTTCATCACTGATAGGATAAATGATACTGTGAAAAAAGCAGGTAGAGGGAAACATATCTTGAATCTTGGTCATGGAATTAAAGTAGGTACGCCTGAGGAGAATGTTGCACATTTTTTTGAGGTTGCCAAATCAGTCCGATACTAACCAGCCAACTATGATTAATTATTTTTATTTATCTTTTGTTTCTCTTCACTATGTCTGTTTGATTTTGATTCTCTAGTGCATTTTTTCAGAATAATTACATATCTGTCATCTAATTATGAATAGAAGCCAGGGACATGAACAATAATGTATGTACATTGCTTATACTTCACAGAGTTAGCATATCACAACACGAACAAAATAACATTTAAATAAATAAAAGCTATCAGTTAATCCATTAAATTGTTTTAGTTCAAAAAGTACTGTATCCTCTTAAAGCATTTGATTGTTGTCCAAAGTAGTTCAATTGGACCATCTAAACATGCCCAATGTGAGAATTAAAGGCTGGTTCGGTTCCAAGCAAATAAGTTGAACTCTGGTTCATGGATTTGCATAACCAAGTAAAGATTCTGCATCCTACTGTTTTACATAATTCTATCAATCAATTTGTAAATGAATAAGTATTTTGAAAGTGTTGTAGCTCCATGCCAACCAATAGGGAGCAGCATGTGGTGCAAACTAAGCACATATTGAGCCTCACATTGGTGTCTGGGTCCTTCAAGGAATTTGGGCTTGGTTTTCTTAAATTGAATCTAACAGTGTAAGTGTTGAACACTACACAAATAATGAGAAGATTTCATCTTTGGTAATGTTGATGGCTTGCTGATGCAATTATATAAGTGAACTGTAAAATGTTTCAAAAGCCCAGAGTACGTCAACGTGATCTTGGGTAGGAATACGTTGTGTTGTGTTGTATCAAACACCGTTGTTCCATTATGAGATTGAGGTGAAGATGCTCACACTTTAATTTTAGTGGTTCACTTTTAAGGTAAAAGTCTCAGGATTAAATTGGTGATGCCGACTAATTTAATTCATACCAAACATTCAAAACTACCTTTAATACATTGCAAGGTCCCATTAACTAGCTAAAATATTAACTTCATCAATAAATATATTGAAAAACCCTGATAACCAGCTGAAAATAAACCTCATGTGCAGTGCTAAGTGCTGATATTAACAGCTGCTTGGGAGATTGTTTGAAATACATCGTTTTTTTTTTTTAAATTTGTTTTCCAACCTTCAGTGTAGATTTTGAAAGCAAATTTGCCATTAAGAAAAGTTTTATTTTTCCAAATTAAATTATACATGAAATATCAACACAAATCAATTGCACGAAAATCATTCCATAATATGGTTTCTTAGGTTTAGCATTTCAATACTAGAAATATTTTTCAAAATACATGTGAGAAAAAAAAGGATCTAATAATGTTTTTTAGTTTTAAAAACTTAAAATACCTTTTGGAAACTAAAATCAAGGCCTTGATCTCTATCATAAGCGTACAAATCTATAATTGCATTTGAGAGCTTTAAAAGCTTATCCTTTAGAAAAAAAAAAAAACTTGGTTCCTAATCGAAAAGCTTTCGGAAACACGTTTTATTACTTTTTGTTATGAGAAAATTGATATACTTCCAAACATGATGGGCATATGAGCTAAACTAAAAGGTTTCCCATGAGTGAAACTTGTAAATACTTTATGTAAACCAATGCTTATGATATGTATAAAATGAGACTTAGGTTATTACATGTCACATGAAATGTCTTATACATGGATCTTAGATCATGTGATTTAATCTAAAATGGTTCGAGAACACCTTTTTAATGAAATGATAATAATGTCTAATTCGACAATATTGATCACATTTTTGAAAATGTTTTCCTTTATGGAGAAATATATTAATTGAAAAATACCTCAACAATGACGAGAATTATTTCTCGTAAATTCATTATTTATTATATATGTTTAATAATATTTTCGCACTTTTCTTCTCGAAGGAGATTATCGTGGCATTTTCATTGAGTGTGTTAGATACATGATAGTAAAATATATCCGTTTTGCAAGTCACGGAAACAAAAGGATATAACCTATTTAGAAATCTTAAAAAAATTTGAATAACTCATGTTGTCTATCCACAAATATCTTATATTAATGGGGATTGGGTAGGTTGATGCACTTTTTTCATGGGTGCAAACTTGTTGGATTGGCGTTTTTATTAATTGAAAAGGTACTAAAAGCAAAGAAGTGAAAGAATTAAGCTACCAACATTGAAGAGAAATACACACATACGTGGTCTTTAAGTTATGTAATAACTGATACAACGTAATATGATACCATAAATCAAATAAAGTGATAACCGATAAGGCACCAAATCCAGATCAGATACATGTAAGCACTGGTCCCACTTTACCTTCAACTACACCAAAAATTCAAAACCAAAGAAAACAACTCAACCATATTAATGACACCTTAAATCAGACACTGAAATTTTGAATTTATAATAAAGTCTCTAGTGTATATTTTTATATATAAATATCGTATCATAGCTCAAACAAATACAGATATAATCATAAAAACTGTTTATGTTTTAAAACTAGGCGTTTCCCTGTACCTATAAAAATTCAAAACTGGGGTAGTTTGTGTTTGTTTCCCTCTGTGGCCAAACAGAAGCGTACAAATTTGTTTTTTCCTGAAATAGTTGTTGTGTATGTTTTTGCTTATGTTATCTAGGGTGTGCTTGAAACACAACACGAGTGTGATGTTTCATTAGTAAAAATTAAGAAATTGGTGAACTTTTTCTGAATTTGCTGAAGGCTTTGAGGAAGCAGAAAGAGTTTGGATTACGACAATCCAGGTTTTGATTACTTTTTTCTTTTTTCAAATGATTGATTTGTATACATTAGTAAACAAAAGGAAGTTATTATTCTAAAAATATTTTTAAAAGAGTTATTTTTTTCACAACCAATTATTTGCTTTTGACTTAATAGTTATAACGGATGATGATTTACTTTAATCCTCAGATTAAAAAAATTAAAGATAAAAAAAATTTCTCTTTCATCATGTAATCTGTTATTGTTTACTTTATTTGTCTGGAGATTTGGTTTGGTTTATTTATGTAGGCAGAGTTATTCTACGAAGTTAATAATGTTACTAAATTACTTGATTGATATAGAAAAATAATAAAACTGATGCATAATTAAAAATGAAGAAAGGGAAATAAAATAATAAAATAACAGAATTAATACATAATGGTAATAGGAATTTAGAGTTTGCTACTGGAGATTGAGAAAGTGATTAGGTAATATACTTAGAAAAATAATAGGATTGAGAATTATGCTACTGTGCTATTTTTGTATTAAGAATTAAGAGTTAGTTTTTGTTTTAGTCAAAAGAGTTAGTAAGAATTAAGGATTAGGTAGTTTGTTATATGTTAGTATAATGATTTTAAGGAAACACTATGAGGTCAACAAAATGTCTGTTGTACAGAATCAAAGGAAAAATGAATTGCGTTTTATAACACATCAGAATATGTTGGAAAATTATTAATAGCAGGAAATAACTGATATAAGGTTATTTGAATGTAAATAATAATTTTGATCTAAATACTGGATAAAAAATATAATAAAAAAAAATGAAGAAGAAAAAAACGTAGGCATTTTTGAATGAGAAAGAGGAAAAGACAGTGAAATATGACGCGGAATAAACGCAAAGTGAAAGAAAGTGAAGAAAGTGGTTTATATATACCAAGCTAACTTGTTCACTCCAATTCCATTATGCTTTTTCCCTCTCTAACGTCCCATCTTCCTTCAAACGGTAACACCTTCTTCTGCTTCTTCTTCTCTTACTCTGTTCTTCACAACCTTTCTGTTATCTTCTTAGGTTTGTCAATGTCGTAATTCAACTCAATTCTCCTAAACTTTTTTTTTCTTATTCTTTGATTGGTTGATAGATCGAGGGAAAGTGACAAGGTTCGTTTGGTTATGCCTTTCTTTTTGGTTGTTGGTTGCAGAGGATTATGTGGTTGAGTCCACGCCTTGTGAATGATCATGTTTTGATTTTTGTGATGTCTTTTATTGTTTCAGTCAATTGCTTTCTATTTTAATTCTACTTCGTATATTGTTTGCGTTGGGACCTTTATGTATGTGCTTTTTTTTTAACTGTTTTTTGTTTCTCATTCTCAGGGAGAGTATTTGAATTGAGCCCCTTCTCTGAAGCCATTTTTGGTCACGTTTCGCGCGTTTTTTGGTGGCTTCTCGAGGAGGTTGAAGGACTCAGGTGAGAGAGTGGTGCATTTATCGTGTTGGTAATACGCTCTAGAATTGGTGCTGGTGGTTTTTTTTTTCAAGGTTAGACAAATCGGAGAGAGAGAGAGAGAGAGAGAGAGAGAGATAAGGTTCCTCACTTAGAAAACCAGGGTGCTTTATTTTTGTGTCTGAGGGTTTGTGCTTGAAAATGGGGAAAAGAGGGAATGTGTTGATGCAGAAGTATGAAATTGGGAAACTATTAGGGCAAGGAAACTTTGCAAAGGTTTACCATGCAAGGGACCTCAAGACTGGGGAGAGTGTAGCCGTTAAGGTGATTGAAAAGGAGAAAATTTTAAAAATTGGGTTGGTGGATCAAATAAAGCGAGAGATATCTATCATGAAACGGATTAAACACCCCAATGTTTTGCAATTGTATGAGGTCTTGGCCACCAAGACCAAGATTTACTTCATCATGGAATATGCCAAAGGGGGCGAACTTTTTAACAGGGTGGCTAAAGGTAGATTCAGTGAGGCTAGGACAAGGAAGTACTTTCAACAATTGGTCAGTGCAGTTGATTTTTGCCATAGCAAGGGCGTTTATCACAGGGATTTGAAGCCAGAGAACTTGCTTTTGGATGAGAATGGTGTTTTGAAGGTAGCGGATTTTGGGTTGAGTGCATTTGTTGAATCGCATCGTCAAGACAACATGTTGCATACAGTTTGTGGAACTCCTGCATATGTGGCGCCTGAGGTTGTAAGTAGAAAGGGCTATGATGGAGCAAAATCTGATGTATGGTCTTGTGGAGTGATCTTATTTGTTCTTTTGTCTGGTCATTTGCCATTCTATGATTTGAATCTCATGTCACTGTATAGGAAAATAGGCAGGGCGGAATACAAATGTCCAAACTGGTTTTCAATTGAAGTGCGCAGATTGTTAGGGAAAATCCTTGACCCCAACCCAGATACCAGGATATCCATGGCAAAAGTTATGGAAAATTCCTGGTTCAGAGGATTCAAACCCAAGTCCGGTGAAGAGAAAAGACAGTCTGCAAATATGGATTTAGTTAATTCTGATCAAGTTTTCGGTTTGTGCGAGAATACAAGCACTGCTTCTGTTGAGGCAGTTCAAGAATTGGTTGCACCTGCACATTTAAATGCTTTTGACATAATTTCTCTGTCTTCAGGGCTAGACTTGTCTGGCCTATTTGCTAACATCGGTGAACAGGAAGATATCAAATTTACGTTCATGAGCTCTTCCTCATCTATCATGTCTACAGTGGAAGATATTGCTCGCATTTTGAGGATGCTCATCATTAAGAAGGATGGAGGGTTGCTGAAATTGGAGAGATCCGAGGCTGGTAGAAAAGAATCGCTTTCCATTGATGTTGAAATATTTGAAGTCGCTCCATCTTTCCATTTGATTGAGATGAAATCCGGCGGTGATACATTAGAATTCCAGAAGATATTGAAGGAAGATTTAAGACCAGCTCTCAAAGATATTGTTGGTGTTTGGCAAGACGAGCATTACTTGCAGTAACAGGGTTGTACTCCTTAAAAGATTCATTGACTTTTCAAGCTATGAATTAGTTACAGTTACGACAATGTTACCGTGGTAATTGAAATGTTCATATTCATACTCTACAATAAATATGGTTTTGGTTGAGAATGTTTGCTGAATTGTGAGATGCCATTACATCATACCTTTGCTAGAAATAGTTTTTTTGTTTTCGCACCAATATGTGAATTCGAACTTAAGTTGTAATGGTTTCCAAAGGCTATGGTTGTTTAGTATGCAACTGCTGTAAGAAACTCCATGCCTAGAATGTATATATTTCAGTCACAGTACTAATACAAAGAAGAAAATAAATGAAGCTTATTTGGTTGTTTTGTAATCAAGGTTGTTTGTTGCTGTCATACATAAACATATTTATATATTCTTCTAGATTTTGCTTAGGTATGTATGACTAATAGTAAAATCACTTTGCCGTCCATATCATTTGGGGAAACTTCCACTATTTTGCTAACAGGTCACTGCACACAGTGGTAGCTAAAGTAAATACAATTTGATCAGTAAATTTTGTGCTTTGTATCAAAAGAAATAATTTTTTTCCTTGATTGTTTATTGTATCACTTATTTCTTTTGAGTATGGATAACATGGTAGAATGAGAAAAATAAATATGTTAAATGTTTTCACATAACCATATATATGCTTGTATTTCATAAGAAAAGAAAAGAAAATCTTGACTGATGATTTTTCATCTACAACTATTAGCTACCAGCTCCCTATTTTACTCTAAAGGATGCGTGGTGTACTGTAATCTTTCGCAACCCCTTTTTTCAAGTTAGGCTATAGCTTTTTAAGGTTGAAGTTTTATCACAGCTTACCTGAAACTCAAGCTTTAATTATGAACACTATTTACTTATCAGTAGTTTTCTAGGAAGAACCTAACTCTTATAATAGAGTAAAGTTTACCCCACACTTTCAGCTATGTTAAGCAATGGATCTGAGTGGTTATTTCTTACCTTTTAGTAAAGATGTTATGCTGTTCATTGTTGTGTTATGGGTCCTGACTCTTTTGGTTACGAAACAGTTAGTGGGGACATTTCACCCCCAGTTTTCTTTCCCATATAAAAAAGGGCATAAAATAATATTTATAGTGTCCTCACCTCACTTTAAACTTTGTATAGTTTTGAATTGATAAATTTTCAGGTATCTTAAGGTTAGAATTATAAGGCTGAAAACAAAGTATAGAGTTCTGTCAAAATATTTTTCTAGCTTAAAATTTTTAAACTTTCATGGAAATCTCAGAACTCAAGTTACACATGTCTAGTTTTTGCGATGGTCCTAGGAAAAATGGATTCCCTCTTTCCACGTTAATAGCAAAGCAACCACTTGATTGCTCATACTATTTACCCGTGTTAGCTGATTCCAACGCTAAACTACGCACAGGCTTCATTGCTGAGTCTCTGTATTAGGTTTAGATCGTATCATTGTGAAGGACTTGAATATTTTCATCACCAAATCAACAGAATTTGTAAAAAATGTAATCCAACGCGTTCTTCGTAATAGATACATTTCGTTGGTATATATAGTGATAAACATTGCATTTTCACTTGAAATTCCATCAGCAAAAGCTGAAACAGAAAATGCTAACATCACGAACATTTTACAATATAGCACACATGGTGTGGTGAATACTGAGATATTAGTTTATACATTCATAAATTCTACACAAACTCGTGTATCTGAATTTATTGGGCTCTAACTTCACTTTCAGGTGGAGCCAATTAAATTCAAAATAACAATCATTCATCAGTTTGTGGTAGAATCTCAAGTAAATTTAAGCTTCATATCACACTACCTGTTATTTGTGGTGGCCTACAACACTAATAGCTAGTTTTCACACTTGTAAACTAAGAGAGGCGTCCAAAGTTGGGTTCCCCTCCATTTGAACACAAAGGCCCTCTTTGACCCTTATTGATTCCCTCTTATAAATGTATCTACTCGAAACCCAAAGAAAAACCACCAAATTGATACTTGACAGGACCAACAAAAACCCATAATAGTAGTCCAAGTGAGAATCATTCAAGTTGTCCCCTATCCAGCTCTTTTTGTCACCCCTTCCTGATATTTTATCAACCATTGTCACCAAAAAGCTGTTCAAGAAGTTCCCAACACCGATCCCACTAGTGAAGAATGTCGTTCCTAGGCTCTGCATGTCTTCAGGGGATTGATCATAGAAGAATTCTAGTAACCCAATGGCATTAAACACGTCTGCTATCCCTATTAACACATACTGAGGCATCAGCCAAAATATACTCATCGGGACAATATCTTTAGGACCAGCTACGTGGTTTGCACTGATAACATGCATTCTTCTAACTTCTACTACGTAAGCAATTGCAATGGCTATGATCTGGATTGAAAATCCAATCCCTAGCCTCTGAAGCAATGTGATTCCTCTGGGGTGACCAGTTTTCTGGCGCATAAACGGCACGAAAAACTGGTCGTACATTGGCACTGAGAGAAGCATGGAAAGTGTCACAAAGCTTCCAAGAGAGGCCGAGGGAATTTTAAAATTAGGTCCAAGGTTTCTGTCCAAAGTGGTTCCTTGTTTCACAAAAAGAGTGTTGATTTGTGCCCAAATGGTGCTTGGAATCAGTGTCACGAGCCATACAAGGGCCATACCAAAGATAAGTTTAGAACCTTCTACTTGGGTTACTGTCAGCGGTACCCTTTTGGAACCAGCACTGCCTTCTTTAATAGCAGCTTTGTCCAGAAACCTGCACAAACAAGTTTTCAGTTTCTAACAAAATTGGTACAAGTAAAAGATATTGCCTTTATGTGGCAGTGGAATGTTCCAACATGATTCAATCTTTTGCTGATGAATGTGTCTTATGTGTCTCTCTATGCACCAAGAATGCAAATGGGGACTATATCGTGTTTTTCATGCAATATGTGATAGCTATTGTTTGTAGTAACCTGCAACAGTGGTCACAATATGGTTGAAAGATAGGGACTATGAAAGAAGGACTCAAAGAAGATAGTGAGAACTGTGCACATGGAAGAAATTGTATGCCTCACTATTTTGCCTCAAAGAGTGGGTTCTCTGGTTAAGCACAAAAGTTGTATTGAATGAATGAGACTCCTTTGGACTTTGACTGCCTCAGAGCCAAGAGATTGAAACGGGGAACATGGAATCAGTAGACATGGCCCATTTTCTAGATTCTCTTTCAAATTGATGAGTTGGACAATGATGGAAAATGCCATTCCTAGATGCTTCCAAGTTTACTAGATCAGCTATTAATACACAATAATCTTTAAAACATAGAAATTGTTATGTGACCAGGAAAACTGGTTTCCATGTATATCTATTTTTAGATGTGTATTTATGAAAAAACAAAGTGGAAGGTAAAAGATAAATAATCATATACAAAAAAAATTTCCCCACTTTGCACCTTCCTCGTTTCTTTTGATCGTTAACTTTTTTATAAATATTTTTTCTAGTCTCTTTGTTTTATTTTCTTATCACACGTTTCATCCTCTGTATAACCTGAAGATAAATGATATGTTGATGTCAATTTTTTTTTTCATACTCTATCCCTACAAAAATTACACTAAAAACATAAAACTATTTTTTACCATAAAAGAAAAAAAAAATACAAAGTAGAGTCTAAATCAAATATAATATCAAAGACATTATAGGATTGGAAAAAAGTTGAATTGATGAATTCATGTTTTTTGAATCCTATAATTTCTCTTTACTTTCTGTAAATAAAAGTGTATTTTTTTTTCAATCTCGTTCTTATATTTTTATTTTATTATTATTTTTATGAAGTGTTATAAAGAGAGATTTACAGTCTCGGGTGTTTTATACATAACTTGACTCGCAGATCAGGATCTATCAGATCCAAATTTTCTCAATTATGCTCGATATTTTCACACGAAGAACCCGGAAGTTTTACATGTGAAGTTGATAAACGTTGAAGTGCTTTGGAAGCTCTCTTAAGAAGGTATTTATTAGGGAAAAAAAAACAAATCTTTAAATATTTCATCTAATCTTCCATCTATATATTAATATATCTGAGAGTTAAAGAGAAGTTACTTTCAGATGCACCATTGCTTCCACGTCATTCATATGTCCTTACAAAGGCAAGAATGACACATGGCACTCCAAAACTATAAACAATATCATATGAAACATCTTACCCTATGTCACTTATTATTATATTGCCATTTTTCAGTTTCATTTATTTATTTCTGTCTGAAGATATGGACTAACCTTGAGTTTCTACCAAGCATTATGCATTTTAGAGGGCGTAACGTAAAATGAATAATTCTAACACTGGTTTTTTTAACTGAGACCAGATATGTTGAGATATATGTGCTGACCTGAGTGTGGGAGTGTGATAAACCTGACGTTTTCCGGTACTAACATAATGGTGGAGGTTGTGCTCATAGAGATCAGAGGGGTTAACAGGGAGTTGAAGTTTTCTATTCCTGAATGCTGCAATGGGGACACGAACGAGGTCCCTAGCAGGAGCATTGGTTGTTCTTACTTTGTGGCGATATATCGGTGTGCCTATATAGAATATAAGCAATGAAAGCATGAGACCAGCAGTGGGGATACCATAACCGAGTCCCCATCCCAAGTTCTCTTGAATGTATACCAATCCCAGACTCGCAATCAAAGCACCCAAGAATGAAGTGAACATCCACCAGTTGAAGAACGAGGCCTTAAGCTCTTTCTCGTTGGGGTTGAAGTCATCAAACTGGTCGGCACCGAAGGTTGAGATGTTGGGTTTTGTTCCGCCTGCTCCAATTGCCATTGTGTAAAGGGCTGTGTAGAAAAACGCAATCTGTGAGGTTGAAGCCTTGTTGCATATGCCATTGCTGCACGTTGGTCTCAGCCTCTTCAGTGACACTGCTACTGTCAGAAGTGTCATACCCTGTCATCAAATAATGCAACTTCTAAGTAAAGGAAGAAAATTTGGTGCTGTCTTTTGGGCTCAGAAACATGGTTTCAAGTTTTAACCTACACTGCATGCACATCTCTGCATCAAATCATACAACAACATCATTCTAAAATCACCATTTAGAATAATTTGTCAATGGCTTACAGTATTCTTTCATTACCAATCACTTGCAATATAATTTCTAATCCCATTTTTATAAACTGACGGTGCACATTAATTCATTTATGGAGAAAATTTTTCACTCTTAGATATTAGATATGTCAGGTTTTACATAAGGGTTCTTAAGGCGATGAGTTTATGGGTCTTGATTCTTATATAGTGTTCTATTTTCTCATTTTTCATCAATGTAAGACTTACACTTGAATTCTTAACAAGATCATTCTTAACGAGTTTTATGTAATCTTATACTATTTTTTAATAAATCTTAATTAGCAATAACGAATATATTATTTACTATCGCCTCGTAAGTATTAATTTGAAATAAGAAAAACCATGCTATATATATTGAAAAAAGGTCATTTTTTGTAGGTAACATTTTATATAAGCCTCTATTATTTTTTTTCCTCTTTTAAAAATTAAACTAAAAAAATAAAAAAGAGAGAATATTGCCAAAAATATATGTAATGCTTCATTATACACATCTCACATTGAAAACGAAAAAACATATAAATTAATTAATTAATTAAAATTTAGAATTGGAAATAATTTTTTCTTGACAAATCAACCACAGAAAGGAGGCCACATATGGGTTCATAGGTGGGGCTATTTTTGAATCATAAATAATAATCTTGTCCTATCTATGACAGTTAACAATCATATACATTGCCCCCACAAGTGCAAATGATAGAATGGAAGTATTTGGTGGATGAGGTAAACTCACAAAAAGGTATACAAAAAGTAATTAAAAAATTGATTAAAAGAGTGATTTGAAAGAAATTGGAATAGAAGTTACCAAGACATAAATGAGAGATGAGAGTGTGAAAGTCCAGAAACGACCCAAGTAAGAATCTGCGATGCAAGCTCCAAGAATTGGCGTTATCCACACAGATCCTGACCAGTTATTCACATTCCTCACTGATGAAACTGTGTCTTCATGAAGTTGGCTTGTAAGATAATTCACCAAGTTCGAAGCCACTCCATAAAACGCCATCCTTTCAAATGCTTCATACCCTGAATTCAGAATAACCATACCATATCATCATCATATACAGAAACATGATATATCTGCATAATGCAACGAATACGATAAGAAGAATTAAGAAAAGTTGAAGGGTATGAAAAAAGGCATTGATTGTTCTGACCAACAAGAAAAGCACAAGCCTTCCATTTGCCGGTTTTGGATGAGAGTGCAGGGTGGCCACGAAAATCAACAGTGGCATCTTGGGTATAATCTGCATTGGCTTCCATTGATGATGATGATAAGAGATATATTACATAAACAAATAAGCAAGAAATAAGAGATGTATAGAGAAAGTTAGTGATGTATCAAGGAGAGCAATAAATGGAGAAAGAGATCGGTGCTAGAAAAAACGGGAGTAGCTGCTATCTCTATATATATACTGCGGAATAGCTTTATTATCCATCACGGCATCTTTATATTTATTTTTTATTTTCTTTCTAACCATGCTTTTAAAACCCAAATACATTTCAAGTTTCATTGTTACATGGGCTTCTACTGGTATTAACACAATTATTTTAACAATTAAAAATTCATTAAAAGTTAAAATTCAAGATAAATTTATAAGTTTTTAATGTTTCACATAACCTAAATAATATATATGAATATCATATTTAAATTAAAATTTCAATAATGTATATCAATATAATTAATAATAAAAATAATAAATATTATTAGAATTTTTCATATTACTTAATATTTTTCTTGTAAATTTATAACAAAAATTTATAAAAAAAATATATTTTTTTAATTTTTTTTAAATATTTTAATTAATAGATGATATAGATAATTATTTCTTATAAAATTTATAAATATTTTTTGCAAAAAATATTTTATACAAAATATTTTTGTAAAAAATTTAATAATAACTTTTTACAATTTTTTTATACCAAAATTTGTGAATATTTTTTATGAAAAAATTTTAAAACAAAATTGACAAAAACTAATATTTTTTAATAATGAAAAATATTAATGTTTCAAGTAATTCTTTAAAATTGAAATTAAATAATTTTTTGTTTGGTCGTATTTTACTAATTTGACTGATTTAATATTGGATTTGTGTATCATTACTTTCCTACCATAACGCAACCAGATAAAGACCTGTTCCTGGTTGAGATAGTTCGTTCGATTTTAACGTATTGTCTCAATCTTGATAAGCATATATTAGTTAATATAAATTAATATATAATTATACATATAATATTTCTATATATTATAAAGAATATTATGTATTGAAAGGATAATAGTTCTCAAAAAAGTGTGTTACATTTTTTTCTATACCACATATAATAAAATAATAATAATAATAATAATAATAATAATAATAATAATAGTTGAACTATAATTTAATTTATTAATTTAATTTAAAAATAAAATATATGATCCATATACCATTTATTACATCTCATTACTATTTCAAACTACACCTAAAAAACCATCATGTATGTAATATATAAATCACAAATTACTTATGATATTGTGATATATATATATATATATATATATATATATATATATATATATTTCAAATTCCACCATTGTCCTTACGATATGATCTGTTTCCATACCATCAATTGAGTTTATAATAGCATCTGGGAGTTGATCGCGATATCCTTTCTCACAGATATTTTCGGCAACTCAATTAAGTCAGACTCCGGTCCTTTCTCCCCACTAGCCGACCCTGCCCCACTGGCCAACTTAGAATCATTAACACAGTTTAAGTAACAAACAGATACTTTCAATATCTATAATCGGATGCACCCGAATTATAAACTCTAACTAAGCCCTTAGTGGGCAACTTATCAACAAACTTCATTAAGATCTCCACCATCGGTCCCCATATCCTTGTACCGAGAAGGGGTACCCGTCCAGCTAAATGGGAATTTTGTACTCCCATCTGCGTTCAAGAAATAAGGCTTGCCTTCTTCCTTCACCACAACTTTGAAGTACCCATCCTTAAAGTGCTTGAAAGATTGGGAAAATGCGTCCAGTCTGCTGATACTAGGACGACTTATCAGAGACAGCCAAGTAGTCGGCTAGCGGGGTCTGGTGTCATAGAAGTACAGGAAAGCGTAAGGAGAAGACTCCAGGTATAGAGATTGGCACAAGATGCGGAAGGCTTGGAAGTAAGCCCAACTATTCGGGTGCAACTGTGTAGGTGCCACGTTCAGCGCACGCAACACACCTATAGTGAAATCATCTAACGGTAGCCGCACATGTAGCTAAGAAAAGTGACACATGTACATGTAGAAGAAATTCTCCGTAGCCCCCTCCTGCCCGTGACACACACGGTCAATAGCGCTAACCCTCTCCAGGGAAACGATATCCCCGCTTACACCCTTTGAGATGACAGGCGTACAGTTCAACCAGGAGTTCAATAAGCAAGACCACCGGAATAAAGATGATTGATTGCGGACATCGGCAGCCACACACCCATAACCGCCTTTGGCCGGCCAGTCACTCTCGGCCAATTCCTCAGGGGATCTTCTCGGACCTCCCTCACCGTTTCCATGGGGAACCCACTTACCATACCTCCAGAACTGGTACCCTCTTCATCAACTTGCCTACCTCTACTCCCCTCCGACCTATACTCTCACTACTAGATGTGGACAACGACACGCTATCACTACTAGACATACATTTTCTCGTGTTTCCAGAAAGATGTCGGCTGAAATTGAGAAGTAGTCGGACAGGAAAATGCACACAAGACCTCTGAATACCAAACTCTCGCAAATTAACCAAGTAAACCCTCATTTGTTTTGAAATTCATATTTATAGGCCAGAATCCCAAACGGCGAAAACCCCTTCCTGCCAAAACAACAACTCATACCAATCGACACCATCATTACAAGAGACGTGACTCTTAAAAACGACGACACCAGAACTTCCTGATTTGACCCCTGACACCCATTCACATACCTTCAAACGGTTACCACTTTTTAGCCTTAACATTGTTCATCACACTTAAAGGCTAAGGGACTGGTGTATCACACCTAGCCGGTTTCGCTAGCATATCAACACATATTACCCTTGACCGACACCTATGTCGGTCAAGGCTGGGGGACTGGTGTACCACACCAAGCCAACTTAACAAAATAATGATAAAACGATCACCATACTAAAGCATTCAAGTAACCGGCCTAGGCTGGCCTAACCGGCCAAAACTGGTAACCTAGACGTCTAGAGGAACAACCTGCCTAAGACAGCACATGAGCAACACAAACCGCCAAGGAAAGTAGTCGGTTTAGGCCGACAACCTCAATATACTCAGTAAAATTGAAGCCCCCCGTGTTCAATAGGTCCTAAGGGCCTGGGTTAGGGCCTAGGCCCACTTACAACCCAAGCTAGAGCCCAAGCCAAGGCCCGACCCATGGGATAACCAGACATAATTAATGCTCTATAAATACACATGGACCCCAGTTATTAAAGGTACGCATTCATTAATCACAGATTTGACCTTTTGAGAGTTTTGACTCACTTGAGCTTTGGAGTCCCTTATGCAGGTAATTCCTCCTGGGTCCAAACCGACATGTACCAATCGGAAAGAGACCAACTGAGGAGATAACGGACTACATGGGTAAGGTGACGCTTGTGCCTAACTTATCTGTTTGTTCTCTGCAGGAACAATATATATATATATATATATATATATATATATATATATCACATAAATAAATTTAAATTTAAGTATATTTATTCACACGTTACCTAAATAACTAATTATCACTTTAGAAAAAAAAGATATTCCACTTAAAAAGTGAATGTTTCATATTCTTTCTCTTTCTCGTTGAATGTTATTCACCTTTGAGAAGAGATAACTGTCTTGTCGTAGTTTTTTCTTGTAAAAAATGAAGTTTTGACAAAATTCACAATATTGATCCAAAACCCAAAATTATCAATTATAACTCTTTCATTAAGTTTAAAACATAAAAATAAGTTTATTCTTCGATCAAATTAGTAAGCATACTCACGAAAACAAAGTGTAATTATTCCACATTTAAAACAAACCAAAATTATCACTAAGTCATATAATATAATTAATTATGTAACCCATACAAATCAACTTGACCATGTAAACTCAATTCAAGTTCAAATTTTGAGAATTAAAGTGTAAAGTTATTACAAGTACCTAATATCTCTGTCAATGACTAAAATTTGATCAAAAGAAATTGGTTAATGATCTTTAACAACAGAGTTATTGTATGAGGTTATAGTTGAGCTGAACTAAAATAATATAAATGAAACTAGAAAAATCTGTGGCCATGACTCAATTAAGCATTGACAAAAATTGGAAAATCTGGAACCACATAAGAGTGGAAATGCCCTAACTTTTGCAGTGCATCACATAATCAAATTTTCAAATAATGGTGGGCACATGAGGCATGGAGGGTACAAATTTGCACCGACCCATTATCTCTGCAAAATCAAAATAAAAATGACATTATCCTATAATTATATCATCTTAACTCGTGCACATCTTTGACCCAACTTGTACAATACAAACTACATATGAACATAAACATCATAAACATTTGGCTCACACCCATGTAGTCGTCAACATCTTCCCCACCAAAGTTAAGAGTGATAAGTGATTGATAATGTAAACAAAAATTTAATAGTTATATATATATATATATATATATATAGTAATGTTTATGTATTATCACTAGTTTCAAATCCATTAAAACAAATATAGTAAGTAGAGTTTTCATAAAGTTTTAAATTCAAATTCTATTGTAACATATTATAAAAATAAAAAAAACTAGTTTTTTTTTTTTTTCTGTAAAAAGACTAGTTTATGTACATGATTGTCGAAAATATATTTTTGACTTTGAGAAGACTATTTTATTAATATTTTAGCCGTCAATTTTATTTTTAAAATATTATTCTTTCACCTGAGTGGTTTTTAAAAGTGTAAAATTACTTATTTAAGAGTTTTGTTTGACAAAACTTATAATATATAAGTTTCATTATGTAATTAAATTCATGTTTTTTAAAGGAGTATTATTATTTAATAATAATTTTAAAATTTTTCAAAGAAACTAATTCTTTATTAAATATTTTAGCACTTCTATTTATTTTTTAAGAATTATATACATTTTTTATTTATGTAAATTGATGTTATGAGTATTAATCAAATTTAAAAATTTTATTTTTCGATTTAAAAGATAATTGTATTTAATTTGAATTTTCACTATGTGAAATTTTCATATAACTATCATGCAGTACAACATTAATTACTTTAATCTATAATGTTATTTTTTTAATTTGAATTACATAAAATAAATTAAGTTAAATAATAATTAAAATGGTGCAATAATTAATTGTCCCATTAAAATTTAAAAAAAATATTAACAGATAAAAGAAGGATAACAAAAATACTTAAATATATAGGATAGTAATAAAAACAAATAAGTTGCATGCTATTGCATAGAAACTATTTGTTATCGCTTTGTAATAGATAGAATAGATTTGAAAAATAATGAATTTAAGAGGAACAGGAAGACCACTGTGATATTGTTTATTTTAAAGAATAAAGAAGTAAAAATAAGAGGTTGTAAATTATTTGACGAATATAATAAATTAAAAATATTTTAATAGATAAAATGGTTAGATTATAATTTTATTTTAATTAAAATTAATATAAAATAAAATATATTTATCTTATTATTATTATTATTATTAGAGTTAAAAACATTTCATCACATAATTAAAATTCACTTAAAAGTGAAGGAATTTAATTAAAAATAAAAGATCTTTGTGTAAAATAATGTATGTTTAATTTGCTTTCTTTAGTAATTTTTCACGCATACGAAGATGAAAGTCTCTTTTAAATTCGTTTTCACAAATCAATATAAATAAACATTAAAAGTTCTCCTTTCCTTATAATATACTACATAGAAACAAACACAACATAATTAAAAATAGCTTATAATTCATGATTAGAAGTTATGAAATATGATAAAATAGTTTATAAGCGGATAAAATAAGTTAGTAACTAGTTTAGTATTCTTTCCAAACACACTTGCATTTATTTTAAATAATTAAAAAATCCTCTTAACTAATCTTGATCTTTATACAAGTAAATCAATTTAATAATTAAAGTGATAAAATATATTTAGACATAACATCCAGTAATTTAAGTATTTCCTTGAAAAAAATATGTAAGAAAAAGAGAATATAGTAGTTTAAAGAATATATGGGTGATTTGTTCTTTTTCTTTGGACAATTTAATGAAAAAATCTATTCCGATGATTTTTATAATGAAGGTACAGGAATGTAGTGGTAGCCAACAACCATAAACCTGTTTCTGAGACAAAAGTTGCCTATATTCTAAAGAATGACGTTTTCTCGTTACCATTGAGTTTTCCCATCATGCCAACTCATAAATCGTTACCGATATCATTTATTTGTTTTCAAAAATATCATGTCTATTAAAAATAAAATAGTTTTATAATATATATAAGTAAAATTTAAATTTTACTTTATAAATTAATTTTATAAAATTAATTAAATTTTAAATTTATTTTTAATGATATAATATAGATATAATATATGGGTAACAGAAATCAAAGTCTATAATTTTGTCTGAAAGATTTTTTTTTTCTAAGCACAGAAGTATTAATAAATATTCAGAACTTAATTAAGTATATATAAGTTGAAAAATTAAGGTGTTGAATACAGTATTAGTTGGGTAATAATGGACCACACTTTGTTGGCTCCATAAATGAAGTTCTGAATGCAATGAGATATTTTCTGAGAATCTCATTCTCATAGCTTATATAGGTCAATGCATTCAATTACAACATTTTTAAGATACTATACTCCTCATTTTAAATGGCTAACCATTATCATATTATTTATATTATATAATACATAAATTATTACAACTTAGTTTAAGTCTAACTTACTTTTATACCACAAATATTAAAATTATTATTATTTTTATCTATATATTGTAAATTAACTGGTTGATATAAATCTTTTATATATAGTTTTTAGATGTTAGTTGTTAATAAATGAATTATAAATATTACTAATTCAATCAACATAGAATGAAAAAACTAGTAACGGTCAAAAATTCTCATAAAAAAATGTTTTTTTGACACCATAAGTGTCATTTAAAACCCCACTTTGAAGGGTAGGATGATCATTAAAAACGTAAATTTTATATTTGTAAAAGTATCAAATAAAAAGATAAAATAATAAATATCAAATGAGTGTAAAAAATTTTAGCTTCAAAAATAGTATGATTCAATCTTATATATCTTCCTATATTTTTTATCAATATAACAAGTTTCTCATTTTTAATTATCATAATCTTACTTTATCTCGATTTTTGTGATCATCTTTGTAAAGAATCTTTTATTTATATATAAATATTATTTGACATCAATAACTATCATTTGAAAATCTATTATAAAAATAAAATAATCTTAACAAAAACTAGATTTTTGTATTCGTAAATTAAAAAAAATGATAGTGTCCGATAAATCTAAAAATAATTTTGGTGCCAAAGTATTACTTCCTTGATATGTTACAAGATCAAATTCCTCTGTTCTCAGGTATTTTTTTAATAGTCTTACTCCAAACTTTGTTCAGTATTCTAACAAAACTGTTTCAACTTGTATGGACATTTTAACTTAAAAGTTTTTTACTCATTCAAATCATCTTCAAATACCATCACCCTATAGATTTTATATATGTTTCTTATTTTCTCGAAACGCAACATCGTTTATTACAAATTTGATAATTTTTAGTTTTAAACTGTATTTGTGTGTTTTTCTTGCAAATTTAGAGGGTTTAATAGTTACATTGTATTACTTAGATTTGTTTGAAAAAAAAAAAACTTGGAGATTTAGAAAAATAATATCATATTTAAAGAAGAAGAAAAAAAACTGCCATACATTACATTTCTTAGTGCTCTAGCCGATATTAAAGTAACATATTTTATGTCACACTTCATAATCGATATTAAAATTTACCTTTTTCCAATACCAGTTTACAATTTTTTATCAATAGTTGAAGGAAGGGTATATATCCTGTATATATGTGTGGTGATGCCAAGAAACAAGCACTGCAAGAATCTGTGAAAACTTTTAGCTACGAGAGTAGAGCATAATTAAATAATTAAAAAATTATACTTTTAACACTTATTTTTTTAATTTTTAATTTTATTTTATGACGTGATTTAGTATGAATCATTGATTCTTAAAAAATAGTGAAATATTAATCGATGATTATCGTTAAATCACATAGAATAAAAAAGGAGTCAAAAAAAAAATAAGAATTCTAATTTTATTGTCCTAAATAATTAGGTGTTGCATAGCAAGGAGGGCAAATAGGTGAATGACATAAACCCTACCCAAGGCCAAACCTGGTGAAAGATGTTTGCCCTGGTGGCAATGGTGAGGAAGATAGAGACAGAAAAAGACTACTTCTATGGCTCACACAACAACAGTACAAGATAATGCTTTCCCTCCAAATTCAACACACCCATTCATTCCTCAAATAAACCATACACATCACTGCTTTCTACGTACTTTCCTTCTTTCTTAGCCTCACATCTTTCAACTTTCATTACACCTTAATCAATACCCGTCTTGTTAGGACAATGCCTATCTAAGATTCTTATCACTTAATTACAACAAAGTTAAGAGTTTTGAAAATTTGTTATATGATCGAGTACTACCGTCAACTTTCACATCATATACATATATAATAATAAAAAGAATGAGTAAAATGTGTCTTCATTAAAGATTGATGAACACCATGATAGTTTTTGTTGTCCCCCTTAGTGGTGATATGAATAATAGAGGTAGTAATCGAAAGTCAAAATCAGAAAAAGTATACGTAATTGTTATACCAATGATTTAGGATGCGTGTGAAATGGTGGCTCCTTTGCAATTGGCAAGAAATGAAGGAGTAACAGAGAAACGGCATAAGATTCATTAACTCATGACTACTAACAATCATGGGAGACATCAAAGACAGCATATGCATACAGCATCTTTAACATGGATCGTTGGATGTCAAGTCACAAAAGAATAGAAATTACAAAAGTGAAGTAGACAGCAGAATAGCATAGCACGGAAGGAATCACTGTCTCTCACTCATAACCTTCCACCCTTCCACATTCAGATCCCAATTCTGTAACTCTGAGATACCAATCACAAAATTCGGGGACACAGTTGGAAATTTCCGTGCGTTAAAAGATGCCACATGTTTTAATATGTAATCGAGTGTAAATCTTATCCTGAAAACTGGTTGTATAAAATTGAGTTGGACGTAAAATTTAGTTACTAACATCATATCAGAGTCATTAGTTAAAACACATCTTAACAATTTAACAAAGTTTGTTATTTGTTATGTTTATTATTTTACCCGCTATCGTACTACCTATTAATGTTTATTCTCACGCTTGAAATGTATTTGTCATGGCGTGAAAAATTTTTTTGAATGTTTCATCGTGACTAGAGATAAACTCAATTTGTAATATATATATAAATAAATTGGTATAAACCTAAAATAAAATAAATGAGATTGAATTAGACTTAAAATAAATTTTTTAATTATCTAAAGTAATATAAGTTGGATATTATAGTGACAAAGAAAAAAAGTTGAGATATAATTAGAAAAATACAAAACACCGTATGCGTATATTATTATTGAAGATGTATTTAGATGAAACAAAAAATAAGTAAAGTAAATGAAATAACAGAAAAATAAAAAAGTGAAAATTATATATAGATAGAATGTATTTTTTATTCAATAAAAATTGAAAAAAAAATGAAATGGAAGACGAGATTAGATCGAATAAATTTATAAAACACAATCAATTAAAATATAAATAATGCTATGTTTTGTGAACAGTATTTACTTGTACATGGAAACAATGAAATTAAATATAATTTAGTACATAAAAGAAAAAGTAGCCAAATTAAATAAAATCGACCAAAATATAAACCAAAATAATATTTAAATCTAAAATTTTAACTAATTTTAGTATGATTTTTTATTCGTGGATAATTTTATTCTCTGCAAGTAACAAGACTAACTGATCAGATAAAAATAGGAATAACGTTATAATGACATTTCTTATCTCTAAGAATCTGACATCTAGCATTAATATATATAATTTCTTTTAAAATTATGTTTTGACGAGAAATTGTTTATTTTACTCTCCTGCAAAAATGGAAATATTTTCCATTTTGTAAGTGTCTCTCCAGTAGACAAAAGAAACTTTCCTTTTTTTAGGGGCTTTTTTATTACATACAAACTAACACCAAGATCTTGTGGGTTTGAAAAACAATCAGGGGAGTGCCAATAGCTGGCCCAGTAGTAACTACTTGACATTGGTTAGATTTATAAACAGGTCCAAAAGCAAATGTGAGTTCTGGGCTGATCTATAACAGTCTTCTGATCCACTAGATCCCTTTCTAGGTTTTCGGGACCCTTCGTATCGAAAAATAACATGGATCGGGGCCCCTATATGAGCAACCAAGTCAAAATTGATACAATCACAGCACAGGCACTGCACTGGTACAACCAAGTCAAAATTTGATACAATCAAATTGATACAAAATTTGATCAAGACAATAATTGTGCATTTAATTTATCAAATTTCTTAGAATTAAAACAAACGGTGAAACTAAATAATAATTAGCCTTATACTCACAAATTTTTTGTTACATATCCAGAGTCAGGGTAATCATGAAAAAGAAAAAAAGCAAAAAGTATACAGACACTTGTATTGCCAACTATCCCCAGACTTCTACTCCAGTAGCTTTGCCTATAGTGAAAAAAGGAGTCACAAAAGGCATTAAAGATGAAACTCGCATAGGAGCTTCCTTACTCAGATTGCATTTCCATGACTGCTTTCTAAACGTTAGTATATACATTAATTTGTGGTCACTTTAGTCTTCTACTTTGCTTAATTTGGCGTTACTTAATACAATAATAAACTACCTCATTTTATATGACTCTTTTAAGCTTCCTATCTTCCCTGACAACATATTCGATCAGCAGAACCTGCAGTCTACACGATCATGAAGAAGTGACGTAAAAATAATATCATCGATGCCAATCCATAAATTTTTTTGCACTGAAATACAGTATTTGGATCCTATAACTGATCCAGGAATGCAACTAGATGAAATTAAACAGTTGTCAAGTTAAAATTCCAGAAGATCTATATGTATATATTATAGCTCAGAAGAATCATCTATGTCAAAAAAGGCAAGTCATATCCAATCACAATTTCTTGAATCGTTAGAATACTCAAAAATCTCCCAGGAGAAATTATCAAAAGTGAAAAAAAAAAAAATCCAAGGCCAATTAAAGTGTTAATTATAACTGGTCAGGGTCAAACACCTTTTCTTTGATTTCTAGATTAGAAAATTGGGAAGATTGTCCTGAACTTACTGTCTCACATTTATACATTAACCTGGTTACATCACATTTTCATTAGAACCAAAACAAGGATTAGGAGACTCAAGCTGCCAGTCCCACTGCTGCTCTACGTTCCTCTTAATCCAGTTCATGAACAGATTCAACCTCCTCTTCTGGTAGTTCAAATTCATCAACCTCTTTAAAGTAGGCATTTTGTTTTTCAATATAATCTTGAAGTTGGGCATCTTTGGACACGTCTTCTTCATACGACACAGCACTCTTCTTCTGGAAACTCAGCAGATATCATCAAACACTTGAGCAAATTATCCATTAAGAACCATATAAAATTCACCATTCATGTAAACTACTCCAGTGATAATTAATTACACCACACTCAATTATGCCTTACAAATCTGCAGAACCATCATAAACAGAGTGTATATTAAAAATCTATACCTTCTTGCAAGAAACTGTTAAAATCCTAGCCTTACGTAGACCCAAACCTTCAAGTTCAACTCCATCACTTTTGTCCCTGCTAGCCAGCAAAGAAACTTGGATGACAAACGAGTAATTAAAGGAAAAAAGACGAGAGAGTAATAATTGTACTTGGTTCCCTTACGTATTGTAAAATTGAACCTAATATGACTGAAAACAGAGAATAGTTATTACTAGTTACCGAATCTTAGAGATTTTTGAATTGGCTATTTCCTTTTTTGCATTCCTTTTCTTTTCATTCAAAGTATGTATTCGGGTGCAGAATGCTGAAATTGGCTCAGAAACATCAAGGCCAACAGTACCTGAAGTCAAAGCTCGAAATCACCGCGTCGTCGAAAAGTAAGAAACAGATATCGTTAACACAGTGGTATTAAGCTATAATTATTGGCTTGACGTGACAAAAATTGATGCAAAATTGGAACACGGGTTACCAGAGCATAAACGATTGATTATACAGAGTAAGAAAAGTTCAATATGAAATTTAGATGCAAAGGTAATATATATCGTAATATGTGATTGCATAAAAATGAAAGTACCGCGTCTGGAATCGATTGTGGAGGAGGAAGAAGATGATGGAAGGAGGTTGGAAACATTGAGATCGGAAAGAGGTTTTCGTTTTCTTTCCCTGCCATTAGCGTTTTTCATTTCAACGATTGAGTTTCTGAGAGTGTGAAAATCACTCACTCCCACTTCTCATGCTTTTTTCTGTTATATTGTCTCTCGTGGTGGCGGGAAATGACAGTTGGAAAACAACCATTTGCTAATGCCGTTTCCATGAATTCTTTTTCAGTGCCACTTTAAATGTGTCTATAGGATTTATTTGAGTTCAAATTGATTTTCAGGTAAAGTTTAATCCAAAAAGAAGATGGGTCTGAAAAATTTTCAACTCAAGGTAAAAGTTGTGTTATGTTATGTTCCTTTTAATTATATCCAAGTTCATTTGACATTTGTCGATTTTTTCACTCCTCTAATTTCGTAAAGAAATTATGCCACAATGGAAGATTTCTTAAAAAACTATATGAAGTTCACAATTTTTTGTTGAATAAGTTAAGTTTCCTTTAAGTGGAGTCTTGATCTAGAAATAAAAGAACTAAAGTAGTAATTGTTATATATGATGGAAAAAAATGTCAAAATCATTTTATTTATGTGTTATATGTATTACATGTTAAATTTTATATCAAATGATACCTAGTCTTGATAAGATGTGTTACCCATATACAAAACATAGTTATGATTAAATATAAGTTGAGATTAAAGGAAAAATCTAAAAATTTTCAAAACATGAATTAAAAAGTTCAATAAATGTTTGATCTCCCTATTTAATAAATATGCCTGTCAATGTTGTCATTTTCCCTCGTGTCTCTTTCCTAAGATTTGTTTGATCTCCGTACAATTCAACCTGCACTCCCCCGGAGTGAAATGACCTATTTGTCTTTATTTTCTTCATTTAATCTTCTTCCTACACCAATCTTGCACCTCTCTCTCATTCCTCCTTCAGTTTTTGTCTTGGACCCACTGTTGGAACACCTTACCACTGTCAATAAATTCCTTAAGCATTCATTGCCGCCCTTGCACATGTTATTTTTCTTCCCTTCCAGTCATTAATAGATAAAGGACCCCCAAATTATATCATGACTTCTGATGCTTCCAAAATATATGGTTTATATTTTGTACAATCTCCAAAGCGATAGTTAGAACTTATGAAAGGTGTGGCTGTAGGAATCCAGAATTCAATACAAATTGCTCCATATTCATTTTGTTGATCAAAGCTAGTCATTGCTGAGCGTAGCGTCCTATCATTGCTCAGGTCCCACATACTCAGCTAGCTATCAAAGCAACTATGAGAGTGACTTGATGAACAATTCTTACTTTTCATCTTATTCTGATTAACCACACATGACTCCTTAATAAGAATTCATACAATTTTTGCTCAATACGCAGACTTTCTTTATGAAAATAACATAGAAAGTTGATATCTGGTTTAAAAATCTCATATTTCTGATAAATGTCTCCCAACATTATAAAGTCAAAACAAATTAAACATTCTTGCCATAAAATAGTCTTAACAACTGCTACCCAATCTCATTACTGTTCAACCTTACAAGTTGGCACCCCAATCTACTTGACAAACCATCTTTTTAGTCTCTCAAGTATTACTCTCACCTGAAAATGTACAAGTAATCCTTAATACAGTGAATATTTTATCAATTTGCTTTTCACGCTGATATATGTTATTAACACCGAGGAACTAAATTAAAGGATTCTCAATTCTTTGTTTTAAGGAAGGATTCTTCAATACTTCAAACCTCTAGGAAGCACTTACATACTTCCATTACTTTCAAGATGGAAGGTCCAACATAAAATAAATCAGTACATAAAATTTCTATATTGATGGGTTCCTTCTTCGAAGGAACGAAATGCATTTTCTGCAAGAATTTGGTATTCTCTATCAGAGAACACAAAGTTATCTAACAACACCTGTACAACTATTACAGAGAAAAAATGATTTTGTAATAACATTGTTAAATTCTCTACCAAAATCTAGAGATGGAGAAATAAGTTAAATATCTCGTCATCTCTTGTGTGTACACTAAAAGAAATAGTTCAAAAGTTCATAACCTGAGAAGAAAGGTTTAGCAAGGGCTCGAGGGCACTGGGATCAAACTTGCGGGCAAAGAGGTAACAAATGGAAGTCATCTCGGAATTATATCGACAGAGGGATCCGTTGTTCCTTAAAGCCTGAATAAAATCGGCAGTGATATTGGCTCTGCCAAAGCTTGCAGGATGAGGACCCAACATTGACCAGTCAACCCATGTGATGGTTCGGTTGGCATTAAGAGGACCATGGAACATGTTCAAGAAGGTTGGAATGTAATGCTCATCTGGGTAGCAAGCAGGCTTACAGTATTTTCGGAAGAGGGAAAAATATTGGGTGTCAGAGATTATATACACAGCAAGAAGACGATTGAGTTCAAACCACTGAGAGCCTTTACGCCAGTGTCGAAGTTGAATATGAGGAAGCATGCTGCGACTGTAGCGACCGCGGCCATAGCGGGTGGGATCATCGTAGGATTCAACAAAGCTGTGGGCGGAGTCAGTGAGATATCGGTAGACAGTGGGGAAGTTGTAGATTGGGATGCAGCTCTCGGAAAGCAGAACAAACCGCTCATTGGAGAAGTCCAACAGAGCATTTGCCAAAAGCCGTCTCTCAGCCTCTGCCAGCGTCACTGTGCCCCACGAAACATCCTGATCACAATCCAGTATCATGTCTGAGCACATCATGGAACCAAACAAAAAAAAAGAAGAGTATTTGTGATTTACCTGGCTGGGGATTTGGCGCCTGTAGAAAGGGGAAGACTCAGAGACGTTGAGATGGAATCGCGGAGGGGCGTGGACGTAAATGCTGAAGAGAGGGGCGTGGCCGTTGAAGAATCTCTCCCAGAGGGGCAACATGGGAAGGGGACCCCTGGTGAGAAACATGAAGGCCACCTTGGGGATTCTGCGGAAAGGGTACTCTTCTTTCTTCGGCATCAAGGAAGCCCTCCAGAAGAGCTCATCGTCCGACAGAGTATGAGTGAGGTTGGGCGGATGAAGGAAGTCCCCCATGTCGAGAGGCGGAGGAGGAGGAGGGGAAGGTGGTGGTGGTGGTGGTGAGGAGGAGGCTGCGGCGGAGGAACAGTTGGGAAGAGGGATATAACTGTTAGGGTGATAAGGGTTGCGGTAGGGCTGGGATATGAAATTGGTGTTGTGGATGTGAGAACTGATGGTGAGACCTATGACGACTCCCCCCGCAAAGACAACGAGGTATGTGAGGATTTGGGCCAATTTGAGGAGCCCCGCGTGCTTGTCTACCTCCTCCCTCCCCCTGTAATTCCGACCCATCCTTTCCTTTCCCTTCCCTTCTGATCCACCGATCCAGAACACCACGCCGCCGCAGCCACTTTCACTCGCTCACTTGTATCACTGGCTCACTTTCGCCCTTGAATTCATACACCGTTGTAGAAGACTGGAACAAGCAGAAAACATCTTAATTTACGTCAACTAACCATACACGGTTACTGCTATGCCCCTTTTCCAAATAAATACTGTTAACTGAGCGAGTCAATAGTAAATGCGAACATATATGTTAAAATGACCTTAATATAGGCTCTGCACATAAAATTTAAAATGTCGTATTTCAATCTATCTCTCTAACGTGTACTTTCTTGAATACAGATTACAAGATATTCCATTGATAGTTTTCAATCAATTTCTCTAATGAGTAACATGAGTTAATTAAACACGTCGTGTTTCAACTTTATAAATTACAATTCGTTTTATTAGATGCAAGAGTTGTCTATATCTACACATCTGTTTTGGACAACCAGATGCCAAAGTATAAAGGAATCAGAAAGTGATAAAATCATTACATGGGGTGTGATCTAAAGAGGAGAAATGAGGAGAAGGAAGCTAAATTGAAGCCATGCAAAGTTAAAATTACAGAATTGATGTAAGAATAAAAGTTTCATATATGAATAAAGAAATCAAATACATTATATAGAAAGGTGCAGGCAAGTATTAAAGAAGAAGCATAAAAACAATAGACGAGGATGGCGAATCTATCTATCTATCTAACAATCTTGATTTCTTGAACAGATTGAAATTAAATAAATGAGAAAGGAAGGGTCTCATGAAAACGGAGAGGGCGATCCAGCAGATCACGGGAGCACAGAACGGTGAATGACGGAAGTGGAAAAATAGGCAAAACAATTGTAATAAAAAAAAAAAAGGAATAGATGAAACTGAGAAGAGAGAAGAGAGAAGAGATAGTACGGAAAGCATCAGAAAACCTTCGAACCTGAATCAGCGGTGGCCGCGGCGATCAAGTTGGGCACAGTCGAGTGGAGTTAGGGTTTCAGTCCAGCCTACGATTTTCTTTCACCCTTTCTTATCTTCTTTTACAATTGTATACCCTTTGTTAACCACACCCTGTTTTAAACATCACCTTCAAAAACAGAACATTGTATTAATCATCAAATGATATTTACAATTTACAAAAAGTAAACAGATCTTTGTCTGTGCCTTTTAGTGTTGTAAGAAGTAGAAAATTAAAATAATCCAACCATTTAATAATTTCTAGGAACAATTTTAAGAAACATTTTACCAATAAAACTTTTTAAACAATTTATCAAAATCTATAATTTAAACATTTTTATCATTCCATTTTCTATCTTTTATATTTCAAATTTGACCTTATTCATTTTTTTACCTTGTATATTAGTTTTTATGATAAGTTCTTTTCGTATAAGATATATCGTTTTTCTTTTTCAATATCAACGACTTTCATATATTTTGTATTAGACAAATGGTATATTTCGTTAAATTTCGATTCAATGCAATTATTCTAATTTTATTAAAATATTTTTTTGTATCGTATTCAATTGTATAATATGTCGTGTCCATAAAGTGTACTATGGAAAAATGTGCCCTGACATACCCTTATTTATGTTACCAATGTATATGAACAGAGTGGTCCTAATATTATAGGGAACCTTTCAAAGAACTACATTGGACATATGACCTTCCTGTAAGCTTTTTCAGCTTATTTCAATTAAATACATAAAAAAGAAAAAAGCTTGTCACAGTAAAATTTTTAAAGCTTATTCATATGACAAAAAATCAGCCATCATCACCCTCCACCGTTTCAACTGCCAATTGATTCACTCTGTTTCTCAATGCAATGACCCGATCACTCTTTAATCGATGCGATCAACGTCTCTTTCTCTGTCTCTTTCCCTTTCTCTTTCTCACTCACCCTTCTCTCTCCTTTCCATCTGCCACCTCACTATTCCTCACCTAAACTAATTTCAAATTCGATTTCACTTTTATCTATAATCGTAATTGCCGTTTAACATCAAAGGATAAAGATAGTTTAATGTTTTTTTTATGAACTTTTAATTTATTTTTTTAATTATTATTAGATCATTTATTTTGATTTTTTAAAATGATGTGATATAGTAATTTAATGATGACTGAAGTGGTAGATTAAAAGTAAGTCAAAAAATATAGGTTAAAGTATCATTATCCAATATTAAATTAAAAAATCATTATTTATTATACTAGCATACACACAGGCTATCGTTTCTGTGTGTATGTATTTTTTAAATATGTGTGATATTATATTAGTAGATGATAATATTGTAATATTATTAAGTTAATATATAAAATAAAATTATATTTATTAAAAATAAAGTGAAATATATCATAATAAATGAAAGAATGACCATTGATAAATAAAGAATAAGAAAAAAAACAGATAATCAATTTTATAAAAAATTTGTAAAAGTAACGGTCAATTTTAAAAAATTTAAAAATTATTATATTTAAAAAATAAATTTGATATTTTAAAATATGGAAAAAAAAAATTCCATTTATATAGTGTTATAAATTATTCATTTATCTTCATCTATATTTAAATTTAAAAACTCTTTTATGTAAAATGTAAAATGATATACAACCAAAACTTAAAAGATATAATATTTTACCTTACCCGAGTACGGTGATAAAAAAAAAGGCAACCTAATTCAAAGTAAACAATTTCCTAGGTTTTGATAGTAAGGGTTGGTCCAGTTTTATTAGGTCTCATCCTTATTTGGCTTGTAAAATATATATCGAGTTGATCCCTTCTGTATTTTTATTATAGATCGAAAAGTTTGGTTTATTAAGTATAAGTGTGGGTCTGTAGGTTAATTTTTTATTTTTTTTATTTTTGTAATGACGTTTTTAATGTTTCATAAATTAAAAAATTTTAAAAAATTTACAAAATTAAGTAAAAATTTTAGAAAATTGAATAATAAAATGATAATTTCAATATTTGCATCATACCTGTATATATATACTTTGACATATACATTATATTTTTCAAAATATATAATACATGATACTTTATACTTGTCTTTTTTTATCATATAATAATTTTGAACATTTATATAGAAATGTAGAAGAAAAATAATCAATATACGTCAAATACAAATTTTCTTATACGAATTGGGTTTATGTAGATTAATGGACTCAATATCATAATCCATTCCATTATTTTAGCAGGCCAACCTGTCAAGTTAAATCCAATTTGTCACCTATCTACAATTTATACAGACTGAAAAAGAAAAAAAAAATCACTTGGCATAATTCATGTGTACACAAATTATATATTGATCGTGTTAAACAAATATGAAGTAATTTACATTTATATTCCACTTTCCACTTTAGTTAGTTGACACCGGTTCTATTTTAAGGGTTTCTCTGTCATTTCATGAATTGATATTAAGTTTATACTCCTATTTATTTAGTTGACATGTGTCTAATATCAGGTCTTTTTGTCATTTAATCTATTGGTTTGGTATTTTATACTTTCAGTACTTTTGTTTTTCTTAATACGGTGCTCGGTTTTTATGTAATGTTTTCTTTCTCTCTCAACTTTCTATGACACGACTATTGTGCATGATGGCGATTTTCGATTTCTTGACTCTTGTCTCTCTCTTCGTTCGTTTTTTGTTTTTTTTTTATAAGCTCTCTTCATTCATCCGTATTCTTAAGTTTGTGTGTTCTTCGTGACGGTGGTTTTGTTAGGATTATAACTATGTATAATAGTAACATGTGATATTAATAAACATGGATCTAAAAACGTATAAATGCATAAATATATAAAAAGATATTTTATATTTAAAAACATAAAAAATATACAGGTTTATAGACCAGTTTCTATGGTCTATCCCGAATTGTCATTCTTACATTTTAGGGACCTTCTCCCTGTAATTTCAAACACTTCTTTTGTACTCCTAAATTTTTTTAAAATTCTCACTTAGCCCCTCATTTAAAGTAATTACTTTTTCACCCTCTCACGATCCACCCCTAATTTTTTTAACAGATATCAACATCTGATACATTGTATTATTTTACGGATATCGATATTTAATACTTTAATTTTTTTTCATTTTTATCCGTTACGAATGTCAATTTTCATTGTCATAATTTTTTTATCTACAAATGTTGCCATCCAGATATTTAATTTTGTTTTACGGTTCAACATTCAAAACTTATTTTTTGTACCGATCAATATTCGAAATATATAAACACATTTTTTTTCTTTTCTTTAATTTTATTATTTCACATTCTAATTCATTTTCTTTTTCTTACTGTTAATCTTTTTATTTTTTAATTTTATTTTAATTCTTTAATTTATTTAATATATATTTTAAGAATAAAATAAAATACTAATATATATATATATATTTAATTTATTTTTATATAATATATAAACATAAATAATATTTGAAATGAATTAAATTAAAAAATTATTTTTTTTGAAAAAAAAGATATATATATATATATATATATATTAATTATTATTTTATTTACTTTTTATTTTTTTATGTGTTATGTTTTTTAAAGTTTATTTTATTTTTATTTTTTAATTTGTTTAATTCATATTTAAAAAATAAAATAAAATATTAAACTATTTATATATATTTATTTAAAATATTTTTAACTTAGTTTTATATTATATATTAAAAATAAATAATTTTTTGAAACAAATTAACTTAAGAAAATTAATCTTTTAATAACAAAAATAAAGGAAAATAAAATAAAATATATAGGTATATATATGAAAACATATTTTGAGATCCGTTTTTTTTCATATATATATGCATTTTTTTCTTTTTTATAGTTTAATTTTAATTTTAGTTTAGTTTATACTTTTAATTTTTTTTAAAATTTATTTATATTTATATTTTTTAATTTTTTAATTAATGTTTTAAAATTAAAATAAAATATTTACATATTTTATAACAAAGTATAAAAATAAATTAAAAATTAAAACACTTTTTTTTATGTGTATACAAAATGTCTATATAAAATTTTTAAAATTTTTGTTAATCGGATGTCAACGTCATAAAAAAAATAAAATTATATATTGAATGTTAACATGCGTAATGAAAAAAATTAAAAGAATATATAATATCAAATGATATCAGTAAAATAAAATAAGGTATTAGATTTTCGATATTGGTTAAAAGAAGATTTTGAGTAAAAATTGTTTCGAAATTATAGAAGAAGTGATTGAAGTTACAGAGAAAAAATCTTTTTAGATGGTATAATCTGAAACATTTTATTTTTTAAATTACAGAATCTTCTAGCAACTTAAAAAAAAAATTAATGACGCAGAAGCTGCCGATGAACAATCAAAAAATATAGAAAAGATAGAACAAAAGTTACACATTACACATAGAAGAGAAGAGAAGACAAAGGTTGGGTGAAGGGAGAAATGGAAGACGGCAAGAGTATGGGTCGAAAGGAGAAGAGGAAGGCAATGAAGAAAATGAAGCGGAAGCAGACAAGGCAGGAGGCGGCGGAGAGGGAGCGACGGGAGGAGGAGGGCCGCCTCAACGATCCGGAGGAGCAGAGGCGGATGCAATTGCTGGAGCAGGAGGAGGCGGAGAGAATGCAGAGGGACATCATCCTCTTTCAGGAGAGGGAGAAGGCTTTCATGGATATGATAATCACTCGACAGCAACAGCAACAGCAGCAGCAGCAAGAACAAGAGCAAGAGCAGAACATCGACCACGACCATGAATTTGAATACGTGGTTCAGGAAGAAGGCCCTCCGGAGATTATTTGGCAAGGAAACGAGATCATCTTCAAAAAGAAACAGGTCAGAGTTAGGGTTCCGGACAACAACAACGACAACCACAATAACCATTCGCAGCAGAATGACGACATTAGACCTACGTCCAATCCCTTACCCCCGGAATCGGAATCGGAATCGCGCACTCAGAACCTCCAGGACATTGCTCAACAAATACCCAATTTCGGAACTGAACAGGTTTCATTTCAGTAATCCTCTTTCTCTCTCACTCATTCACTCACTCACTCACTGCTTCTGTCTTTTCCAGGATAAAGCTCATTGCCCTTTTCATCTAAAAACGGGAGCGTGCCGCTTTGGTAGGCGCTGTAGCAGAGTCCATTTTATCCCTGATAAATCACCCACTCTTCTTATCGAAAACATGTACAACGGTCCTGGCCTTGCATGCGATCGGGACCAAGACGAGGGCCTCGAGGTCTGTTCATTCACTTCATCGTATCCTCTTCATTCTTCACTTACTTTCATAAGCCAATGCTCTTTTTTCTTGATAATCAGCAACTATATCTCACTCCCTTCTGCTATTTTTTTCTTCGCAATCATCATCATCATAAATCCTCCATTCAAACTATTCTATTCTATTTTCACCCTCCCCCTTACATATTGTATATACATCAATTTGCATCGTTTTATATGCTTAAATTCGTTTTTCATCATTCCAAAATCCACGCACTTCTTCATCTGATATTTCTTCTTTTTAAGGGAGTCTATTCAATTCTTGGACTCAATAATAATCACAGATTCATTGCAAGATTCATTTTGCTGGAGGCTAATGATATTGGCCTTGGTTGCTCAATGTTAAAGATATTGGCTGTTGTATCCTACTTGCTGAGCCTGAGAATAAGCTTTTACTATTAATCCCACCTTCCTTGTTACTCGCTGAATTCGTTTGACTTTTATTGTACCTGTCCCTTTTTCCTTGATTTTATTAGCAATCCAAGTCTGTTGTTCACAATGTATTTCGCATTATACTTCTGTGAGAATTTGTTTTTCTGGTAGGAGGGAAAGAATTTTTGTTTCTGATACTGTCTGAATTAATATTATGGCAGCATACCATTTTAAAATGTTTAGATTGATTATTTAAAACGTTTTCTTCCAGATCTTTGCTATAAAATTCCAATATTTCATACTCTAATAATTTCCATGTTCATGCTCCTTAACCGTACGTAGTTGTCAGGGGTTATCCAAGTCTTGGCTTATGGACCCATGTCGCAGCCTAATTGTCATGACCTTCAAAGTGTTTGAGATTGCGGCAGCAAGAGCTTAAAAATATTTACTCAGTTAGTGATTGTTAAAATAACTTGTTACTGTGATTTTTCTATTTTTGTCTTTTTCCTGCAGGAGGGATGGAGAATTTTTCCCATAAAGGATTTTGTGTTATGTTTGATCTGCTTATGTCAACGAAGCTCTGACGTCTCTATTGCAAGTCATGCTTTGCATTATGTTTTCATGTTTTTTGGTTCTTGTATAATTAGACAGAATCATTGTAGAATTTTAATTAGAAAAGTGCATCTGACATTGCACTTCATATCAGATGCCACATTATCAGGGTACTGAGACCTTATATATCATTATGAACCACAAAATTCAAGACCTTTAGAGGACACAGTTCGTAATAAATCTGGTTATTTCAAAACTCCTGTTAACTAGTGCCCTTAAGATCTGTTTCATGTAGAACAAATGTATTAGTTATCATCAAATTATACTATTTTAATATTAAATTAAATATTGTTTTAAAAATACTACAAATTTGAACAATATATAACTGATGTTTTTGGTTAAAATTACTACAATGATCCGTAAAATATTTATCATTCCTTTACCAATTTCATGGTTAGATAGCTAAACTTTTACTGTAACATGGAGCGCTGGACTCTCCATTCTGGGCTACTTATGTAAACTGTTGTAGGGGAGTGCTTTTCTATAATAATATGCATACTTATCAGTGTTCCACAGTTTGTGTATGCATGATCATAGAGATAATATCCCATGATTCAATGGTCAGGTTTATTAAATTTATGTTTGGAGTGATAAGGTGACTTAGCGGTTAGATGGAAGGGAAAGGAGGGAAAAGTCATGGAATCGATCACTTCTGCTAATAATTTAGAGAAATAAGATTGATTTGGTGAGTTTAGAAGGGAGGGTGGGAGAGGTTGTGGGTTCAACTTCCCCCTAACAAAAACTAACAACTAATATTTGCCGATCAAAAAATAAAATAAGATATATGCTTGAATCATACAAAAAAAAGTATTAAATGACATGTGTGTATTTGGTTGGTTAATGCTTTATATGTATTATTACTACCTCTATTCCTTTATATGAGAAACAAATAATTGATTTGAATTTGGGGAAAATAGCAAAGTTAGTTAATTTTATTGACAATGCTTCAAACTAAAATATTATTTCAGAAACACCCATAGAAGTAAATAGTGTAAGTGTTAGTTATATTATATATGTTGACATTACTAATTCAAAGGATAGTTTTTCCCACCAACTATTATATAGTTAATAGTCCAATGCATGCATCCACCTTTATGAGAAATGAATTAATATCTCATCAATAGAATTCACAATAAATTAAGTGTATAAAAGGAAGTTATCAATTAATATATTTTAGAATAGTTGTATATTTTCTGTAATTAGGGCCAGAAAATGACACCTCTTTATTTCTTGTATAAAGAACCTTATGTAATATCATATTTTAATGCATAATATCTTTTTTGACCTCTTTAACCCCTTTGCCAGTATACAGATGAAGAGATTGATCGCTGCTTTGAAGAATTTTATGAGGATGTCCACACAGAATTCTTGAAGTTTGGGGAAATTGTGAACTTCAAGGTTATTTTTTACTGCTGTGTGTGTATAAGTTTAACTTCTGAAATTTTGAAAATATATTTCTCATTTCAGTTTGGCATTTAGTTCATACTAACATGTTAATGCAATTTTCAATATCTCGGAATAAAATTTTATGGGTTCTCTGTAATATCACAAAAGCTAATCAAATATGATTTATATCTAGTTACACAGAGACGTCAAAATAAATAAAATGGAGCCATTTTTTAGATCTATTTGTCTTGTTTTGTCATTGTTTTTGACCCCTCCCCATATGTGCGTGTGTGTTTATATCCAACATTTTGAAAAACAATTCTGTGGTTTTTGAAAACATAGTTATCGATAGAATGATATAGTGGGATAGTGTTGCAGATACGCTCTTGGTCACTATGAAACTTAAATATCATCACAATTTTAAGTAGTGGTTGTGATAAATGGTGCAATTGGGGCATTTTATGGGTGGTGGTAAGGCATTGCAAGAACCTTAATTGAGCCTTGTAAGTGTCACCTATGGCTTTCGGGGGTGATGGTATTCACCTCTCTTCCATTGAATTGGAGATTTCAACTTTAAATGAAAGCCTAATTTTCCCACTAACTCGAGCACGTTCATTCTCACCAACACCCATCTTTTTGTAGCAATAGTTTGCAGCTATGCCCGACCTTTGTCAGCATGGCCCTGTTCTGTATTTTCTGCCCATTCCTGTTCCCACTATGATTATCAGGGTTAGCCATCAACCATTTTTGGAGTTCGAGAAAAGGTTTTGTGAAGAATGTGTGCTTGGCAAGAATGTGTTCACAAATACATCGTTATACTGTTGACAGAATAAAAAATAGAAAACACCCTTTCTGTACACAAAACATATTTGAGAGACCTGACCTTGACCCACATGTCACTTACACCGATTTAAACCAAAAAAAAAAAACATCAGTAACCTACTTACCATTTCCACCTGCATTTCTCCTTTTATTTTCCTTTATCAGATTTGTAGACCTCAGTTTGATAATAATTTGCTCTCTCTTGCTAATTATCTTCTTTCTCTCTTGCCTTTCCATTTTTACTCTGCAATTATTTTTTTCTCGCTATTAATGAATGCTTTAGTTTTGAATAATTTGGTACATTTTGGCATGCATAGTATATAATCTTTATTATTTAAGACTGATCTAAAACTCAACCATTGCAACCATTCTGCTATCCAGCATCACATGCAGCCATTTCAGGATCAGCCGCCCGGAATTGTCACTTTATGTGAATGAATAGATAAACAAAATTTTGAAAACCAAAATGGAAGAAGCACTTGTTAAAACATTTTGAAGATTGGGTCATTGTCTCTTTGATTTCCCAGCACCTCCTACTCACACAATTTCTTTCATCTTATGGTCCTAATCTTGTTGTCTGTGTATCCTTGTCAGGTGTGTAAAAATGGTTCATTTCACTTGCGAGGAAATGTGTATGTACAGTACAAAGCTTTGGATTCTGCTCTGCTCGCAGCAAACTCAATGAAACGTCATGACTTTGCCGGAAAACGGGTATCACATTTCTATATTGTTTTTGTCAAATGAAATTGTTAATGCTACAAGTATGATTATATGAAATATCATTCAAGCTTCAAGCAATTCACTTGCCTTTGGGTAATTTTCGATAACTAATCCATTTAATGGTTTTCTCAATTTATATCATGTAACTCGTGTTATATTGGAGAAAAATCTTAAAATGTTTGATACAAAACTCGTTCAAGGTGGAGCACATTTTGATGCGAATGGGGCTGTGGAAGTTTAGTTCTGTATAAAAAGCATAAATGTTTGATACATTGAATGTTCAGACGAATTTTTCCAAAAGATGGATTTTTTGTTCATAGATTTAGCATTCATATGTTTATCTCATCAGGCTATGCTTTATGGCAGGTAACTTGTCAATTTGTTAACTTGACAAGATGGAAGGTTGCCATATGTGGAGAGTATATGAAATCGGGTTTCAAGGTATATGAAATGACTACCATCTTATGATTTTTCTTTCTTGGATTCTGCCAAGTCCTTCTGGGTTTCATTGTGCAAATCTTATGAAATATAAACTCTTGGTTAACAACAGAAGCTTTTGACTTCAAAAAAGATGTTAGAAAATGTTTCATATTATGAAGCATGCTCACAACGGTGTTCCTTTCTTGCATCTTAACAGACGTGTTCTCACGGAACAGCATGCAATTTTATTCACTGTTTTCGTAATCCTGGTGGAGACTATGAATGGGCTGATTCTGACAAACCTCCCCCAAAATTTTGGGTAGAAAAGATGATCGCTTTATTTGGTTATTCTGATGATTACGAGACTTCAAGGGAGCAGGGAAATTTTAGTTTGTCAAAAACAGATTCTGACAGGTGTGCTTTCATTTTAATGTTGCTCATTACATGACATATGATGGATTAAATTGGTTGCCGACACATTGTAACCAATTAAGATGGTTGTAAATTAAGCAAATTTGTGGTAAATTTAGCATGATATGATGGGGGATGATTGTTTGCGATTGGTGTTGTAAAGGTTCAAGTAAGGGCAAGGCTTTTAGGGTAGGCGTGATGCAAGTTCTGTATAATATTGTATTTAAGAATTCATCGAGGATCAGGGTCAGGAATCTTCCAGAGAGAATCTGGGGAGGAGAACGTTGGTGTGAGATTGCTGCTGTTTTCACTAGATACTCAATTCTGAATTTCTTTATTGTTTCAGAACAAACAAAAAATAATAATCAAGCCCTTTCTCACTAGGCAGGGTTCACTAGATGGATTAATCGAGCCATAATATTCTGTTGTGTATCATGCTTATTGACAAACCATTAGCTTCAAAATCCTTATTTGTTTTGCCTTTGGTTTTTCAGGATCTGCTTCTATCTATCCTCCATTTGATTTACTCTCCTTGTGTTTTTCCCAAACCATCAATAATAAGAATCTACCAGCTTCTGTACAGTAGGCAACTTTTTCTTTAATCCGTCCTTTTCTAATACTATCTTGTCTAGTTAATCGAATGTAGCATTCTCATGTCTTCTACATTAAGTTTAATTTTGTCAGCTTTTCATGGATTAGCATTCAGTTCCACACAACATTACAGTTCTTATAGTGGATGTTAAAATTTTCCTTTGATTTTAAGTGGGTACGTTTTAACGTGAATAACACTTGAGTCACTTCTTCCTGCATGAATCCTATGGTTTACATCACCTATTTCTCTATGCCTTTTGTGATAAACCCTAGATACTTATGTAACTCGTGGAGGAACTATCTAAAACTTCCTATCAAACAGAGGAAAAGTTTTAGAAGAGATTGTAGAGTTTTACTTTCTTCATGTCTTGTATGATCAATCCTAGATACTTAAGCTATTTGACTTGTGGAATAGCTACCTAAAACTTCCTAACAAATATAAGAAAAGTTTTTGAAGACTCCATTGTAGAGTTTTGCTTTATCCCTTGCTGCATTGAGGGAAACAACTAAAGTGTTGTGGCTAAAAAAATTTTGTGAAGAAAATGACTTGAATAATTTTCTTCAGATAGAATTTCAGGTTATTCAACGTCTTTATTTATTTTATCATATTTTGTTTAATTACGTCAATATATCTGTATATTTTTCCGTGTGAATTTATACTTGTTCTCTATCATAATGCTTTGAAGGTACCACTGTAGAAGGTCAAGATCCAGAGAGATGGATCAGATAAGTTGTGGTCATTCTGGTAAAAGAAAACATGAAGATGAAAGAAAGCAAAGAACTCCCTATGAGGATCGGAATGCTAGCTTAAAAAACACTCATAAAAGAAAATCCAGAGGCAGAACTCCAGATACTGATTCTGACAGAGAATTAGACAAGGAGGAAATTAGGGAAAGACGCCATGAATACCCTAGGAATGGCTCATTTAACAAGAACAGGGATGAAAATAGCAGAAGCCATGAAGAGGATTCTGATGTGGATTGTGATACTAGGGACAATGAAAAACAGCATGGAAGAAACCCAAGAAAGTGCGATAAAGACACCAGGGTCTGGATTAATGAGGCTGCTGGTTTGGATGGGGACAGAGATGTGAGAAGGCACCGTATTAGGGAAAGCTCAGGACATCAGAGTGGTGATGCTTCTGAATCCGACAAAGATTTGTTTGGTAGAGTGGAGATGGAAACACAACATGATTACTCTAGGAAAAGCTCCAGACACAGAAGATCGGGTGTTCAGGTATCTATAAAAAGAAGAGATCAAAATGACAAAGTTGATAGAGATGGGTCCCGGAAGGACAGTTACAAACGAGATCATCACAAAAAGAAGTGATCATATTTAGAATTGATAATATATCTACGACTTTGATTTGATGCACCCAAACTACCTTGACGCATATTAAAATCCCTCCAATGCCATAACTCCATTGTCCAATTTTATTTTTGCGAAAAGCGTACAGCACTATGATTAATGTAAATTCACACAAGGGAATGAGACAAACACTACAAGAATGTTTTATTGAAAGATTATTAATTCAACAAGGCGAAAATCCATGTAAACTATGGATATGAGCTGAAGGATGAAACAAACCCTTGACACTATTAGAGTTCTATTTTAAAAGAAGCTACGATGTTTCTGGGAAAGGGGCAATTGATTGAAATCAAACTACTCAGATTTGAAAACATGGAAATAAGCTTTGAAAACATGGAAATAAGCAGCGAAATACGCAAGAACCAAATCTACGAACACGTCCAAATTGACCACTTGATCTTTCTCTTTCTGGTATTGTAACTGTATGAATTACTGGGACTGGAATCCCATAAACAGGTTCTACCATATAGTGGTGATATGGTGATGAAGGGCTGGGATTTTGCGGTTGAGCCACTTCCGTCTCCGGCATGAATGTGCCATAGTTGTGTTCTTCAACATGAATCCACGAAGAAGGTAAGGGTGGAGCTGATGGCTGGGTGTTGGATGAGGAACAAGAGCAGCAACAGTAGTGTGGTTCATGCTCGTGCCTCTTCTTCTTCCTTTTCTTTTTGGACCACAACCTCAGTTTCTTCACAGCTTTGATCACGTTTTTCATCAACCTTCAAATGGGATACGGATTCGCATTGGCATTTGCATATATACAACAACTTTGAAAACTGATGCACCGTTATAGAAATAGGAATAGGAGCGCCCTCAAACACGTTTTCATTACTTTTCAAATATTTTACCGTTATCTATCCACTACTATTCTACACTTCTTTACGTTACATGGATAGCTCTTTTATTTATTTATTTATTTTTTTGATTTCTCCTATCTAATCCAATTTCTCATATTTAAGGTGTTTAAAAGTCATTATTTGGACTGCAAAGTTAAGCTTAGGCAAAACACGATACGTAATTTGGATCGCTCATGTCATGTTTTTCCTTCACTTACCTTTCAAGCCATGGAGGATTTTATTTTTCCGATGCAACGATACTTACCAATATTATATATATATATATATATATATATATATATATATATATATTTTTTTATTTATTTACGTGGCATGATCTAACAAATTGAAGAATGAAAAAGGTTATTTTATGCTTACCTGATACTTAATATTGTTTGGATAACACGTCTCATCTTTTCAACTTTTGTTTAATTAGGAACTAATTTAAACTCGTGATTTTAATTTTGATATTAATTGTTGAATCAAACATTTATTAGTTAAAAGTTATAAACTTATCCAAAAGTGAGAAATCTAATTATGATTTAGTCCACTTAATTTTGTTATTAGATAAGTAATGTCATCGATAACAATTTATTTATAAGAAATTATATGGATTTATTTGTTGATGTTTATAGTAGGTACACACATGGATTTATTTCTTTAAAAATAAGTCTGATATTTTCAATATCTTTACTCAATTCAAAACAATGTTGAACTTCAATTAAATCAAAAAATCAAAGAGGTTCAAGCTGGTTGGACCGGTGAGTTTTTGATTCTCACAATATAGCTTTCAAAGTATATGTTTCTGAATAAACATATTTTATACTAAACGGTCAAGTGATTTTTGTAGGCTTTTTAATAAATTTAGAACTCGATATCAATAGGCCTTCGATCCTTATTAGAAGCTAAAAGATCACAATTACTAAAAAAATCTCTTAGAATAAATAACATTAAAGAGTTAGAAAGTATTTAAAAATTATTAATTCCTTTCAGCTTAGAAAAGTGCTTAACTACTGCACGACAAGTTAAAGAAAAATGACAGTTCATGTTTTTATCAATAATCTCTATTAAGTAATGTTTTAGATGATTTGGCAGGAATTGTTGCAGTGCGATGACGATACAAGCGGTTTCATGGAGCATCTGTATCAGCACCACTGATCCAGGTAAAACAAAATCCGTTGGCTCCCTGTGCATGCCACATGATTGTAATAAAGCAAATCAATAGACTTTGCAAAAGTGGATCCACAGAACAAAACCAGCACAGACAAGCCTCTAGTTTAACTCAATTCCAACGTTCCAATCTCCAATAAAACAGCCAAAACCCCACTAAACCCATGGGCCAACCCAAGCACCAAAAACAAAGTCACAAATTTTCAACATCACCCTCACCCACCCTTCTATAAATATTCTCCCTTCCCCTCACACCATTCATCACCTTCACTTCTAATTCCTCAATCAAACACAACATGGAGGCACTTCAATCATGGGTTTCAGACCACAAACTCACCACCATTGGTAAGCACTTACTCACCTTTAAAACTAGTTTACACTGTTCAATGCAAAAGATGATAATTTTAATTATTATTACAGGGGCGCTCTGGGCATCTGGAATTGGAGCATCACTTGTGACTTATTCATGCAAAAAGTCGCCAATGAAGCCTAGTCTCAGGCTTATCCATGCCAGGTACAGTACCTTTTTTTCTCAGAAAACTTTAGCTTAAGAATAACCATTTTTTAATCTATTGTAAGTGTAATTAATGAATGATATGGTTTCGCAGGATGCATGCTCAGGCGCTAACTTTAGCAGTGTTATCTGGTGCAGCTGCTTACCATTATTATGAGAAACCTTCTCTTCAACCAAAACCAGTGGCAGATAATATTCCTGCCACCAGTTTCAACCACCTTCTCCAATATGAAATTCACTGTCCTTTCTAAATCAAAAGTAAAAACAATAAGGATCATGCTATTAAGATGTTCTTTATTAAGTTATTGCTATTTCCTAGAATGAATGTTGTCGGATAATGATCACACTCCAGAACAATTTGCATATATGTGTGTTTGTTCTGAGAAGTTTCATGAGAAGTGTAATGTATATAAACAACTTTTATGAGAAGTTTAAGCTTGATTTGCATTATTATTCTTATAAAGTCTATTATTCATTATAATTACATTAGAAAAAAACAAACAAGCATAAACTTTAGCGGTTTTGGTTTTCCTTAAAAAAACAAACAAGCATCGATATTCAAAAAATGAAATCCAGAAAACAGCATCTATAATTTCACTGAGTAAAGAGAACACGTGCATTCCATCCAAAGTTTGAAAGAAAGAGTTTTAGCAATACATAATTTAACACGTATAAAAATTAAAAATAAAAAATGAGACCAACATAATATTATAATTTCTCTTGAAAGTTTTAAACAATAGAAGGAATGTGTTAAAAAGTCAAGTATCTGTCGTTATTAAACTCCTTTCTTTCGACTTCTCCCTCTCCACCACACTCGAGTAAATTTGTAACAAATCATTGTAGATTTTTTTTTTTCTGTACACTAAATCAATTCTAGAAATATTTTTCCAAAAAAATACTTTCTCACTTTTTAGTATTCTGAAAATCTGAAAATTTTGATGGGGTGCTGGAAAAAAATTTGAAAGAGTGCAAGAAGAAAGAGCCAACAAAATTTTACCCACAAACTGAACCAACCTGCGTCAATTGGCCCAACCCAAGTCAAAATCTAATATCTCTTACTTTTATTGATTATATATTATTTAAGAGATTAAATAATTTATTGTTATATATGTAAATAAATTTCTATTATATATATATATATATATATATATATATATATATATATTAAACAATTGTTTCCGGTCCCCTATTAATAACCTATCTATCACATTTTGAACCAAATAAGCCCTAACACACAACATATAAAAGGTAGGTTGGTTAATCATTAAGCACATACCAAGCTATATTGTATTATAATTTTTTTAATTTAAGTTTTAGGTGCCAAAGAGAGAGTTTTGTAACCAATGATAGACTAATCCAATATAAAAAAAAAATAGTATTTTTCTAAAAACATACCAGTGTTTTATTTGAAAAAAAAGTGTAAACTAAGAAAGGAGTTTAAAGGAGAGAAAATATTATTTAGAAAGATAAATTAATTTGTGAAATTATTAAACATCAATGATATGAGAAAAAGAAATAGAAAAAATTCACAATAAAACTTTAGAAAAACATCATGTAATTTTTTTTACCATTATCATCAAATTTAATAATGACAATATATTTTACAACTTAGTAATATACTCTTAATACATGCTGTTCAATGTTGGAAAAAAGAAATATTTACTTGTTATTATTTGACTTCAAATTTTGATGACAATGATATGAAAAATTGATTTATAAGTCTTGTACAAAAATCAACATCATAATAAAAATAAAGGACAAAAAAAATTATATTTACGGTGCCAAAAATATTGGTGTCTATATGTGAATAAAATTTGTGATTGACGAATAGTTAATAGTCATGAGTATTTATTATTCACAAATATCGGGATAGCAAATGTTTGAATATCCGTTTATAGATGAATTCAGTGTGAGTATTGATGAACACATAATATATAAGTATATTCATGCATTAGTTTAGGGCATTTTTATTCATTTGTGCATTATTAGACTCATTTCATCATGCATTATCTAGTTTCGGATCATATATTTGGATTGGTGCGTTGTTTGTGTAAACAGGTCTGAAAGGAGTAAGTTAGAAGCAAAACAGCATGTCCCACAAGTGCCTGGTGGAGTCTTCCACGATTTGTGGATTTGGCTTCAAAGATACGAGTTTCAAAACAATTTGTTCCACAGGTGCCTGGTGGATTTTTCCACGACCTGTGGTTTTTTGCAGCGAATTGGAGGATACAAAACAGGATGTTCCACAGATGCCTGGTGAGTTTTTCCACGACCTGTGGAGTTTGCTTCAAAAGATCTTGCGCAAAACAGAGTGTTCCATAGGTGACCTGTGGATTTTTTCACAAATAACCTGTGGATTTTCTAGCGAGAAACTTAAAGATTACGTGAACTCACAAAGATTTAAAAGGAAAAGAAAATATAAAGAGGAGAGATAGGGGGAAACGGTTAGAGGAGAGAGAGAGAATCATCTCAGCAAAGGAGAACGTGTGGGAAAAGACAAAAGGGTTCACGGAAAAAAACTTCTTCTTCTTCTTCCTCTGGGATTCGTCTGTTGTTTTGGCTACCGTTTAGAGTTTTTTATTTCAGTATGCAGAACTAATTTCTTTTTGTTGGAGGATTGATGTAAGACATTAGATTATAGGTTCTACTCTTTACATTTAATGTTTTGTTAATGTTCTTCATCTCAGTGCTCTGTTTATGGTTTTATCGTTTATTTATGAGCAATTTCACATTGGGAAATTGGGGATTGGTTGCGACTATAAACGAGACAGGTTAGATTATGTCACAATTGAAAAATTAGGCATATCTAATTAATTTGCAATAGAGATCATTATTGATTTTTCATGATTTTGTTGAATTTTTGTAAACTGAACTAAGAAATTGGGGGTTCGAATTCAATAAATAGATTTTACCTACTAAGGGATTAGGGATAAAACAACTCTCAGTAAACTCAAGTGGATGATTACATTACTTACATCAATTGAAAACGAGTAGAATTTAATAGAAAAAAGTACGAAATCAATCCTCTAACAATTCTTCTCGAGATTACATTTTTTGTTATAAATTTTATGCTTGCAATTATATTGATTCGCATTTGCTCAAAATTATGTTAATTAGAAATCTAGTATTCAACAAATCAATTTCAGAGGATGATATTTGATTACTACGTTAACGATTGGTTCACTTGCCAAATCGTTCATCAAGTATCATAGTACATATGAATATTTGTTATCTGAAACAAATAATTAAAATTTAATTTATATTTTATTAAGTTAAATTTAATTAAAATTTAATTTTAATTAATATTTTATTAGATTAAATTTAATTAAAATTAAAATTTAATTTAGTTTATATTTTTTGTAATTTTATTTTAAAAATTTATAAAATACATTTTTTAAAATATATTTATGAATTTACGGGTGTATGTAGGTTTTAAAAAATCCATAAACATTTTTAAACGGAAATTCAACACGTAATAAATAAATAATAAATAAATTTTTTTATTACAAGTCAAGTTAGAAGAAGACATTATCCCTTCTAGACCGTTGTCATTCTTGATCATTGCCTTAAGCTAAACCACGTATAAAAACTACATAAGTAGTTAGTTGTGAGTTATTGCTCTCATTTATAGCCGATGCTGAATTGATTAATCCTTCATGCTGCTGTTGTACCAAATACATAACCAATGACCATGATTCACCAATTAATCATGCCATCTAATAATGTTCCTTCCACCTTTCGGGTATAACCTAAATATCCAGCCTGGCCTTAAAATACATTACATTAAACTAATCTTAATATCAATAATTAACAATGCTTCCAGGAACAACAACAGGGAAATCAAAAATACAAAGGTGGTTAGAGGAATGGGCTTTGCTTTGCTCATTTCTGCTGTTGTGTGGTTGGAAAGTCTTCTCTTGCCTAACTGCATCATTCTTTCTGTTAACTACTTTACTTAACACTACTCCATAGAGATAGCCTACCAAACACCTTCCTCTACTCCTTTATTATAAATTAATCTACAAAAACTAAATGATGGGACATTCAACCTAATATATATACTTTTTTAATCATACAAAACTTTAATAAATGTATACCACACAATAAACTACTCTTACAAACTTATCATATGCCAATTTTGATTATATAATAATGTGTGGTATGCATATAGGATAATGATGTACATCTTCTAAATGAATTGGACATCATTTATTACGATGGGTCAAAGAAATGCATTATATAAAGAATGGAGGAAAGTGGCAACTCTTTCAATTACCAAGTTCTTTCTGCTGCGATTTAAGAAAGCAGAGGAGTAAGGAGAAGCAGAAACAGACATGGATTGTTGCGTGTGTACGACGATGCCACTGATACTAAGGCCTCCGAGGAATACAATATGTGGTGCATGTTACGAAGGAGTAAGGAGCATAATCAACATGATGAGCAATTTCGAAACTGAGAAAGTAAAACCAACAATGGCCAATCCAAATCCAAACCCTTCTCCAGTTTCGCGAAGAAATTCGAGTAAGGCAAGCTCTGATTCATTGCTTCTTCAAACGTTTGATTAACAAAAAAGAACTATATTAGTTAGATTATTTGTTTTGTTTTCTCTCTGTAGACACTTGATGATTGCATAAGATGGTGTTCAGAGCATATAGAAGAGTTTAATGAACAGAAGGAAGACTTGGTTTTTCTGAGAGGCTTCGTTGCAGCCTTCAAAACACAGATTCACACAGATATATTGGTCACACCAGGAAGACACGGTCCACCTATCCCCGCACATAAGTCCATTTTGGTAAGCTCTTTTTTAAGTAATTTCAGAATCAAATAAGGCATCTACACCTTCTTAACCCAAAACCTTAAGACAATGGGTTTACGAGTTTTTATTCTTTTACAATGCTCTTCTTCTTTATTTTTAGTCAATATAAAACTTAGACTTACACTTAGATTCTTAACGAATCAAACTGTATGATTCTAGTTAGCAAGGTGATAAGAGCATGATATAATGTTACAGGCTGCAAGATCAGAAATATTTAAGAACATGCTAGAGTGCGACGAATGCAAAGAAGCACCGAGTAAGAGCATAACTATACCCGATCTGAAGCATGAAGAACTTGAGTGTCTTCTTGAGTTTCTGTACAGTGGAAGATTGGGTGAGGAAAAATTGGAGAAACATGTGTACGCGTTGTCACAAGCAGCGGATAAGTATGTGATCCCACATTTGCTGAAACACTGCGAACGCTACCTTCTGAGTTCGCTAAGCACTTGCAATGGCCTTGAGACACTTGAGATTGCAGACACTTGTTCCAACCACAAGTTGAAGGAGACAACCTTGGATTTCTTGGTTAAGAACATTGACCGTGTTGTGTCCTCACCCAAATTTGAAGCTTTTGTTCACAGGAGCCCGCACCTTACTGTGCAACTGGTTACAAGGGCCTTTGTCAATGGTGCTAAATGATCCATTTCTCTTTATGTTTAAGAGCTACCGATGCTTTATTTTTTTAAATTCAGCAGTGTATTTATTGCTCAGACCCATAAATGATAGAGTAATGATATTTTTGACAATTTTTTATTACAAAATGAGGTATCATATTTTAAAAAATAATTTTGGAATATTAAAAATAAAAAAATGAAAAAATGAAAAACTACTTACAAAATAACACCTCATATTATAAGAGAAAGTTGTCAAAATTTAGTAGTAAAAAGTCATTTTCCTAAACCATATCCTTTAGCAGATTAATATAATTCATGAGTTTCTTTCATTTAAAGCACCTCTCGCATTTCCTTTTTTAAGTAAATAACATATGTACTTAAAAAATACTATTATATTCCCTTTTTCTTCGAATAAAATGTATCACTCTCTAATAACAAATTGTCATATATGGTGAATTATTAAATTTTATGATAATTTTTTAAAAGATTATATAAATTATAAAACCTTATTGATTGACATTTTTTTTGCTTTCATGTTACCGTAATTAAGAAAACGAGACGCCAATAAAAGAAGACAGTCAAACACAGAAAAAAAAGAGTATCGTATAAATCATTTTACAAATCTTATTGATTGTTTGTTCTCATGTCAAGTAAGGCCATTTGCGGTATGTCCGTAATTTCCACTAGCACTTCTATAAAAAAATATATATATTTCAAAAATTTGAAATAAATTTTTTCTATTTTAAATTTTATATTATGAAATACATTTTTTTTATTTTATTTTACATTATATATATATATATATATATATATATATATATATATATATATATATTTTATT
>Ga0214544_1000749_pt1 | contig 62591 bp, 23 predicted proteins | sample CNSS3metaG_FD_160074 | JGI IMG/M metagenome (GOLD analysis project Ga0214544, IMG submission 160074) | Root nodule microbial communities from cowpea collected in UCLA plant growth center, Los Angeles, California, USA - CNSS3 | ecosystem: Host-associated > Plants > Roots > Nodule | place: USA... | reverse complement strand
TTTATTTATCAATGGTTATTCTTTCATCTGTTTTGATATATTTCACTTTATTTTTAATAAATATAATTTTAATTTATATATTAACTTAATAACATTACAATATTATCACCTACTAATATAATATCATACATATTTAAAAAATTCATACACATAGACACAATAGCACCTGTATTTATGCTAGTATATATAATGTAAATATATTTTCAGTTTTAATTAATTAATTATATAAATTCAAATAATTATTTATATTACTTTATTATAATTAATAATTAAAACTTAATTTTTAAATATTAATTATTTAAATTATAATATTATTATTATATATTTACATTCTTCAACTAATATAATATACAAAATTAATTTTTAAATTACTTTTTATTTCAGTTTATAGTTTAAAAAGAGTGGATTGGAAGGTCGATCCATCTCGCCGTACCTCTAACCATCAAATTGAAGGATCAGACAGAACAAGCAAATTGAGCTAGTAAACGAAAGTGGAACTATTATAACATCAGGCTTCTGAATCTGTTATTCCCATAATTCAATTAGATTTTTCAATTTTGAACTTTTCCTCCTATTTAAAAGGAAACTTCTACATTTAAAATTTCAACGACATAATTATGAATTTTGTATAAAAGAAAAAAAACCAAACTCATCGATAAATAACTAAAACTGGAAGAAAAAAAAAAAGTGAACCTAAACAGTTATATCTCATTTTAGATTATCATCGTTGATTTATGTTTTGCCTAAAAGGATTTCCTTTTGATGCTTCTGCAAGGGAGTTCTGCAAGTGTACGACTACAATGAAAGCCCCTCTACTTTCCATAAAGCACGTAACATTCACAACATCAGAGTTGTCAGAAAAGATATGAACCATGGCAAAGTGGCATTTGTTGCACATGATATGATGTTAGCGTTTCGACCTTCATTGATGACAACATCTAACGGCAAAATCCTTTTGTTTGAAGAACTCAACCCCAAGGGGAATTTCAATCGGTATTTGATCTTCACTTGAATATATTGTCATTGGAGAGCCATTCGCTTGAAATTACTCAAATACACCCATCAGTTAAATTTACCAAGTTCCATCTTCTTCTTGATAGCCTTTTGACCGTGATAAATAAATGAATCTAGTATTCCAGAAACGGTAAAGATACCTGCTTGTGCAACAAACACAAAGTATGATTCTTTCAGGATTCACACAAATGAAACATATTTGTGAGTATTCAAGCCAAATTATGCAAAACTAAAGAGGAATAGAGGAAGATCCATATTACCTCCAACTATAGCACACACGTTAGTCAGAAAATGCAAGAATGAGACATGTCCTTCGGTAAAAGTAACCTTCAAAATGACATTCCAGTATAAGACGTGGTCAAAAGGGCAAAAATGAAATGGAGAAAATGAAGTCTAAGAAAGTACTTGAATGAAAATAATTAATAAAACTATGGACTCTAATATTCCCTATCTTAACATCAGCCAAAAGCTATGATAATTAGGGGTAAACCACCCCACCTTAATTGGAGAAAGGTCATAGAAGAAGAAAACTCCAGGGAGGGACTGCAGACGGCCCACATCTCCAGTCCTGAAGTGTTCCGTCACAGAGAACTGGCAAAACATTTCAAGTTAGCATTATGTTTCACTAGCAAGAACAAAGAAAAATGGAAGAAAGTGAACTTTATAGGCTCAATAACCTGATTTGACTGGATAGTATGCCCATTGACGTCGGTGTATACAGTCGGCACAACCTGAAAAACAAACAAAATAAGTGGCAAAATTTGATTAGTCCTCCTTAGAAGCATATTGATGAGCTGTTCTGCATTATTATGTACCTAAGGTCTTTTAATGTCTTGACGAGAGAAAACACAAAAGGTGCACATCTCCCTAAAGAAAGGTCTAATACAACATCAACAAAGTCCTATCCAATAAGGTCTATATGGATCGCACAACATTATTCGACTCAGTTAAAGACCAAAACTTCAGAGTTTCTTGCCACCCTATATATTCCTTTTCTCCACTCCCGCTGAATGTTGCAATAGATACAGCGAAAGTAAAAGGAATAAGAATTGTATCATAGGGTATTTCTATTGTCAAAAAACTCTACAAAATTACTATATTAATTATAAATAACTGAATAAAAAAAGTACAGGTACAAAAGTGTTCTTAGTGACAGTGATACAAACATCTTAACCAAATGCAAGTTATCATACATAAATAGACCATGTTGTATGTAGCAAGAAATTAAAAATACCAAAGAAATGGAAATAAACCAAACCAAAGTCGTGGTGGTTGGATACCGCAGGAATGACTAAAACAGCGTATACAAAGATCAAAACAAACCAATATATTAGTTTTAAATTGTTGAAGCAAGTGCAAAATTGTATAATGATGGGTGAAACAACAACTAAACAAAAAGATTAACTGTTTTCCTTGACAGTGATGGCTGGCATTTCTCTCCATCACGTTCCATCAAGGTTAACATTTTTTATGAGCGTTCAAGAATTGCTCATTAGCAATGAGGGAAAGAAAGGTCATCAAGGTATGAGAAGAGGTCCCACATTGAGGCATGCCTTCCATCACCTCACACGTGAGGCATGCCTCGTCGCATATTTTAACTAAACTAGATTGAAACCAAAACAGAAAAGGACAAGTTATAATAACCTCGAGTTTTGGTTGGTAAATTATAGGTCAGTTTGGACGAATAAAGAAAAATAAGAAAATGAATTTCATTTCTTCATAAGCCAAAATTAGCTTATACACAAATTTGAAAAAAAAAATAGAAAAGCTACAAATTAACTCTCACATTCGTTAATTTCATTTGAAAAAAAAAATAGAGAAGCTACAAATTAACTCGCACATTAGTTAATTTTAGTTTATGGAGAAACTAATTTAAATTTCTTTTTATTTCTCTCTCCTAAAAGGAACTTGTGGAAAAGTTCGTCCAAACAGATCTTATATCACTTCCTAACAATTTTGGAGATTACACCACACTTTGAAATTCTACCATGTGCATTTTTAATTTTACACAAATCAAAGAAGACCCTAATCTGTACAATTTGTATGGTGAAAAATATATAACGAGGGTCGAGTATAATTTCCAAAATTAAACGACAGGCAATTTTAATTGTCAAAACATGGGAAGTAAAAATCTTTGACATGGCCAAAAAAGAAAGGAAAATTTGTAGCCTATTGTATACTCTGGATAGCATCGCTACTGCCAGTAAAATAGATGACAAATGCACAAATGCTAGTAAAGAGATAAAAATAGATATAGCAAAAAAATTAATAAGCTAAATTGATATAATAACATGTATGCCTATTCTCCCCAAATTGAGATAATGACCCACATTTGGTCATTTGAAGATATAATAAGACGGGAGATTTTGGTGAGTAGGTTAAATATTACTACATTGCCATAAATGCAACCATTGGACACTGTGTAAGCTATATAGATGATAGTTTAAATAGACCTTTTGATCTCAATATTACAAAGATTTTTTTGATTCCGTCCAACTATTTTGAATACTCTCAATTTGGTCTCTTTTTTTTTTATATCAAGTCAACATAGTTCTTTCTGCCAAATTAATAATAACGACAATACAACGATGACATGCATGAACAACAAATGACCCGTCATCAGTCAAAGTTGACTTGTTGACAAAAGTGACATGTGGCATGATCAACAAATGCCATGTGACATTGCAATAGCATCATCACCATGAATTGGAAGGAAAGGATTATATTGACTCATTTTTAAAAAAAAATAAAATGGAACTAAATTGAGAACATTCAAAATAGTGGAACAAAATTGAAAAAATCACCATAATATGGGCATCAAAAGGCCTATTTAACCTACATAATATTATAATGTCGGCCTATATACATTCAATATATACTCACTTTTGATTCATATAACTTGTGAAATTAGAAGAAATAACAATTCAACTCAAACATTTTCTTTTCCGTAGTAGACAGAGGACATGGGGATAGACAAACAATTGGAAATTATAGTGATTAAAACCACAAATATAAAAATGAGGAAATGACATACATGCTTTAATAAGATTTAGTATTAGTATACGCAGAGATACAGAATTCTAACCTTAATAAAATATTGGTACATCCCACTTGGTGTTTCTTGTATCCAATGCACACTGATAATCAACAGAGCGTCAGAATGAATATACACAATAGTGAACTTTGATAAACTGTTGACTGGATTTCAGGCTTTTAGAATAGGAAAAGCTCACTTGTCGAGAGGATTGACAACACCAGGGAAATACTCTCCATAAGATAATCTGGTGATGTGGTGACTTAACTGAATTACAAAATATAGGCATGTCAGTATCTTGATACAAGATGAGTGAGAAGAAATTCTCTTGCCAGAAAATAACGAAGTCTTATGTTGCTTTTGATATTTCATATAAGATATAAAATGTGTAATAGAAATTACAATAAAAATTTGCAATGGCAATACAAAATAACAGATAGTGTCTTACATTAAAAGAATCCTTTTGAAAGGCCAGCAGGTCATGCACATGTACACCAGATTGCTGAAAGCTTTTCCCAGGGGCAAAATGAAAGTTCCCTGCAACCTTATTTACTTCCAAGAAACCATACACATTGCATCCTTCACCTTCTTCATCCTTGATTCTTTGTAAGAATCCTTCTCTTTTGCACTAAGTGACACACATCACATGCCAAATAGGGACTGGATTAAATTAACAATTTCACTTTGAAATAGGAGTTATTTAAATAGAAGAGAAAGGGCAATAACACAAAAACATCAACTATTGAAGAAACAGCTAAGTGAAACATTGTAAGATACACATGCTAAAAATATTTAGAGAAAAAAAACTATATAGCATTAGCTAATATAAACAATTATATGAGTAAACATGGAGAAATGTTCTTCCATTTAAGTTGAAAATGAAATCACTAAGGAATCCATCCTCAATCCTTTGGTAGTTCAGTTTACTAGTGAATGATCAAGCTATAGGCCAAACTCTTTCACTGCAATGCTACATTGGCTACTGAAGCATAATGAGCTCTTTTGGTAGGTTTACAGTCACATGGTTGGTTTAATGTTAACCTATTTCTCCTTGGTTGGGACTCCAGATAGAACCAAGAAATATAATGAACAGTTCTAAATGCTGTTGCATGTTGATCTACCTCATGAGTTCACTTGTAGTATCCTACCAGTTTACAATTCTAGCTAGGGAAAACAAGTTAACTCACTTGCAAACTTGTTTCTGAGAAAGCTCAGGTAAACTTGCAGACTAGCGAATTTGAGGGTCATTGATCATCAGGTCTGTACTAGAATGATGTCCTGCCTCCAGAAAATCCCACAACAATTTTTCAGTGCTTTTCAAAACCCCAAAATGCAGCATTGTGAAACTTGAATGCCTTCAACCTCACAGTGGCACAAACTAAACTCCAGAGTTGTTTCTGTCATGGCCAGAATTCAGTTTCAATGAATGTGATGAATGAAGATTCCGGCCTGCAAAGATTCTCAACTCAGTTGCAACAATGTGATGAAGTCTACTCTGATAAAGTCATTGTTGCAAGCCTGCAAGCCAACGTAGAGACTAGGTAAACCTAATTTCAACAAGGTGAAGAGAAGCCTCTCCAACTGAGGTGAACAATCCATCTATAACAAGGTTAACCCAGCTGCAATCTTATGAGGGGAACCATCATCTTCTCTCTTCCGAAAATTTTTAACCTGGTGTCTTGTAATTTGTCCATCACTTGCGGAACCTCTTACATTCTCTATAATGAAATGTGACCCCACCATGTGGTATGTGAAATTGCCTATATGCTCTATTTGTGCATTGAGCAATGAACTGAACTTTAGTTTATTAGTTGCGAACAGATAGCTTGAAATTTGAAACCTCTGGATCATAATCCTCAAGAATTTGGTTGTTTAGCTTGCATTGTTATATTTTGTTATTTATTGTTTTTTTAATAAAAATCACATGCTAGGCATCACTATGACTTTGTTATTTTAGTTTGCTTTACTATAACGTTTTAATGTTGAATTTTCATATAGTTTACATGTTTGGATATTGTGATGGGTGTTTTAATGATTATTTTTTCAGTATTGTGAGGTAGAGGTTTGCAGAAGCTCCATTGCAGACTCTCAAGTTTGACACCTTTATTGTGTTAAAAATTTCTCCATCATAATGTCAAATTGCATGTGTGCTGTTTCATCAAGCAATAACCCAGTTCCAGAAAAAAGGTCATGTTAAAGGGTGGCGACCAACTCCTCAACAATAGTAAAAGAATGAAACCAAAATAAATTGAAAGTATGAGCATTGCTTGTAGAGGAAATTTTCACATATATCAAGCAACAAAATCATGTAATATGCTCAGGAATAATCTTGAATTTGAGTTCAAGATGTCATAAGGACAAACCTGATCAATTAAATCTGGGTTTGAAAGAGCCCAACCTTTCTTACGGTATGCTTCACGAACATCCTCACAGGAATTACAACAATCATCATCCGACTGCAAACATAAATTAGCCAAGATTCAGGTAACAATTCAATTTATTATGCTAAGAAGAACATTTCAAGCGAAGATACATTCAGTTCCATCATTATGAAGCCTGAGTCAGAAACCAAATATATTAGATTAAAGGAAGAAAAAAGCGCAGGGGCTTGACTATTAATGACACCTAGTTGAAATCTGAAAATTGTTTATGCAGAACAATATAATATGACCACTTCTGTTTCTAAATTCAACCAGCAGTGAAATAAAATACAAGATTTCTTAGTAAGCAATGTAGTTATAAATGAACAATTTCCACTTTCTTCCCTTTAATACGCAAGGCATTAAACCAACACATCCCTATAATGCATAATTTTAAACCAGGCATACCGATTCAGCACCAAAACAGGAACCACAATAAGTCTCGTTGTGCTCAAGCCTGCCTCCATGTCTTTGCAAGGGCTTTTCAATCTGATCAAATAAAAAGTCAAATGAATAAAATGCTCCAAGAATAAGACGAGCAAGAATAGTATGTTTGGGAAGGGAATTTTAAGAGCTAAGTTGTTTCAAAAGAAATCAAAATTTTAGAATTTTATAATAGCAATTTGATTACTTAAACTAGAGAATTTCAAATCCCATCTAAAAAGAATTTGAAATTCGTCATATTTTTAAATTTATGTCTCTTCTCTTCGTAATTTGTCCTCAACTTAATTTTGATAGCAAGATCATCCGTTATTGTTGGCTTGGTTGAGGCTTAGTGTCATAATATCAATATTATCTATTGATAAATTTCAGCGAAGGTTTCTTCATAGAAGGGTCAATCATGTTTATATTTCAAAAAATCAATACGGTTATTTTATTACCGATGTAGGCCAAACGACATATTTTGTATTTGATGTAACTTGAATAATTATGGCTGACATAATTTTGACCAACATCAATTAAAAAAAGTTGTCAATGGCAACTGAAAAAATCTTACTAAAAAATAACATAAACCAAATTAATATCTTCAATAGTGATATTTTTTGAATTATTAAAATTGTTTAATATTTAAATAATTTTTTATTTGATAGTAATTGAAATAATTTATCTAGACAAAAAATTTAAAATTCAATCAATTTGAATTGTCTTGTTCAAACCAAATATCTGAAAAATGAGACCAATTCGAATTCAATGTATTTGATGTCTTATAAAATATGAAATTATCTATCCAAATGTAAGGTAAAACCATAAGTTAAGAAGAAATAACGATAAACCACTAATGATATAATCTTAAGAAATGCAAAAAAATTAACGAATTCTGGAAGGAAACAAGATAAGTGACTGCTGTTACAACTTTACAAGCTCATTTTCAATAGAAAAAGCTCCTTTAAAATGCGTTTAGTCACCTAGGAGTGCTAAAAGCTTAATGTGTCAATCATGGTTTTGAAATAAGTTCAACGACCACGCTATTGCCTGCGACTCAATGCTTTGAGTTCACAGCAACCTGATTCCATTTTACAGCAACGAAACTGGACCAAATCAGCCACAATGTCCAGTAATATAAAGGATAATGATAAAACTGCACCTCAATTTAAAACCTTACTACCACAGTAACTAATCCTAAAATATAAACGCATGAATTACAAGACTACATATATCCAACTGAACATAATTGCGTTGTTTACCTTGGGAGACCCAATTCCTTCTTGCCTCGTTTCTATCACATTGCCGTGAGAGTCTAATCTCTTTTTGATTATATCATGTTTCTGAGAGTTACAAAGAAAAAGATAAAATACATTGTCACAAACCATGAAATTACGCACGAAAACCAAATCACCTACCTCTGCAGCTCGAGAAAAAAAAAAATTCACTTGTGTATCTTAATTCATAATGTTAACAATACATACAACGTCTAGATGCTGCTCTCCGCTGATATCCATGGCATCGAGACTAAGTATGGAACAGGGAAGCGCAGGAAACGTGACATCAAACTGCACTTTCAGCATCAAAACGACGAAGACCAGTTAATTGATAACAACTATTTAAACAAAAAAAAAAAAAAAAAAAACCGTTAATCGGAGAGGAGAGGAAGTTAGCTATTACATTGATACGCATCGTTTCGCCTCTGGAAGTGTCTACAACAAGCTTGGTCTCGGTGACCGAGTGGAGGTATATCCCTGGAGGCAGTGCAAACACGAGAATGAGTTTGGATAACGAAAATGACGAAGAAAGAAGAAAAAAAAACGTCGATGGAAAGAAGCGTACGGAGCTCGGAGATGAAGAGCAAGAGCATGAGGATAGAGGAAGCGAGGGTGATAACGCCGCCGGAGAGCGTTCGGCTGTAGAAATCTTCGTTGATTTTGGGGTACGCGTCGAGGTTGCGGAGCTTGCTCATTATGCCGTCCATGCTTGAACTTTCCCCAAATCGACGATAAAAATGGCTGATCCAAAACCGAAGATCTAAGAAAAATAAACCTAAGTTTGATTAAAATTGAATTTAGGAGAAAAATTGGTGAGAATGCTTTGAAATTGAGAACACCCCGTTCAATCGAAATTCTTCGGAGGTTGGATTGGTGACGGGGCGTTTCAGATTGAATGCAATTTCCTGAAACTGCGACGCCGCTTTGTTAATCTTGTTCTATTTTAACTCCGCGTGCGTGTGTTTCTGGTTGGGTTGGAATGGGTTGTTACCAATAAAATTTTTTGTAGCTCTCAGTGGGAAAACATTTTTGTTATTATTGTTATTTGTTTTTGTGTCTGTCGGATTCGGATCTTGTCCTGGCCCACTTTCATCTTGTAAACTTTTCCAATTTTCTCAAACAAAAATACACTTATATTTCTCATATGTACACACAAAATAATTTTCTATCCGTCCTTATAAAACTCGTGCTATTTCATATAAAATTGTGTTCCTAGATAGCAAATAAACTCGTCTATGTGAGTATTGTCTGAATCCATCTCCGTTTTGATGAGAAATCTTTATGTATTGACTGGATATGTGTATGGGTATGGAGAATCCCCGACTTTTCCAGTTAAGTATAGGGATGGGTATGGGGATGTACATATCTCCGCCATAATACTCGTTTCCGTCATATCTCTGTATTAAATTATTAAAATATTCACAATTAATTAAGAAATCCTATATATATATACTTTCTATTTTTTATTTCTTTTAATTATTTGGTTTGTCATGAAACTCATTCGCATCTCCAATATATTTTTCATCTTATCATAACCTTTATGTAATTATGTTAAAATGATTTATGTTAATTAAAAAAATTTTATGCCTCACATTTGAATATTTCTATTTTTTTAATATTTTTATTTATTATATATTTTCATTTCACATGAGAATGTTTATACTCATTTAAAGTAATATAAAAAAAATTTCTTTACTTATTATTATTCATTTTTGTTTAATTTGAAGAACTCTTTTGTTTCGTCAAAATAACTTTCGTTATTTTTCAACCATTGAGTACATATGTTGATATTTGAAAAGTTTTCTTAGTTCTCTAAAATCATACCTTAATTATACATTTGATTTTCTTTGTGCGATTTTTTTCAATAGTTTCTCAAATTATTTCTAAAACACACATTTGTTAGTTTTTTAATATTTTTATTTATTATTTATTTTCATCATGTAGAATAATATTTCAATATATTCTATCTAATTATTTTTTTATTTTCTAACTCATTATTAATCATACTGTACATTTTTCACTTTAATTGTATAAATAACTTTTATTTACTACAATATAAAAATTTAATGTAATTGTTATGAATATTTTTTTGTCACTATCCAACATATATTGAAGTTCAAAAGATATAAAATCTATGTCAAAATTTTATTATTATGTTTATTATTTGTTCTTTGTGTCATTTTGATCAAGTGATGTATTATAACTTTTATTAGTGTATAAAAAAAAGATTCATTAGAATTTAAAAAATTGAAGTAAACAAACATTTAAAATATATTTTAATTTGAATATTTGTTTTCCTTTTATATTTTTTTAAAATATTTTTTAATTTTATCAACTAAGTTTCATTAATGTTTGTAGTTTGCAAATTTAATAAATGTTTTGGTTCTCATGAAATTTTATTTGGTATTCTAATCTAAAATGTAAACAATTATAATTTATTTCAAAGTATTTGATATGGAAGAAACAATCATCCTTCTAATATTGAATATTTGATAATATTATGTTTTCTTTATCGTAATTTTTTTCTTTTATAAAAATTAATGTTGGAGGAGTTAGAACGAACTTGACTTCTATCACTTAATTACACTACCCTGTATTATCAATGGATTTTGTTCTTTATCTTAGTGTACTTGGAAGTACTCTTAATTGTAATTCCAACCCGATGTTTGTAGTATTAGAATCTAAGGGTGTTAGATGTAGGATGCTCTGTATGTATAGAATTCTTTATGTTGCTCTAGCTACATTCTAAGTAGGTCAGCCATGGAGGTTTCCTTCATGAATGGGTTTGCTTCCAAGCTTGGGTAGTCATCTTGGTTATCAACCATGGAGGTTTCCCTCCCATGGTTTTTTTTTTTTAATGTTAGCTGCTATTATAGAGCTCAAGGTTTCCTTATAGTGATGGTTTCCTAAAATGTGGCTCTGCGCCAATATTGTTGCTCAACTGCATGCTCTTATTTTGGGTTTTCTCATTTCATCTCTTCTGGTTGAGCTCAACTTTGGGGCTTAGCACTAACTTCTTAATTTCCTTCATTTTTCTTGCAAAAATAGCAAAAATAAATTAAATTTCACTTTTTATAACTTCTTCTCTCCCAATTTCGTGTTTTAATGCAAAAAAAAGGTTGTTTGAGTGATTTTTACAATGAACTTATGCAAGATAAGCATCTAAATGATATGCAATTTTACTAATACTAAACACTTATCAATATACCTCGACATGTGGAGTGTGTTGAAAGTCTCACATCGACTAGAGATACGATGATTTAATAATATATAAGTTGATGCAAACCTCACTATATAATCCGATTTCGTATGGTTGAGCTAGGTAAAAGGTCCACTTCTTAACATGGTATCAAAGTCATAGTTTAGATCCCATCCTAGTGAAATTGTTTGTTGGGTCTATTATCCCACACGCTATTGTGCCGATGTTGCACCACCCATTAATATCTAGTCCCACATATAGGATGTATATTCCCGGGTGTGAGGAAGGTATATTGGAAGTCTCATATCCACTAGAGATAACTAAATTTCATAGTGTATAAGTGAGTGTAAATGTCATCTTACAAGATGATTTTGTGGGGTTGACTTAGGCTTAAAATCTACTTTTTAACATGGTACCAGAGCCATCAATTTGAGCCTATCGTAGTGAAATTTAATGTTTGTTGGACTTATCTATGTGTTTGCATTCTTTTTCACCTAATAGAATTGTTGTAAGTATGCATAATTCAAGGAATATGAGTTTCTTTCATTATTTGCCATTTCTTTTCCTCTTGCATTTCTCTTTTTCTATTGATGACATACTTTGTTGATTAAACTTGGTTAATTGATCCTTGTTAACTCATCACAACACTGATTTCAATTTGAAAATAAATTGAATCTCAAATGATGCATAATCATGTACATTATACCTGTTGTGTTTTGATTAGAATAAACAAGAATCGGTCAATTGAGTTCAATAGTGAAGAATATTCGAACCACTATTCCATTTGTTATTGATTTCAATTTTACAAGTTAATGATTTGTGTTCCTTGATTCTATTGATCTCGTGATGATCAATTGCTTGTTTGAAGTTTCACTGTGTTGATTCGTGCCCAACAGTTACAATTTTTGCAAGCGTACCAAATCGTTCAAGTAATAAAATGGAAAGTCCACATATCGTAATCCCAAGAGACTTGCATTGTTTAGAGAAATTATGTTTATTAACTAATTAAGGTGAAAACAATGTGAATATACTTCAAAAATAGAATGTTTATATATATATATATATATATATATATATATATATATATATATATATATATATATTTGAAACACTTGGGATGTTTCAACCCTTGTACAAAATAGTTATTCCATCGAGTATCTCATGAAAATACAATATGTAATGGAGTTGCGCCTAATATTAATAAATCACTCCTAGCATTAAGTTCCCAACCATAGTATGTATATTTTTTCACAAAATAAGTAGACTTTACACAAAATAAGTATAGAATATTATTTTCTTAATTTGTCCACCTTCCATATATGCATTCATCATCCTCCTAAAACTCAAATTCTTGATCTATGATTGCAAAAACATCTCTTCCCACAATATAGTATAAGTCTTTTAAATTGAAGAAATTGTTCAGAAAGATAAAACATTTTAAGTAAAGTATAACTTGTTTATGATACATAAAGAGAAAGTGAAAAACAAATAACAAACAAAAATTGTTGACGATATATTTCTACAAGAACGTGGTACAAATATTTTAATGTGCATGAATCAATTTCTGAATATTGTAAGGAAGACATAATTGGGTTCCACTAAAACATTTGTTCGCATATATTTTATTTGTAGCTTCAGTTGGGTGAGCAACATCAAAAAAATAATATTCATTCCGGTTTGCACAAGGTTTCCTTCCTTGGATACACGGGGCAAAAATAATTTTGAATCCTGAAAATGTAAGAAATAAAAGTATAAGTTATGATTATATTGGAACACAAAAAACACATGAAATTCTTAATTCCTTTTTTTTTTCGAGAGATTAATGGTAGACGTTGTTTACCAAAGTTTTCTGGGGAATTTCTTATTTTCTCGGAGAAATTGTAATTATCCATATTAATGAAGAGTGAATTTGAGAGTTGGGTTTGCAGCTCTTGTAGCTTCCCGGGGAGTTTGTCTGAGTAGTGTTTAACCTTTTGATTTATATCTTCATTGCATTTTTGGGAATATGGTGTCCTTATAACAAATGCTGATGTGCATCCAATTTGACCAATTCTACTTACCACAAACTTTCGAGCTCCAAGCATATAAATTCTCTAGGGAAAAAGAAAGAATGAAGGAAACACATTTTTTAAATTCTTTGGGAAAAATTGAATACTTATGATATGTAAAATACTTAATTGAAAGGTGACATTAAAATTTTACAATTACTGCAGGTGAGATATCAACATGTAATTCAAAACATTTACTAAAAGATTACCTTAATACGTGAAGCCAGTTGCTCAAGTAAGTAGTCTGCATATTTTTCTGGATTTAGATTGTTATTGGTTCCATTTGGGTAATTGAAATAATTCAACATGTAATCATTAGATCCGATTGATAAAAGGTATATGGAATTGGATAATTAATGCCTTAGTTTTCTTTTGCTATGTATGCTTCTTGGAAGATCGTTGGCCACAGTTAAGGTGAAGTATTCAATTTGTTTGTCTAAAGACAAGCAATCTCCTTTCGTCACAAAATAAAAATATGGTGAGAAATAAATTGAAGAAATTTTTATTTATGGTTCAAATATGTTCTTTTATCCTAAAGTTACTTTTAAAAATTATATATGTTGTTTTGTTCATGTATTTTATAAAAGTTATATAAAACATCTTCTCAACAAACAACATTGGAATTATTTGTTATAAGATAAATAGATTTCCATAATGAATTAGAATATAACTTCCATGTGTTGTTTGTTAAAAGGATATTTTATATCACTTTCATAAAATGCAAAGAAATAAATATATAATTTTTAATGATGAAACATATTTTTTGGAAATACTTTCAGAGAAAAAAGGATATTAAACTATATTTATTTATTTTGAATCTTACTGCTCTGGTTGAATTCAAGATTCCACAAGATCTTGATGCATAGTTAATTCCTGTGACTACTTGATGTCTCTCAGACTTGGGCACACCCAAGTATGGAGGCGGCATTGGCAAAGCCAATCTGATAGCTACAGAAGGACAATAAAGGCGTAAAAATCCAAGTAATATTGTTTTTTTGTTTTTTGTTTACATGGAAACATTAAATCTCAACCAAAAAGAGACACAAATGGTGTTTGAGAAGAAAGGTGAAATAGTTACCTATAAGGTCAACAAAGGTTTTGCCATTGCTAAACCTTCCCATGGAACAATTATTGAAGTCAATGCCATAGGGAAATGCATTTGCCTTGGCAAGTGTGTTGAGATTGTTGTTGTTTCCAACGTCTACAGTTGAATCACCAAAAACGTACAAAGCTGGCACAATCCTCTTTCTAGAATGTGAGGCATCGACCCAGAATGCTAATTGTTGAGTTATGATTATGGAAATAACCCAAAGAATTTTTAAGCTTTTTTCCATTTTGTTTTCTTTTGGAGCAATTGAACACAACAAATAATGTCTTAAATACTGGCTTTTGTGGTAAGTGTTACTATTTCATAACAAAAATTACAACTCAAATGTGTCTAGTTATATCTCAGCATGATTCATTGTTTAAATCTTGTTTTTGTGCCCAAATAGGGTTTTTGTTATGCATTTCCAAATTAGGTAAAGACTAACTCATTCTTCCTTATTATTCCTTTTTCATTTGTCTTTAGTTCCACACCTCTTCATTTTTTCTTAATAAATTTTAAAAGTTATACTTCCTATTATTCTTTTTTTAAAATATAACTCCTATTAGTTAGAAGGTAGCTAGACAAAGAATAGTTGAAACTAGTCAAATTCATTTGTATAGTTTTTTATTTATTTTAAAATTTCTCAATTGTAAATTCTTTTACTCTCTAATAGATAACTAATACTAGTAATTAAGTTTTGAGAAAATGAATTGCAAAAGTAAAATGTGTGTGTAGTTAACCATTATTTTCTTAAATTTGTTTCTCTACTAATTTTGTTTCTCATTTACCTCTTCCTTTTTAAGAAAAAAATAATTCTATTATGTATTTTTTTTATCACCAAAGAAAACTATATGATTATAAATTAAGTACTTAGTGTACTTGATAAGTTCCTTATCTTTGTTCTTTTGTCCTAGATAATTGCATTTTTTAGGTCAGTTTAGTGTTTAATTTAGGGTTCTTACATTAGATTTAGGTTAGAGAGCATTTTAGGTTAGTGTTACAAATTTACCGTAGTTTGATGTTTTTAACATGTTTTAGTGTTAGGCGTAGAACTAATTTTAAAAGTAGTATATATTAATAGAATTTTAGTCTCAATACTAATTTCTTTGTTTAAGTTTAGTTCAAGAGTCATAATTAGGTTGGATTTTGTTTAATAGCTTTATAATCTAGCTTAAGTATTAGTTAGTGTTATTGGTAGTACATTATAGTATGGAGTAGTTAACCTTTTGATTTATATCTTTATTGCATTTTTGGGAATACGGTTAAAAGGATTAAATTCATGCAGTTCTAAAGTTAAGGAACTAAATTGGGTTGAAGTTTCGAAGAGGACTAATTCCAATTTTCGCTGAAAGTTAAGGAACCAAAAACATATTTAATCCTTAATTTATTTAATTATATTAGATATTGATATTATCAACCAACTATATTTGTCAAATAATTTTAAAACTGGTTATATCTCTCCAAATATTTTTAAATATTCATATCAACTTTAAATATAAATTATATTTATGATTACTTTGAAGATTTTTGAAAGATTATAGCAACAAAAAAGCTCAATCCAAGTCCTATATAAAGAGACCAAGGGGAAACAACAAAAAAGAAGCTAGGATATTTGGAGCAAAAAGAAGCTTTCTCCTCACATTCTCTTCTATTTTGATTCCATGGAGAACTAAGTTTCAATGGTTAGTTCCACTGTAATTTCTTAATTGGATTCTGAGATTAGATGAATAAATTTGTTTCTTCTTTTGATTCTTGTTGTGATTTATTTTCATCTATGTCTTTTAATTGAGAAGTTACTTTAATTAAATTTATAAACTTTCATATGATTGAATAAGTTTTTGCTAACATTTGAGAAGTTACTTTGATTACAAGTGAAAACTTTGATCAAAGTTAATCAAGAAGTTACTTTGTTTGATTATCCTTTTACTAGATACAAGAGGTAAAAGAATGGACATGATTAGACTTAGTAATATTTAATTGAGAAGTTATTTTGGTTAAATTTACTATGATTTATCTATAAATTCTTGCTTTTGATTGAGAAGTTACTTTGGTTAAAAGTGAGGACGCCAACAAATTAATTTAGAAGTTACATTGATTAATTTGAAATCTTAAACAAGAAATCAATAACAATAATATGTAGAAAACCAATGATGAATCCTATTTTGGAAAAAGTAGTGGAATCAACCTATTTTCTTTACTATTGTTTTTATATCTTTTTATCTTTTCAATTATATTTCTTTCGTTCATTTATTATTTTGTTTATCCTAATCTTCTTATACTTTTATTATTTTATTTTACTAACTCTTTTGTATAGTTTTTATAAGAACTAATTTGTTAGAAAGCAATTCAGTGTTTGTTAGGAGACGATTTAGGGTTGACTTTACCATTTCTATTTTGTTAAGTATTATCTTAGCAATACCAAAATTGCTATAGTTTAGTAGTATTAATTTGATCGTGTCAATGATAGCATTATCAATGACCTGTCACTAAAATGTTTCACCTTCCAAGATTTTCAGCTAGTACCCACAATAAAAGAATTCGAGCATATTTTGGGCTCACTAGTGAAGGGTAAGGTCCCCTAAAAGTACTATGACCAACATACTTCAATTGTTACTCTAGTAGGAATCTTGAAAGTGCACCCTGCCGAGCTAGAAAGTAAAATGATTATCAGGGGCAATTCGAAAGGCATCCCTCAAGGGTATTTAGATTGGTGTTAGCAACAATTGGCTAAGAATGGATTAGAGAGACATTCATGGACGTGTTAGCTCTCATACTCTACAAAGTCATGCTTTTTCCTAACATGAAAAATGTCGTTGACCATATTACCATTAATTTGTTTGTTGCATATAAGTCATTAAAAAATCCTAGTTAATGCAGTTTTGGTTGATGTGTACAAAAGTCTAAATGTTTACTATAAGCTCAAGAGGAAGAAGATATCATGTTGTCTACCCATGTTGTATGTGTGGTTCATCTCCCGAGTCGACAAGGGTATTTCAAATTCTAAAGGTTTTGTTGATGAATTATTATTAAACAAGCCAAAACTTAAAAGGGCAAAAGATTGGGCTCAATTTTTGTGCAACTTTGAATAACGGAAAGATCAAAAGGCGCCTTCCTTGGTAATTGATGTCACGTATCATTTCATGTGGGAATTTTCCTAATGTGCCTGTCATAGCCACAAGGAGCTATGTGAATTATAATTTTGTGCTAGCTCAACAATAGTATGGTATCCCATTCGGGGCTCCTCGAATCCAGAAGCTCTGGTTCCCATATGGACTCCTTATGAGGAAGGAGTTTCCTTCAAATTAATTCAACAAATTAGAAGTGCTTGGGATGAGGTTATGCGTGCGGAAGAAGATCCAAGGTCTTGGGTAATGGAGGGTAGAATGCCTTATGATCAATAAGTTATGGAGAAAGTTAAGTGATCAGACTCCTCTCCTTCAAAACAACCGCAACCCACAGAATCTAAAGAAGTGAAAATTTTGAAAGAAGAGATAGAGAGAATGAAGATGAAAAATGATGAGCTAATTGATGATCTCCAAAGTCTCTAACAAGAATGTGCATGACTTAAGTGTGTGATAATGAGGAGAAGAGAAAGGTGTATCAAAAGCTATTTAAGAAGTAGAGGGAAGAAGGGAATCATTACTCCAGAGTTAAGCAAGATCTTGCTACAACCAACATCGAATTAACATTAAGGGCTCGAGAAAGACATGCAACATCTTCATTTAAGCACCATAAAAATCAAATGCATCAAGAACTTTAGAGACACAAGAATGAAGCATTAAAAAGATTGTGTGATGCTCAAGTTAAGATCAATGAGATTGAGCAACAAATGAAGGAGATAGTGACAACCTATAAGGCGAATACGAATGAGGAATGCTGATACCAGGCAAAATCAAAGAAAAAGAATCAAGAGGTGATGGCTCAGATGAATGACTGCCTCTTTGAGCAGGAATGGATCATAGGACATTGGAAGAAGTGCTTTCCATAGTTGGTTGCCTAAGCCAATGAAGACATCGCAGACTTCTCGCTATTATTAGCTGAAGTTGAGTCTATGCTGCCAATTTTTAATCCTCCAAGAAAGATCGAGACCTTCTTGGATCATTGCAAGAAGCTAATAGGAGAGATGAAAAGCATGACGACTAAAGCTAGAAATTAGGTTTTGTAGATGGTTGGGTTGTACTGACTTATGATTGACTATTTTCCATGTTAATTTCTATTTACTCACAACTTTATAATTTCTTACTAGAATAAACACCTTGCATTATGTTTTTCCTCCTTTTTTTTTTTTTTATTTAATTTTCAAAAAAAAAAATAAAAAACAAAAAAAAAAAAAAAAAAGACAAATACGTGAATGCCAAAGCACCCTTACAAGGCACCAGCAAATAACAAGAATATGGAAGATTGGGAAACCACTCAAGAGACATTGGAAGATGATATCAACCAACTAAATGGCCAAGTGGGTCAAATCTCGGAGGCATTGAAATCTCTAAAGGCCTCAGGAGAAGCTTCCTTTACAAAGGGTGAAGAAAGCACTTAAGGAACTCTTGTTGCTTTCCTAATGTACGATTTACCACCAGGTTACACTCTACCTATTGGATAATACTCAAAGACTGAACATGCTTCCTTTTCATTCCCAATCAGTACTTAAGGCTTTGCATCAACTTCAACACACATGGTAGGTACAAGAGTGAATGAAGCGGCTACATTCGCGGGACCACGAGTGACTGTAATACCTAAGCCTTCAAACACGACTGTCGGTAAGGATTCTTTGACCAGGATCACACCACACCCTAATATGCAGGTTGTAACATCCCTACTTTTAAATAACTATATTATTTATTTTATCCTCATCTTTAAAAATAAGATTTAGAAAATCTTCTATATTTTAATGTTTCATATTTTATCTAAATGTAGTTTGAACATTTATAATAATAATAATAAAAATAATAATGATAATGATAATATAATAATAATAATAATAATAAATCAAGTAGCTTTTAAAAAAATATTATAACTAAGTAATAATGAAAATAAATGATATAAAAAAAAGAAAGAAAGAAAAGATAGAGAAAGAGATATAATTCTTCATTAATTAAAGGAATCTTATCTTAATACATGATAGCATTACATTTAATGTATGCATTCATTACTTGGCACATGCATGGCTTGTAAATGGATGAATGAAAGGGATGATGAAGGAAAAATGAGATAAGATGACATAATGCACATGTATTACATTTAATGCAATGATTACTTTACAAAATTTTGGTTCATAAATAGTTTTCAAGTGATAGGAATTTGAAAGAGTGAAGATAAAGGGAGAGTTACGTAAGAAAAAGAAGAAGATATAAGTGATAGCCTCATTCTCATGCTAGGTTGGGCCAAAGCTTGAAATGGTGACTATGGTGGATGATGGATTCGCGGAAGTTTGGTGTTGAGAGAAAATGGCTCTCGGTTTTGGTGATTTACTGGCGGGATGAAGGTTGTTTGTGGAGTTCTAAGAGAGGTTATACCAACTCTAGAGAAAGGGGTGCTAGAGGGACCTCTTGGGATGCTCTAGCAAGTGACTAAGAGAAGAAATATGGCTCAAAAATAATTTTGGCAGCATAACATTATCATTCTCAAAGTGCCAAATACATGAGGGGCTTTCCTCTATTTATAAAGTAAAGTGTCTCCAAAATGGTCCAAACCCTAAAATGCTAATATGCACCAAAACCCTATAAATGTTATCTTGGTAGAGGAGAGTTTGACATGTGGCAATCCTCACTCTCACAAAACAAACCACTCATGTGTTGTCATGTGGTAAGCTACTTTATGAAAAGCTTCTCCAATAGAACAATGATACATGGTCATTACCTTTCTAAGAGAACTCTCCATTAAAGAATTTGCCATGTGGCACATGTGGGATGCTCTTCCTAAGCTAACTTGATTAACATAATTAAACATCAAAGAGTTGCTTAAGCTGGCACATATGATGCTCCCTACTTAAGCAAGATTGTTTTTAAAACCCTACACTACATGGCCTTTAATACAATTCCTTTAAAGGAAAACCTACACTACATGACCTTTAATACAAGGTCTAAAAATGCTCCATGATGGCCTAAGTGAAAAGGAATTTAGCTTCACCTTGACTAGATGTTGCTAACTCTTCTTGAATTTGCTTAGTCATGCTTCTTGTGAATGGACCCTTAGCTAAGGGTGTGCCACCAATAAGGCTTATCTCCTCATTAATGAAGAGAATCTTTGCATTAAATACATGTTATCATAAGTGTTCACATGAAAGAATGCAATGAAAGAGAAAAAAAAAGAAAAAGAAAGAAGATAAGGAGATAAGAAGGAATAATGTGCATTTACGGCAAATGTGATAATGCAATTCATGCACATGTATGAATCCTTGCAAATGTGATCATGCAATTCATGCACATATAAATATAGGTGAAATGGGGAGAGAATGTGGAAAAGAGATAAAAGTTACATGAGAAAGGTGAGAAAGAAAGAAGGAAAGGAGAGAGAGAAATAGAGAAAATATAGAGAGAAAGAGTGAGAAATTTTGGAACAAAAGCTTCGAAGAGATCCTAGTCCTCATAAAATATTGCTACTGTGTCCCTTCGACATTTAAAGGTAAATGAGGAGTGAGGTTAAGCTTTTTCTATGTTAATTTTGATAAACTCGTGTGTGTTATATTAATTTTTTTTATTTATTTTGAAATACATTTACTTCTATTTAACTTATTTTTTATTTATTATCCTCTTCATTTATTTATTTTTATATTATTTAACTTATCTCCAGTTAAGTACTGGTCCTATTTATTTATTTCTCCCCAGTTACGCATTGATTCTGTTTATTTATTTCATTTAATTTTACCTCCAATTATGTACTAATCCAAATTATTTATTTTATTTAATTTTATCTTCAATTATGCACTAGTCATGTTTATTTATTTCATTTAATTTTATCTCTAGTTATGCACTAGTCTTGTTTATTTATTTGATTTAATTTTATCTCCAGTTATGCACTGGTCTTGTTTATTTATTTCATTCAATTTTATCTCTAGTTACGCAATGGTTTTGTTTAATTATTTCATTTAATTTATCTCTAGTTACACACTAGTCATATTTATTTATTTTATTTAATCTATCTTCAGTTATGCACCGGTCTTGTTTTATTTAATTTTTTTCCAGTTATATATTGGTCCTATTTATCTATTTTATTTAATTATCTCCCATTATGTACTAGTCGTATTCATTCATTATTTCATTTATCTCAAGTTTTGTACGGATCTTTATAATAATTTATTTTATTTTATAACATTCTAATCCGTATATAGTTAATTATTTAAAGTTCTTGCTTTGATTCTTATTTTTTTATCATTATTTTATAATTTTAAAATTTTAAAAATAAAGCAAAAGCAAATATTATTTTATTCAGTGAGCTTGGATAAATGAAAGTTACTTAAATGTTTTATTGTTATTTTATATTCTTTGTGTATAGTGTATATATATTACTGGTAAAAAATGACATAACTTCATAGTCATCACATTTTATGATCTTTGAATATGTCCAAGAGTATGTTAGTTAAGAAATAATCTTAAGTCTGGTTTCAATAAGTAGAGATCAAACCAATGTTAGAGTGTTTGTATTTGGGAAATCATAGTTTGGTACACTGCGGGATGAAAGGCAAAGACCATGGTGGGGTCTAAGGTTAGGTAGTGAGTATATATCTCTTTTATTGGCCTATAAATGGCTAATATTCTCGAGAAAGAAATAATTATGATTGTACCAATGTTTTTATGAGAAATACTCAACTACCTAATCACTTTCCAAAGTAACTTTTGGTGTTCATAATGGATCATCAGAAGTGGAATATGGATCCATATGTTTGGTAAAACAAGATCATGTTTTGTGCTTGTAGGTCCAATTCAAGGCCCCTAGTGTTTGTATTGTTTATTGAGGTTATTAAGATTGATATTTAAGGCTTATAAAGACCTTACTCCTCTCATATTTTTCTTTCATATGTACCTATTGCATGAGTAGAAAAGGAAACTGCTCAGTGAGAGTTGTTCGAGATATTATTGGTATATCTTCTAAAGATTAACTCATGGATAACTTCTATTAATATCTTTAGGAGATATTAAAAATATAGATAATCTTTCATTTTGATGTAGAACTCTTAATATTATACAAAAACATATTTTTGTAATATTTCATGAACAATTACAGAGATGTAAACTATTGATATATAGTTGGATATGAAGTTATATTATTGTTAGTGACCTCTTAGGGAATATCTTATTGTACAAAAGAAAAAAAAAATCCATCTTTTTATCAAATAATAATAGTAGTTGGGGCATTACACAGGCCGTATCCGCTAACGTTGAGGGAGTAAAAACTAAGTTGGGAATTTTGGAAGAACAACATCGAGCCATTGAGGGAGGTAGAAAGTATGGGTTTGATGATCTTTTAGGTTTAAGCCTAGTTCGTGATGTAACAATACCTCACAAGTTTAAAGTGCCAGAATTCGAAAAGTATAAGGGTACCTCATGCTCTAAAAGCCATCTGACCATGTATTTTCGAAAGATGGTTGCTTATGCTTATGATGACAAATGACTAATCCATTTTTTCAAGGATAGTTTGGCTAGGGTAGCACTGACTTGGTATACACACTTGGAACCATCTCGCCTTTGTTCTTGGATGGATTTTGTAGATGCCTTCTTGAAACAATACAAATATAACATGGATATTGTACTAGATAGGTTGCAGTTGCAAAACATGGCCAAGAAGGATGTCGAATCTTTTAAGGCACAAGGATGGACATAACTTGCCGCCTAGGTTGAGCCACCTCTATTTGATACATAAATGGTGGCAATATTTTGTGAACACACTGCAACCACCATTCTATGAGCACATGGTGGGGAATTTATCTTCAAATTTCACCGATATAATTATCATAAGCGAAAGGATAGAGATTGAATTGAAAAATGGAAAAACTGCATATAGCTCACTCGCGACTACAACTCCTAAAACCTCAATTTCAATCCAGGGAAGAAGAAGGAAGTATAGGTGCACGCAACATCAGTAGTACCCAGGTGGGAAAATCAGGCTTCCAATCAAAATTATCAATAGTATGGTGAATCAACATCCTTACGTGACTCATACGACACATACCCACCAAGCACAATCTTCATAATAGGGATTTGGTACATGATCGGTTCCATATCAACCATAACACACCTCAAATAATGCTTGGAAAATTGAGGTTAGCACGAATCCTAACCAAAATTCAGGGAAAAATTTTAATCCTAGAAGGAACTAAGAAAGGAATTTTGTTCGTTTTACTCTTATTTCCATGACTTACACAGAGTTGTTGCATGATAAGAAAAGATATGTTCTCTAAGTGCACACTAGCTCCTCAAAGGTGTTGTGAAGTCGAAAAAAAAACAAAAAGATCGACTATTGAATCTATTGTCAACAAAATTGTCGAGTATAGCATTTTTAAAAATAAAGTTTCCAAAAAAATGAAAGACATAATGGTGAGGGAGTGAAATTTTTCCATTGTTCATACTTTAGGGGTAACTTGTTGAAGCATCTATATCAATGTTGTTTGAACCGCCAGGCCATTCATTTTTCCCAAAATACAGGATTTATCTAAGACAATAAACATGATTTTTACATTGGAGTGGTTTTTTTCTTACTAAGGCAACCTTGTCAAACAAATTGGTTGAGACCACAATCTATGGCAAATAAAATAAGAATGTCCGTTAGACTAAAAACCCGTAAAGGCGGTCTAAGCAAAAGATAGGAAAAAAAAAGATAAATAAAAAAACAAAAGAAAATGAAAAACGAAAAATATAAATAAAAAATGAAAACAGTGTGGCTCAGCTACTACCAAGTTTTTTCTTAGAGATAAACTTTCAGGGAAATAAGGCAGCCTAGCTTTGAAATGATGTGTGGCCAATTTTCTTTACCCAAAGTGATGGAAAATATATATGTCCATTTGCACCCTCTTTGTAACAAAAATAATACTTTCTTAACAAGAATCATCAGCTAAGGAATAAAGATATAAATTTGAAAAGGATAAAAAGATAAAAAACAATGATAAAGAAAAATAGATTGATTCCACTACTTTTTCAAAATAGATTCATCATCAATTATCTAAAGATTATTGCTCAATTAATCATTGTTGTAGATTTGCAAATTAATTAATGTAAATTCTCAATTAATTTTTTGGCGTTCTCACTAGAACCAAAGTAAATTCTTAATCAAAAGCGAGAACTTTGTAGATTAATCATAGTAAATTTAACCAAAGTACATTCTTAATTAAATATTACTACCCTTAATCATGTCCATTCTTTTACCTCTAAAATCATGCAAAAAGATAATTAACCAAAGTACATTCTTGATTAATTCTAGTTAAAGTTTTCACCTCTAATCAAAGTACATTCTCAAACATTGGTAAAAACTCATTCAATCATATGAAAGTTTCTAAATTTAATCAAAGTAAATTCTCTATTAAAATTAAAAACCTTTGAACTCATATGATTGATATGCATATAGATTAAAACATCTCACTAATTAGCTATGATGTAAAAATCATTACTTTTCACGTGATTCAAAGATAAAAGACATAGATGAATTAAAACCTCAACAATAATGAAAAGGATAAAGAAATTATTTTATTCTAACTTCAGAATCCATAATGAAATTACAATGGAATCAACACAAGAAATTTAGCCCTCCATGGAATACAAAATAAAATAAAAATAGAAGAGAATGGAGAGAGAGGAAGAATTTAGGCCCCCTAAGGGTTCCTAAACTCCGAAGTGTTGAGCTTGTCCTTTATGCTTTCCCTTGGTCTCTTTATATAGGACTTGGACTGAGTTTTTCTATTGCTAACATCTCTCAAATATCTTTTAAAATATAGATAAAGATAAATATTTAAAAATATTTGGAGAGATATAGACTATTTGACAAATATAGTCAGTTAATAATATCAATATCTAATATAATTAAATTAATTAATTACTTAAAGATATATGATAAATTATCACGAACTAATATTTGTATTAATTTTCCAAATCAACCATTTTCAATCTCCTTAAAATATCTTCTAAATAATTCAATATCTTCAAGATATATTTGTTTGTTGTAGATCTAAAAAGATTTAAGAAGATCTTGTCATATTTAAAAAGATGTGGTAGTTATTTTCTTTTGATATTTTATGATATAATTATTAAGATAATTATTTTAAAATATCAAATAAAATATTTAAAGATATATTTTCCCAAATTATCTTTTATCATAAATATTTATGAATTATCAAAGCCCTTCTTCTAGAAAGATAGAGAAAACCACAATGTCCAATTTTTGTTGTTTGTTCCCTCTTCTTGGTTTAGCCAAACATCTTTACTTTTTCAAGCTTTTCTTATCGTCTTCATGCAATGTTTGGCTTGGATTTTTGTGATTTTGATAATTTCCTATTCTTGGATTTATCTTTAAGGTGTCATAAAGCTTTAAGCAATTTATTTTCACACCTCCATGAGTTCAACTTAGTTGTTGCTGCACTAACACACCTCAAAATATCCAAAGAACATTTATGCAACTAAAAAGTTATTTTTAACATCCTTTTGTATCTCATGCTCAATAAACCCAATTATAAGAAATCCTAATTAAATCAATCTTTTAAGAAAAAAATTCAATAAAAAAATCCATAATTAAACATTAAATGAGGGCAAAAATATGAACTCATCAGTGTCAAAGTCAATTCAAAGAGTACATAAAGGGTATCCAAAGTCCTAAAACCCGGAAAATGATTGACGTGACCTCTTGCAAATGATCCTTGAAACCTGTAAACTATTATTTAGGCCTTCATATTTATTCCTTTACTAACCCTCCTAACCCTTAACCACGATACAAGCCAATAAAAGTCCACACCTATTGAAGAATGCTTGTCCTGATTTTTTCTCATAAGCTTAACTCATGTGCGAAAGGATGTGGTTGATAACACAATCACTAAGAAAATAAGACAACAAAAAAGAAAACAAAAAGAAAAATCTTCCCACTAGCCGATAAGTCAAATAAAAAGAGCCAAATTAGAAGCAATCATGTACATCCTATCATTTCAATTCCATCAAATCTTACTCTTACCCAACACAATAAAATTGGGGCAGTTATGCAAATCGTATGTATTAACCTCAAACATTGGTATGATCCTTTCAAAAGAAGGGTATATCGAGGGCAATGTTGTCTGTAAATGTTCATTCAACCTTTTACAAATTTTGTTCCCACAAGTTCAAGCTAATATAAGTTGTATGGTGTAAAAAAAAATATTGAACTTAGCTTCTCATTTATTCCTTCAAGATTTTCATCATCCCTATTATGCTTTAAATACATGTTTTGAATATGCTTGAATTTGACAATTGTGTTGAAAATTGATTCAAAACAAAGGCAATCACTAAAAGAAAACAAAAATGAAAGGAAAATAAAAGGAAAGTAAAAGTAAGGTTTTTGTGCATCCATACGCCCTCATCACATCATATCATTCATTTTTATTATCAAGATAAAAATTTGGTCAAAAAGAAAGAAAGTTCAAAAAGGAAAATAAAAGTCTGTAATGGCAAGCTTTTCACATGAATCTCACTCGAACTCTCCTTTTGTCAATAGGCATTTATATGTTGTTTGCTTGCCCTAAATAAAAACCCAGGTTCTCTTTTAGATATAAACCCTCTCTTAGGGATTGGTCTAATCTATTCAAATTTGCAAAAAAGGATATGGTTTTCGGATCGAGGCCCTCTACTTGGTAATGGTCGTCAAATCCTTTGGATATAGACCCTCTCCTTGAGATTGCTCTAATATGCTTTTCAAAAAGTCAAAACTTGCAAAAAGGATGTGATTTTTCGGATCGGGGCCCTCTACGTGGTAATGATCACTGAATCCCTTGGATATAGACCCTCTCCTCGAGATTGGTGTAATTTGTTTTTCAAAAAGTAAAATGTGCAAAAAGAATATGATTTTTCAAATTGGGACCCTCTATATGGTAATGGTCATCGACTCCTTTGGATATAGACCCTTTCCTCGGGATTGGTCTGATCTATTTTTAGAAAGGTCAATTGTGAAAAAAAATATGGTTTTTCGATCGGGACCCTCTACATGGTAATGGTCACCGAATTTGTCTATTTTTAATATAGACTCTCTCATTGGGATTGGTCTAATTCATTTTTTAAAATGTCAAAATTTGTGAATAAGGTTTTTGGGTCGTGACCTTCATCATGGATTTGTCATAATATCTATTTAAGCATAGTGATTTCTTATTCACATTTGGTCATCTTTGTTCCTTTTTGTAACTAGACGAAATTAGTGTCACCATCTTTACTTATTTTTTACTCTGATAATATGAAAATATCAAATTCTCATATTATTTGGCAAAATCTAAGTAAAGATGGCGAGTTGTCAAAACCCAATTTCATCTCACTCAATAAAAATATTTTTTAAATATATATATATATATATATATATATATATATATATAATGAGATAAAATAAAATAAATAAATAAATAAATAATAAAGAAAAGTTTTGTTGATTAGACACAATCTTTTTTTGACATTTCCAATCTTCCATTTGTGTTTTCCTTTTATACTTTGATTTTTATTTTTTTAGCCCATTTTTCATACACTCACACCATCGTTTGCTTTTCTACCACCTATTTGTTATTCTTACCCCACTCTTTGCTTTTCTACCACCTCTGTTCAGATAGAAAAAATAGTGATATGATTCTAATAATTAGAAGCAATATCTATTCTAATTATTAGAATCAATATTACTGGTGGTGATTGATATTGTGCTACTATCAAGACTAATTATTAGAATCAATATCACTGGTGGTGATTTGATTCCCATAATGTGATACTATCAAGACCAATTCTTACCTTTTAGAGTTCTTTGTAATCAAAATTGACTTTATTATGAGATTACATTATCATTATAGTCTTGTTTAAATAAACAGATTAAGTTGAAGGGGATTTGGACAATATAGATATTTCTCCCTCTCTTTTCGATCATAGTTGATAATACTATTCAATCATCCATTTTTTCCACTTTAATGTGCCTGGGGGATGAAGGTTGCTAATAACGTGGGTTCTTAAACAAGCTTCGTTGTAGCTTTGTTTTTCTTTTTCTTCTCAATACACCAAGACTTATACCATTAATGCTTGACGTGATACCATTAATGCTTGACATGATGGAGTTCATGATAATGATGGAAAGTAGCTCTTAAAATATTAGTTTTCATTTTTCTTTCTTTCCTTCTAGTTCTCATAATTTAATTTAAATTTATTTACCTATTATCCAATAAACAATATTTGGTATCATATTTTATAGACTCAATTTTTTTAAGGGAAAAGATAATAAAATAATTTCTTTTGTTTTACCTTTGGAAGCCAATTCGGCTGCTCGCGCATGTGAATTCACACCCACTTTTAAATAATTTTTAAATAAAAATAAATAAATATTAAAAATGACAACATTAAAAAAATAGTTTATTTTTAGGGTCCGTCCAAATAATTTAAAATACTAAAAAATTGAAATAAAAAGGTTTTCAAAATTATCAAAACTCAAATAATTTTCCAAATAGTTTTTCAAATAGTTTCTTCATAAAGAACTACGTGATCCCTGATTTTCCATTATGAATGGAAATACATAGGAGAAAGGTCAATCCTTGTCGGATTGACCAGATAAAAGCTAAATTATTTCTCAAATAGTTTTTTTAATAAGAAACTACGTGATCTTGATTTTTCATTGTGAATAGAGATACGTCGGAGCAAGGATTAATCTTTGTCAGACCAAAAAACAAAAAAAAATGTTTCTTTTGAATATTTCTCTTTTTATTACTTTTGTGGAAAATAAAAATTAGAAAAAACTACATCCATTTTTATGTTTAATTAAAGGTATCGTCATAGGATGGATGTTGTAGGGTGCTAACATCTTCTTTACTCATAACCGAATCATGGATCCTAAATCTATTTTCATAGACGTTGTTCTTATCTTTATAGTTTTATAGAGTTTTCCAGAACAACTTTGGTGGCGACTATAAACTATTTTTTTATATTTCTCTTTTTAGTTCCTCATCCTATCGTGGTTTTGGTTGTGACAGCTTCACTCCTCTAAGGTCCAATTTTAAGGCTCAAACTCAATTTGGTCAAAATTAACTTCTAGATCGAAAAAGCCTACCAAGTCCCAATACATGGCCCAACAAAAATCCTATCCTACTAGGTCCATAATACAAGGCCCAAAATATTATACTAAATATTTACAAGATTCCTTGACTAGGCCTTCATAACTTTTGTAGCCCATGTGAACATCAATTTGGACCTACTTAGCTCATATGCAACCCAATCTTCTTGGGTCCTTCCTACCATAACTCTTGGGGTTGGTCCCTTGGCTAAGGGTTTGCCTTCATCCGCTCCCTCTTGGAAATGATTTGACCTCAAACCTAAAGGGTTTGCCTCACCATTTGTGCTTCCTACAAAAAGAATTAAATCACTTACATTAAAAGTAGCATTGACTTCATATTCACTGGGCAGATCTAGCCTATGTGCATTGTTGTTGACTCTTTTAAGTACTTGGAAGGGACCATCCCCACGGAGGTTGAGTTTAGACTTCCTTTGTTTAGGAAATCTATATTTACTCAACTGGAGCCAAACCCAATCCCCTTCTTCAAAAATAACCTCCCTCTCCCCTTATTGTTTTGTTTGATGTATCTCTTTGTTTGTTATTGTATTTGGAGTTTTACCTTCTCATGCATTTTCTTCACAAATTCATCCTTAAATACCCCTTCCTTGTGAATGAAGTCACTATAAGTAGGTAGGGATATTAAGTCCAAAGGAGTGAGAGGATTAAGCTCATACACAACTTCAAATGGAGAGACTTTGGTAGTTTTATGGACTACCCTATTATATGTAAACTTTATGTGGGAAAGATACTCATCCCAAGATTTGTGTTTCCCTTTCAGGATTGCTCTTAACATAGTGCCGATGAACCTATTGACTACCTCTATTTCCCCATCATTTTGTGGGTGAGAGGAAGTTGACAAATTTAACTTAGTTCCTAGCCTAGATAAAAAAAATTCCAAAAGTGGCTTAGGAACTTAGTATCTCGGTCAGACACTATAGTTTTAGGCAAACCATGAAGCTTGACGACATCTCTAAAGAAAAGTTTTTCTACATTGCTAGCATTATCTACCTTGTCGCATGGTATGAAATGGGCCATTTTACTAAAATGATCCACTACCACAAAGACATAATCAAACCCCCTTTGGGTCTTATGTAGACTAAGGATAAAATTCATGCTAATATCTTCCCAAGAGGATGAAGCAATTAGTAAAGGGGTGTATACACCATGGGGCATAATCCTAGACTTAGGTTTAAGACATGCAATGCATTTATAACAATGCCTTTAGACTTCTTTTCTCATGTGGGACCAAATATTTGAGTGATTCATGATCACTATGGATAACAAACTCCTTCAACACTAGATAGTATTCCCAAGTTTGAAGGGGTCTCACTAATGCATACAACTTTTTGTCATAGGTGGGGTAGTTAAGAGATTCACCATGAAGTTTTTCACCAAAATAAACAATTGGGTGAGTGCCTTGTAACAACACTGCACCTATGCCTACACCAGATACATGACACTCTAGCTCAAAAGTTCTTGAAAAATCAAGTAATGCTAGAATGAGTGCATTGATGAGTTTTGCCTTGAGTTGCTAAAATGTAGATTCTTGATTTTCACCCTAAATAAGAGACACAATTGTTAGCACAAATAACTAATTGTTATAGTTCCATAATGAACATATTCAATCAACTGAATTAACTTTCAATTAGTTTATTTGACTTAAGTCAAGTGAAATCAACAGATTGAACAGATAAATCAACTTGTTCAATATGCTAATAAACAAACTACAAAGTCTATTTTTTTTTTCAAAGAGAATTGCAAAAGTTGCCACTTTTTACCGCGAAATAAGTGTGAACTTTTGGAAAACTATCTTTCTAGACTATACATATATGTAGTTGTTTGTGTAGTGATCTTTGATTTCATGGAGCATTTTTGCTTGGTGTAGAGACTTGGAGAAAGAGGTTTGATTAGATAGGGAGAGCCATCATCCAGGTTTGGTCTTTCTCAAGTTTGTGGTGTTGCCTAGTGGGATTCTTGGTTTGCAAGTGGGAATCTTGTTGTGCTTTGTTGAGATTCTTGTGGGATTCAAGAGTCTTGTTATTTTGTAAGTTTTGAAAGTGCAATATTGAGGGACTATGTAAATATTTTAAAATAGTGCAAAGTTAGGCTCAGGTTGCCTTGACTAACTGGATACAACTCAATTTTGAGTGAACTAGTACAAAATCATGTGTGCAAGTGTTTGATCTCTCTATCCTTGTTTGTTGTTTGATAAAGAGTTTCAATAAATTTATTTTAAGCAATCTTTGTATGGTATTTGTGTGATTTGATATAACCTTAAGATGTAACTTTGTTTGTATTACTGATTGGAATCAATCTTAATGAATTGCTAAAACTATTTTTGAGTTTATCATCAATTTCGTTTTTTTTGCATAACTTCCCAGTATTTCAATTGGTTGTTACTATGTTTTAATCTATTGAAAAATATTGATATGTCTCGTTGACCCTCTGTTTAATAAAGTCAACTTGTTAACTTTATTTTCAATCGATTGCAAATGCATGTTCCATAAGTAATTGTATACTAAGTTCTTGGTCATTCTGGTCCAATTAAAAGTGTTTTTACAGATTTAAAAGGAACTAAAGTTTACGAAAAGGCCAATTCAACCCCCTCTTCATGGCTAATTACTTCTTCCATTACTTACTCTCCCTTGTTTTATGGATGCTTGGAGCTCTTTTTGCTCTCTTTTTACAAGGACTCTAAATGATTCTTCTAGGCATCTCATTTGGGCGTCCCTTTCTAGGTCTTTTTATCTTCTATCTTAGGATTCTTGTCATACTTAGTTTAAATTCTCTAAATTCCTCAACATACTCTAGTTGAACATTTCTTTTACCCTCAAAGCCATTATCACTACATTTGGAAGCATGTCTTGTCATCATCTTGTAATTTTAAAAGTTCTCTTAAAGTGAAAGTTTCTAGTGTTTCACCAGTTCACTCCCAAGTAAGAGAGGTGAGTCACAAATGACTACTTAAGTACCAAGTCTTACCTAGCCAAAGTTTACCTCACTACTTGTTTTGCTACTTTCACAAAAAGGTGTGCTCTTAAACTCATAAGATGTGATTCAAAAAATCAAAAACAAAACAAACAACTACAAAACTAAAACAGAAACCTAAATTGGCAAGGTTTTTGAATTTGGTAACTTAAACCAAGCCACTAAAAACGTGAAAATTAAATACAACTACTCAAAACCTAAGGTGACACTTGTAGTTTGGCTAGCAAGACACACTCACCGTCTACACCAAGTTCTAAACAAGTTCACAAGCCAAAAGATGGAAGAACACTAAAGGCTCTTCAAAGACAATTGGTTTTAAAGGCCTTTTACAAAGAATGAATTGAAAGCACAAGTTATACAAGCCAAATGTGGCTAAATTCGGGAGACCACACTCTTTGCTCCTTGGTGTTTAAGCTCACTTTTCTCTCCATTTTTTAGTATTTGGTATGCTCCTTGGAAGTTCCTTGGCTTGGAGTTTCAATTGAACCCCCACCTTCTAATATGTTACCTCTTAGCAACGGTTTACCTTGGACGAGTTCTTCCTACACCACAATTCAATGAACATTGAAGAGTAGCAAAGAAAATAAAGCAATAAAAGGTTTAAAAACAAGAAAAGTTAAACTCAAAGAGAATAACTTTGAGACAAAAAGGAAAGATTATCTAAAGGCAAGAAATTAAAGGCAATTAACAAGGCTAGCATAACAAAAAGGAACCTATGAATGGCACTCGAATAGATTGACAAATTAAAAACAGAAAGCAAACTTTAATAAACTATAGAGAAGCTTCTCTTAATCTCAACCTTAGACCCGAAAAAAGGTGAACTAATCCACCTTTGTTAAGGCTAATTGAAACTTGACTAAAACAACCTCAAAGTTCACTTATCACAATGTTGTCAGGCAGAAAAACGTGAATAGGTGCCTTCACTTCAATAATTTAACATTTTTTCATTTATCAACCTTTTTCTATGATTCTTTTTTTTTGTATTATTTGTAAAGGTCTTACACAATTTGTGTTCAAATCAGATATAACTTTGCAACTTTTTAGTTAATTGTGATAAATAAAAAATAGTAAAAGTGCAATCTGAACAAATTATTAGAACATATTTGATAAACTAAACGAAATTGAAAAATTCAATTGGAAAAGCTAGTGTTATGAACTTGATAATGATCTAGTATTAAGCATGACTCATAAGAGAAAATTAAAAACACTTCAAAGCTCAAGCAATAAGTGAAAATGGCTTGCAATTGCATCAAGAATAGATTGCATTGGTGCCAATATTCAATCTATAGAAGCAAAATTTAAACGGTAAAACTCATGAAATTTAACATGTAAATGAAGCAGTGACCAAGGCAACAAGTATATGATTCTTAGATGAAAATTAAATTATAAACGACATGATTTCACCAATTAATATGAAAGAAAACTCACTTAAAAAATAAGCTGCAAAGCAAAACATATTTGAGTTCTTAATGAAATGCGTTGAATGATTCAAGGAGCAAGTGAGATTGAATCATCATACAACCATGTAAACACAAGATCAATGGTAGAAACAAGCAAGACAATTAAAAACACAAGAGAAACAACATTTGTTGGCTAAAGTAGAAGACTTACAGATTTTGAATGATGACAAAGAATTTCAAGCAAATTCGAAGATAATTTGAAGACAAGTTTTTAATGTTTAAAGTCTTCTTGTAAATAAGTTAATCATGTTGTAAAGTAGCTTAGATTGACTTAGATAATCGATTTTTTTTAAAATTCGTTGTGATAATCGATTATGTCTTATGATAATCGATTATCTTAAGTTGTGTTGAATTTTTCGAAAATCCACTAGCATAATCGATTATCTCCCTGGATAATCGATTATCCGCTCAATCTTTTGTTTTTAAAGAATGCACTAGAATAATTGATTATCATAAGTGATAATCGATTATCTCTAACAATTTTGTATTTGGCTTTTCAGCTTCTTGACCTAGGTTTCGAATGGCTTTAAATAGAACTCGTTTTCAATTACAAACTTACCTTTTTGAGAACTAGAGTTCTAGTTTTCTGATTGCATAAAGTTTCTCTGAGTATTCTTAAAATAGTTATGAAAAGCCTAGTGTGGGTAAAGTGATAACTTTTCCTAGAGGGGTTCTCGGGAGATTCGGTGTTGTTGTTGTTGGTAGGAAAGTTGGTATGTTCTTTGTGTGATTCAAAGGAAGTATCTCTTCATCTCTTATGTCTTCAAGAGAGGTATTTTCTATTTCTTATTCTTTTGAATCTGATTCTACACTGATTTTTATAGTGATTAACTTAATTTCTTTGTTTTAAAGAAATTAACAACTCGACGTAGGGTCTTTTGATCTGAATCAGTATAAATATTTATGTTGAATCTTTTTTCCTATTGATAGCCTCCTTCTCAAGCTAGGTCGAACCAAGCTTAAAATGGTGAGTATGGTGGATGGTGGATTTGCGGAAGCTTGGTGTTTAGAAGAAATGGCTATCGAATTTGGTGATCTAATAGTGCGATAAAGGTTCTTTGTGGAGCTCTAAAAGAGGTTATGCCAACTCTAGAGAAAGGGGTGCTAGAGGGACCTCTTGAGATGCTCCAGCAAGTGACTAAGAGAAGAAGATTGGCTCAAAAATAATTTTGGCAGCATAACATTATCATTCTAAAAGTCATAAATACATAGGGGAGACACCTCTATTTATAGAGTAAGGTGTCTCAAAAATGGTTAAAACCCTGGAATTCTAACATGCACTAAAACCCTAAAAATGCTATCTTGGTGAAGGAGATTTTAACATGTGACAATCCTTACTCTCACAAAACAAACCACTCATGTGTTGCCATGTGAAAAGCTACTTTATGAAAATCCTCTCCAATAGGATAATGACACATGGCCATTACCTATGTAAGAGAACTCTCCATTAAAGAGCTTGCCAAGTGGCACATGTGGGATGCTCCTCCTAAGCTAGCTTGATTAACATAATTAAACATTAAAGAGTTGCTTAAGATATAATGCTCCCTACTTAAACAAGATTGTTTTTAAAACCCTACACTACTTGGCCCTTTATACAAGGCCTAGAAGAAACCTACACTACTTGGCCCTTAATATAAGGCCTTACTATTCATAATCTACTAAAGATACTCCATTGTGGCCTAAAAGAAAAGAGTTTTGCCTCACCTTGCAAAGATGACTCTATCTCTTAATGAAAGTGCTTGGCCATGCTAGGGGGGTATGCCATCACCTATCTTCCCATTTCTTTGTTAACGCAAGAAACATTATTTCTCTGCTTTGACTCTTCGCGAATTTTATAAGATTTCTATTTGCACCAGTGCACATGAGATGTGGGAAATATTGTGAGTAACTCATGAAGGAACAGACGACGTAAATAGGGCATGCAAGAACTGCTTGATCCAAGAATACAAAATGTTTCGTATCTAGTAAGGAGAAACCATCTATGATGTCCAGAAGCAATTAATACACATCATTAATTATCTCACGGGTTTAGGTAAAAATTTCGACACTGACGACCATCACGAGGTCACAGAATCTTGCAACAATGTACACGACAGATTTATTTGGAAAATTATGGGAGCACGAGCTTGAACTGGACAGATTAAATGAAGAAGAAGATCAATGAGTCTTGAACCTAGTATGAAACCTTTATGCCACTTCATTCTTATCCACATATTGTTTTTCCCTCTACTTGTGAAACATCATCTTACCTTAATGATTTGTAAGCTCTGCTTCATCTTAGCCTCCCACTAGAGATTTATTGTATTTTTACACTTCATGGTCTTTATCTTTCTTAGCTTGCTCGATACCAAGCAATCTCACTATTTTCTGCAACCTAGGATCTACTAATTGCTTCTCTTCCACCCATCCAAGAAAACACTAGATATGGCCATATGACTATATCCAATGACAGTTCTCCTAACACTACATGTATCCACATAACTTTGAACCTCAACATTGCTAGGATGTAGAACCAAGTTGATTTTCCTCAAACGTTGTTACACTTGCATGCGCTGCTATCTTCCATTTGTTTTAACCTCTGGATTCAACTCCTTTTGGAAAACTTGTGGTATTTGATCCCAAACTTGTCCTTGAATCTCTCTTCTTAGTCCAAACGTTGCTAAACTGTAACATCTTTTCTTAGACCACTAACCCAAACTTATCTTTCCTCGCTCACCGATATACATCATGTCACAACTTCATACCTTTGAGGCGAGAAGTTGTTTCAAAGGCCTCATCCAACCCTTGTAAAGGTAAGCAAGCCAAGTAACCTTGAATCTGCATTCTTCTACCACTTTAGACACTAAACACAAACCACACAAACGCATACAAGACAAACAAGGACATAGAAAGAAAAACTCCATCATCTCCTAACAACAAAACTTTTTTGTCTATCACCATTCTTTCCCCAAACCATTAGAATTTAGAAAGAAAAACAACCTTTAATCTAGTCATGAGTGTGCACCCTCATTATTTTATCAAGATGTTTTCTGTTCTTAATACTTTCGGTTCCATAATTAAGCCCGCAAGACATGACAAACCCACAACCCTCAGGTCATCCTAAGGACGAACTGCTTTGATACCATAAATGTAATATCCCAATTTTAGCAATTTAAAAACTAATAAAATAGGATTGTTTTACTATATGAGTCGAAACAGAAGATCCAATGTATAAAGTATATTAATACAGTCATAGAACAGATAGGACTGTAAAAGTATAACATTTATACAAACCAACTAAAAACCAATTATAATTCTAAGCATGAACCACTCACTTACAACAACTTCCACAAAAACCTTTCACCATCCTAAAAGATGCCTCCTTATCCTCTAGAGGTGCCTTTGACACTACAACCACATATGCTCCCACCGAATAGGTGATCATCACAAAAGAAAGACAAACAACACATAAACACAAAATAAGGGTAAGCTAATGTGCAAAAGAGATAATCATACATATTTGTATTTAAATCATGCCAAATACTTACAAACATGTTATATAACATAACTCTGATATATATTCACACGAGTAGTTGACACTAAAATCAATTATTCAGATACATGCATCTGACATTGGATCCCTTGGCGGCCTGCACCTGCAAATGGTTCCCAAACTCTATAGAGTTTGGCCTTAAGGTAAATCCCATGGGCGCCTAGGACTTGATCAAGTCCAGTGGCTAGGATCTCCTTTATCTCTTCATCATATAATCTACTCTGCTCAACTTGAACGTTAGTAGTTATTAGAGAAAGGATACTAATCCAATAATGAATCTTTATCATCTTATATACCCATAATAACAATTTTATCTCAATTCATAGTAAGAAGGACTATAAAACCTTGTTCAAGTATACACAGAACATCCAAGTAACCAAAATAGGAAAACATAGCAATTGGCGTTATACATGAAATACATCCAAACGGTGAAAACCATTTCTCTAATCACAAACTTCAAAACAAAGATTGCACCAGTCAAAATGAATATTCATTTGTCTAGGATTAGCTGTCAAAATTTCAGCTTAATCCAACCGTTAACGAAGCGGGAATCTTTATTTTACCAATAAGATGCAGTGTTGAAAACTGGGTAGCAGAGTCAGCACCAGAAAGTGGCACCCAACACTGATCAATTCGAAAAAACCAGCGCTCAGCGCCACTTGGTCAGCGCTCAACGCCAATTGATTCGTAAAAATGAGCGCTCAACATTGCCACGTGAGGCTTAGCGTTGTATCAGATATCAACAACATCAATTTTGCAGTTTTTGAAAATCTAGGCCTGTTCCATAGCTCAAATTGGCAATTCTCCTTTAGATACTATTTTAAAATAGTCTTTAAACCATGGATTTAATACTAGTTTGATCAATGACTTAGATCCTAAAATTCTATATTACTACCAATTCAAGCAACAACATAGAAATCAAGAATTACACCTCAATTTAAGCACAAAAATAATCAATCAAAATTATATCAATTCAGAACACCAACAATCCAAGGAGAATTTTACAAATTAGAGATTACTCAGTTCAACACAAGCTTAAAATTAGCTTCCCTTACTTGTTATCCTGCTTAGGCAGCTCTATAAATGCTAAACGCCTCTAATTCCATAGGATGCTCTATCTACACATATTGTTATGATCATTGATCAATAGAGACTCATATTGATGATTAGAACGATGCATGCAAGCTGAAAAGGTTCACATGCGACAGAAAACATAAATAGACCAAAAAAAGGGTGAAAATCAACTTATGCGAACAAAAAAATTGATCACTCCAACTTGAAGAGCTCGCCAAGAGGATCAATCCTACGTTCTCAGTTCTTCAATCAAACGATCTGAGAGACAAACACCTAGAGAGAAGTCAGAGACCTCTAGAAAAATGGTTTCTAAAGAGATAGTGTGTTTTAAAATAATGAAACTCTTTTAGAACGATTATATTTATATTAAAACCTTTTAATATTAAAATAATATAGTCTCACTATTTTTAAACCTCTATCACTTCTAAAATGCCATTTTCTAGGGTTTAACAGTTGTGCTCAGATTCTATGAATGAAAAAATAATTATAGGATTATCATATATATCTAAATCATATACTTCTAAAATGTGATAATACAAGTGCCATAAATCTAACTAAAAATTTCATAACGCACTCTAGAACAAAGCACATATAAATTAGACATAATTTCTTGAGGGATCATATAAGTAAAGGCAATTGTGTGATAGAATATGTAGACACTAAGAATCAATTATCTAATATATTCATCAAACCTCTTACCAAAGATAGATTTTATAAACTTATGAGGGATTTGGGAAGATTAGAAGTAGCTTAAGAGAGCTTAAAACTGAATTATCTCAATTTTTGAAAAACATCGCACAAATAATCAATTATCACAAGGATAATTGATTATCCATTTTTGCAATAAAATTCCAAAACCTACTAGAATAATTGATTATCATGGAACATAATAGATTATCTTGACCTTAGTTTAAAATTGTAAAATCTCCCTAGAATAATTGATTATCAGTTTCTCATAAATTCTGATTCTCAACAGTTTTGAAATAATAATCGGTTATCTCCTTCAGATAATCGATTATCTCACGTCATTGGGTGCAAAATTTTCAAAAACTAGTCGTTGTAACGGCTAGATTTGCATTGAAACTTGTAATTTGACAATTGGGCACTCTTTCTCTATAAATCATGGTCAAAATTTCACTATTAGTTCTGAATCCCTTTTTAGATACCTAACCACTTTATTTTCTCTCAAAAACTTCCAAGCTTATCTTCTCCGAAACCTTGCTAAAATCAATGGCAAAAGCATGTCGCAGCAAAATTCCTACTTGTTGAAGAACTGCATCACGTCCAAATCAACCTACCACACAAAATGCTTCAATTAAGGGGTGGATTTCCAATGAAGAATGCATATTAGAGTTCATAACTCTTTGGAATGCATGGACAAGCTAGCAACAAGGAGTAAAATTCTTTGCCAATGGTTTAACCCTCTTATCACCCCAAAATTCATCAAATCCCAATGGTTTACCAATCATAGATTTACGATTCCAACTCTTCTTGCTGAACAAGGAGTAAAAATCTTTGTAGAAATGTAGAGAGCATTCTATCCAGATTTGGTTCGGGTTTTCTATTACAACTATAGATTCAAAGATGGAGTTGGTTTCACCAAACTAAAAGGAGTGGATGTCATCCTTGACGATGATATTTGGGAAAATGTTGCCAAGTTTCCCAATCATGAAGGCACTTCTCCCATTTTGACTATTAGGATTGATAGGTTTAACATAATCTTTTCCTATAGGTCTTTTCTTAGAAAATCTGACCAAGAGATCAGTAAACAACTGCTTGTAGGACCTCTGAAAGTGGATGGACGTCTTCTTCATTATCTTAGTGTAGTGAAGTTGACCTCACGATCATATATGCTTTGCTAAACCACATTCCCATTAATTGGCCAAGCGTCATTTTAGATACAATGCTCAAAGAAAAGTGTCTCCCTCAGTATTCATTACCATACTCCTTATTGATCTCTTGAATATAAGAGTACAAAGGCGTAAACACATCTGATGAACAATTTCATCACACCACTGATGCAAACAAAATTTCATATAACTCCTTGAAACAAATGAAGTTCATTCACCTTGGAGACTTATATATTCACAAAGATGAGAGGCCATAATATGACAATGAAGAAGACGAATTTCCTCCTTCTGATCCTACACCTCCTGCTGCACCTAAGGATGGCAACGGGGCGGGGCGGGGACGGGTTTCGTTATCCCATACCCATCCCTTTAGAAAAATTCATCCTCATACCCATACCTAAATCCAACGGGTATCAAACTTTTGTCCCATCCCCATCCCCATTGGGTAACTGTATAATCTTGTACCCATACCCGTACCTGTTTTCTTACTACTTCAATATTAATTTTAAATAATTTTATAAAATAATAAAAAATTATGGTAAAGGAAACATAATATTAGCAAATATTCAATATTCGGAGGATGGTTATTTCTTCAATATCAAATACTTTGAAATATAAATTAAATTGTTTATATTTTATATTAGAATACCAAATAAAATTTCATAAGAACCAAAACATTTATTAAATTTGCAAACTGCAAACATTAATGAAACCTAGTTGATAAAGTTTAAAAATAATTTTAAAAAAATATAAAAGGAAAACAAATATTTAAATTAAAATATATTTTAAATGTTTGTTTACTTCAATTTTTTAAATTCTAATGAATCTCTTTTTTATACACTAATAAAAATTATAATACATCATTTGATCAAAATGAAGCAAAGAACAAATAATAAACATAATAATAAAATTTTGATATAGATCTTGTATATTTTAAACTCCAATGTATGTTGGATGGTGATAAAAAACAATATTCATGGCAATTACATTAAATTTTCATATTTTAGTAAATAAAATTTATTTACACAATTATAGTGAAAAAATTACAGTATGATTGATAATGAGTTAGAAAATAAAAAATAATTAGATAAAATATATCGAAATAGTATTCTACATGATGAAAATAAACAACAAATAAAAATATTAAAAAAATTAACAAATGTGTGTCTTAGAAACAATTTGAGAGACTATTGAAAGAAATCGCACAAAGGAAAACAAATGTATAATGTAACATCCTATTTAATAAATAAACTTAATTAAATGAAATATCACATACAATATAATATAAAGAACCACACAGAGAAGTATATATGTATCAACCATGATAGTTATCCATAAATATATTGGAAGAAAAGACTAGGCACACCAAGATGCCATGAACAGATTTAAAAAGGTTAAACAAATGTCTAAAGGCTTGCTCAAAAGCAAGGGATTACAAAATAATAAAAACTCCTCAAACGTGGCTCAACAGTGAGCCCAATACCATACCCAACTAAGCTGTAGCATTTTCGTTGCTACTGCGATCACCAAGAGTTTCCATATCTGCTCACACCAAGGGATTGCTGATCATTGCAAAAAGGAAAAACCACACAAGAAGACAAACACAAGCAAGAAGGGTTAGCTAGAGTAAAAGGTTTTTATCATACAATTAAGCATACAATTTAAAAGTCAAGAACACATAAATCAACCAAGCATGTGATAACAAACAAGCCAGACTCTAAGACTCAATTATTCGGATACATATAATTGATCGGATTCACTAGATGTTTGCACTTGTGGTGGCCTCTACTACTCTACAAAGCCATTGCCAATGGGTTTCATCCTACCATGCACAAGGTTAGCCTTCAAACATCTAAAGCCATTATCCTACCAAAGACTAGAGCCTCTTGTTACTCTCACCACTTGAATCAGTTTGCTCTACATGAGACTAACTGACTCTTTAGAGTTTTAGGATGCAATCCTTACTTGAATCCTTACCTAATTATATATACTACGACACCACCATGAAACCTTACCAAGAGGTTCATGGAATTACGTCCATCACATACGGCACCACCATGAAATCTCACCAAGAGGTTCACGGAATTACGTCCATCACATACAACACCACCATGAGATCTCACCAAGAGGTTAATGGAATTACGTTAATCTCATACCATAACCATGCCTCACCAACCAACCATAGATTTATCAAGCATAACAATCTCATGCCAATATCCAACCAATCAACCAATCATGATTCATGCACTTATTCATACTAAGCTCATCAATTCCAGTCCCAATATATCATATAGAACATACAAGGCATCATACTTAAACTATTTAAAGCCACAAACCAACCAATCATGAAGTTTAACTGGAATGGGAAAGAGAAGAGGAGGGTGAAGTTTAACTTACATGAGGGGAACGTACAACAAGCTTGGAGGAAAGGAGGAGCTCACTGAAACCCTAGCAGAGCTCTTTGCTTCAGTAGTGGAAGGGGAAGGGTTCCTATTTTTTGAGAATGGGGTAGAGTGAGGGGGTTAGGGCTGGAAAAAGGTTTTGGGCACCCTATGGGCTGGCCTTAGGCCCAATAGAGTAGGTTAGGCCCTTAAACATTAGGGTAGAAATAAAGTGAGCCTTACATATAATTAAGGGTATGATAAGATGAAAAACACCTTAGAGATCTAAGAAAACTTTTCAAATATCAACATATATACTCAATGGTTGAGAAATAACAAAAATGGTTTTAGCGAAACAAAAAGAGTTCTTCAAATGAAACAAAAATTAATAATAAGTAAAGAATATTTTTTTTATATTACATAGTAAATGAAAGGTTTATGCTATTAAACACTTAAATTGAGAGTATTAAACATTCTCATGTGAAAGAAAAATATACAATAAATAAAAATATTAAAAAATAATAGAAATATTCAAATAAGAGACATAATTTTTTTTTATTGACATACATCATTTTAACATAATTACATAAAGTTTATGATAAGATGAAAAATATATTAGAGATGCGAATGAGTTTCATAAAAAACCAAATAATTAGAAGAAATAAAAAAATAGAAAAGAAAAAAAAATATATATATATATATATATGTATATATATGGTTACTTAATTAATTTGAATATTTTAATAATTTAAACGAGGAGGAGATATGGCGGGAACGGGTATTATGGCGGGGATATGTACATCCTCATACCTATCCCCATACCCAATTGAAAAAGTCGAGAATTCCTCATACCCATACCCAGTCAATGCGGGGATTCCCCGTCAAAATGGGGACGGGTTCGGGCAATACCCACGAGGGCGGATTTATTTGCCATCTCTAGCTACACCAAATGTTGGCTCTTCTAGTGGTGTTAGATCCTCCTTTTTCTTTAGAAGACAACATCTTAAGCAGGCTAAAAGAATTATTTCTTCTTTCCAATTCTCGTCATGAAGAAGTTGTTGGCTTAATTAGGGGGGTAGATACTAGAATATCAAATCTAGAAAATAGGTTTGATGAGGAATTCACTCATGGTAATGAAGATAATGAAAATGATGACATGAATGCAGAGTTTTAGGGGGAGTTTTCCTATTCTTGCTTTATGGTTTGCTACTTAATTGTATTTTTCCCTTCTAATAAATTTATCAATGTTAGAAAAATCATCTCCTTCTTATGTTTTTATGATTATCTGATATAGGGGGAGTTTATCTCTTATGGCCTTTAATCTAATGATCAAAAAGGTGGAGAAAATTTTAAAGAAAACATTGAAATTAACTTATTTAAATATTGTCTTTGTAAGTCTTTTAATTGTGGGACATTACAGATACTTTAATCATATTATTTGATCATCATAAAAAAGAGGGAGATTGTTGGCTAAAGCAGAAGACTTAGAGATTCTGAGTGTTCTTAAAATAGCTTTGAAAAGCCTAGTATGGATAGAGCGATAACTTTTTCTAAAGGGATTCTTGGGAGATTCGATGTTATTGTTGTTGCTAGGAAAGTTGGTTTGTTCTCTGCGTGATTCAGAGGAAGTGTCTTTTCATCTCTTGTGTCTTCAAGAGGAGTGTTTTCTATTTCTTATTCTTTTTAATCTGATTTCACTATGATTTTTATAGTGATTAAGTTAATCTCTTTGTTTAAAGAGATTAACAACTACAGTAGAGTCTTTTGATCCGAACCAATATAAATGTTTATTTGAATCTTCTTACCTATCTCTTTAATTTATCTGTTCTTGCCTTTAAAGGAATTGAGGCTTTAATTTAAACGGTAAAATTTGGGAAAAATTTTAAAAGTATTAATTTTATTATTAATAAACCAATTCACACACCCCCTCTTTGTCCATTAACAAATGATTTCGCTGCTTAATTACAACAACGTTGAAATGGAGAAAGGACTAAGAACTTAACTCAAACTGAGAGGTTGTGGCTTATGTTGGCTCTAAATACCACTTGATGATCCCTTTTTCATGTGCTTGATGGAAGAAGGAGGCTTCATGGATGGATACAACGAAATAAAATGTAGAAAGGTGTTTTCGGTGGTGGTGATGAAGGAACTCTAAGAAGGTTAGGTCAATCTTAAAGGAAGAAGGCTATAGGAGATTTTACAAAAAGCTCTAGCTAGGTGACTCTCAAGTGCAAGTGTGGAGTGATCTCAATAGCAATATCTTACACATCCAAAAGTGATTTTATTAGTGGTAGGGGCCTTCATTTATAGTAGAAGGCAAGCTTCAAAGGTAAGCTAAATGTGCAACAAAATGGAATGCAAATGCAAGCTAGAAAAATGACGCCTAGATCTAAATCTAACCTCATAGATCGACAATTCTCATATCACTAGCCACATGTCATGGTAACACCTTCCTCATTTACAACATGTACTAAATATGCAATGCATGGACAAGCTAGCAACATTCTCAACCTTGGCTTTTGGAATTGGGCTTGAATGAATCCAATTTCAAAAGATATGTGAGTTATGATCCAAGCTGCTTTCTAGATGTTTTACACTTTATTTTGAAATCATGGCCTAAACACTTGGCCCAATTGAAATCTACACTAATGAACCTTTGATTGGGATTATAGTTTGGCCCAAGTCATCAGTTATGTTTTTATGCATTATAAAAAAACTCACCTTCTAAAACAAACATTTACCCTTTTTAGAAGTAATTTGTAAATTAAAACAAAAGTTCACATTACCAAATTTTACTTTTTGATTTGGACAATTTACTTTAAAAAAGTGTTTTTCAATAACTTGTTAATAAGAATGTTTGTGCTATTGTCATAATTAAGTGGTGGGGAAAGTTATCCTTCCATCTTAATGGTGGGTAAATAGTGGAAGATGGGTTGAATAATTTCATTAATGAGTTGAAATGTATAGATGCATGATAAGTCAAGGAGAAGAGTGAGTATTGAAGTTGCAAAGAACGAAAGGAGATGGTGTGGATAAGAGGTGGTAAGTCATAGAGGAAAGTTGTTGAAGGATATAGTCGTAGAGGAATAACTATATATACAAGGGTTCTTCTTCTTGCACCTCCCTATTTTCTTCATGCACCTATAAAAGTGAAACTCCCAAACTACTCCTCATTAAAAATATAGAAAACATGCCTACATGTCCCGGACACCCAATCCAAAAAGTAAGAAAAAGAAAATTGCGGAACAGGTGTTTTAGAAGGTATTTTTGGATTTGAAAATATCTTCTAAAACACTTGTTCCGTAATTTTTTTTAATACCCAGTGTAACACCCCATTTAATTCAATAAACGAAATTAAAGGAAGCGTCATATAAAGATAATAAAAAAGACTCCTTACAACCCAAGACACACCACGATGCCCGAAAGGAAACTAGATAAAAAGTTTAACAGAAAATATAGAAATAAAAAAGACAAACAGGTACATGGGCCATAGCCATAAAGGAAGGCCCATCAAGAACATGAAGCCCAGCCCATGCAGACTATGCGGCAGAATCATCTCTCCTATATTGACCACGAGTACCTCTCGCATCTGCTCCCATCAATAAATTGATAATCATCGCAAGATTAGAAGAACAACATACAGAGCAATCAAATAAGCAAAGGGTAAGCTAGAGCAAAAAAGATTTTTTTATCATGCAATCAGATATACCTTCACAGTCCAATAAACATATATCACTCAAGCATGTTATGACCTTTCAATCAATACACTAAGACTCGACTTGACTCATCTGGATACATATAACCTGGTCGGATTCAGCGGATGCTTGCACTTGTGGTGGATACCTCTGCTCACCCCCGAGCTATGTGTTACAAGTGTTACAATGAATCATTTCCCTCACACACAAGGTTAGCCCTTAATGAGTTTCAGGCCTCTTGCTACTCTCACCACAGGAGTCAGTCTGCTCTAAGTGAGACTAACTGACTCCTTAGAGTGTCAGGATGCGATCCTTACCTTGAATCCTTACCAAGTTATATAGATGGGGCACCACCATAGACACCCACTAACAAAGGCCATGGAATTACGTCCCGACCACTGAAGCACGACCCTAAAACCCCACTTAGAGATTTCAAGGAATTACGCACTGACCATGGACCAATCATAATCAAACAAATAATATTTAACATTCACATTTAAATATCTCATGCCGAACTTTACCATCCATCCTCATCTGTATTCCATGTTGAATCCATCTCATTCATCCTTCCCAAACCACGAAGGTATAAGTGTATTTCATACCAACACCATGCCATATCCATTAACCAACTCATCATTTTAATGTCATGGATCATCCCATATAAACATCATACTCACATCATGTTAAAACTAATGAATCACAATCATTACCATCTCATGCGTACAAAGTCACTCAATTTGTAACCCATGAACCACATCACTCATGCATAAACAATCAGAACATACTTTAATACAATAATTCAGCCATACATGTGATATTCGTCCAATAACACAGAAGAAATCAGAACAAGGCGCATCCTCGCCCAAGTCTCGCTCAGGCTGAGGGTGCTTGCTTAGGCGAGAGGTTTCCCTCGCCCAAGCGGACTCCCCTCGCTTAGGCGAGAAGTCAAGGAATGGGAACAGTGACTTCCTGCAAGATCTCGCTTAGGCGAGCCCTCCTCACCCAAGCGAGAATGCATCTCGCTCAAAATGGGGACTCATCGCTTAAGCGACTTCTTGCGCAGAAATCCTGGGCGAACCCCTGTTAGTCTCGCCTAGGCGAGACAAGCTTGCTTGGGCGAGATTATCAGTCCTCGCCACTGTTCGTACCTGTATCAATTGTATTTCACACACAAACGATAATACCAACTATCCCATGCATCCATAGTAGCATACTAGTTCAAGAATCATGAAACACAAGCAAGACAAACGATGAGCACATTAAACAGAAAGGATTCTAGCTTCCCTTACCTGGAAAATGCTAGCCAAACGACCTCGACACTTAAGCGAATGAGCACGAAAGTTCCCTAAGCAGATTTAAGAGGTGAGCAGAAACGAGGTCGAGCTAAACTTGAATCTGATTGAACTTCAAACCCTAGCAGAGCTCTGGGAAAGGGAAAGGAGAGTAGGTAAGTTACCGTTTTGCAAGAAGAAGCATAAATGAAAGAGGTTAGACTGCCTTAGTGGCTTTGGACACCCTATGGGCCAGTACTTAGGCCCAACAAATGGGGCTAGGCCCCTTTAAATTTTTAAGGCAGAAAAAGAGGATTTTACACCTAGACCAAAATATATAAAAACTTTCCACAACAAATGTTCCTAAAGGTATTTTCAGATTTGAAAATGTCTTTCAAGGCACTTGTTTTGGAATTATTTTGTTGTATTCCAGAATAACAGTTTTGGAAAATATTTTTGAATATGGAACTATGTTAAGAAACACTTGTTCTACTAATTATTTTGTATTTTAGAATGACTATTCTGGAAGGTATTTTTGGATCCATGATTACTACTTGCACCCCATACTCAAAGCAAAAGACTAAAATACTTTTCCTTGTTGCATCTCACACACACTACCGTTGTAGTATTATACCCATTGTCATTGCGCCTCCATTCTTCATTGTCGTTGCACTAAGACACATATATAAGGAAAGAAAAACTAAAACGATGGTCTTTAACGTCTAGAATTATTGTTCTAGAAATCCTTTTTTCAAAACGCATCTCATATGTTCCGGAAACTATTATTCCGAAAAACTCATCCCGGAAAGCATCTCATGCGTTTTAAAATGTTTGTTTCAAAAATCTGTGAAAAATTTATTTTACAATGCATTTCATATATTTTAGAGAACTAGTTCTAGAAATTCTGTTTCAAAAGTCTTATTTTGAAGATATTTGGAAATCGCACATCGACTACAGATAAGATCACCTTATAGTATATAACTGAGATGTTACAAGTCAGTTTTGTAAGGTTGAATTAGACTTAAAACTCACTTCTAACAAAGATTTTTTTCCAGAAATCATATTTCCGAAATTCCACAATAATTTGCTCAAGAAAATTTCTAAAAAAAATAATCCAAAAATCTCAACAATGTATGAAGAATAATATGATCAATTTAAAAAGTAAAAGGGTGAAGAAAGAAAAGTCCCTAACGCTTTCGGTACTCTCTAGTTATGCAGTGTTGGTTCAGCTCAGCAAAGAAAAGGAAGGAATAATACTTGGAGTGAAAAATAAAGTGAGAAGCCCAGGAAAAAATAAAAAGCTGCAACATGCAAAATTGGATGCTTCTTCCTGCCCCTCCGTGTTTTCTTCTTGCACGCCATAAACTTAATATTCCCAAATTAAGCTAATTTTTCAATAAATTAGACTTGCAGAAACCACATCTAAAATTATATTGGAAAAAGGAAGAAAAAGTAGTACAAATAAAGTAAAAAACTACATCAAAATTTACTTGAATAACAAACTTATAAAAACAAAATTCATAATTACTACTAATAATTAATTAAAAATAAATTTAATTAATTACAGTAGGTCTTAATGCAAGTTACTAAAATTTAATAGATTAAACTGTCAAATAATCAATCTAATTGTCAAATAGTTGATTAAATTGTAAAATAATCAATGTGTGTGTTATAATTATCTAATCAGCTAAAAGCAATATAATATTTACTTAACATAACGATTATTATTTTATAGATTAGTTTTTCAACTTAAACCTAACACGAAATAATCAATTAAACTAATTATTAATTAGATTAGTTAAGTTAGATAATGACTCATCCACAGATTTTAACATGTTTCCTAGTTATTCATACTTTATCAATATTATATACAAACAACATTAATAAGAGAATTATTTTGCCCAAAAATAAATTTACTTAGGTTCGTGAGATTTCTTCGCCAAAATTAAATAAAGAAAATTTCTTTCAATTTTTTTATTTTATGAAAAATATAAATTCATTAGTAATTGCAAGAAAAAATAATAATAAATAACATTAAATGCTACTTTTATTTTCTTTTAGTAGAAAACATAAAAACAAAAATGGACGTGACAATTTTGAATAATTTTATTTTAGTTGTATGCCTATTGAAAGTTTATTATCTATAGCTACGTATAAAGGATTTCTTTTTTTTTTTTTTGTTTACTCTTTTTAATTTTTTACCTTCAAATTAACTTTTTCGTTTTTTATTTAACTAATTTTTTAGTTTAATCGGTTCTTTCAAATTTAATCAATTTTTTAAATTAAATAAATGAAAATAATCTACTAAATAAATAAAAATCATCTACAAAATAAATAAAATTATCTAAAATTAAATTACAAAGTTTATTTATATTTTTTTTATAATTATAATTTCATTATTTTTTATTATTATAAAAAAAGTGAATATACGTATGTATTTTCACTAGTATATATAAATAAGATAAGAATTGAACCTTATGATTTATTAGGCTAAGAATATGCCCTCAACACTTGCTACCCTTTACCCTAAAGGATTCTTCATCTACCAACTTGTTTTTATTTAATTTAAGACAACAAAATTAAGGCTTGTAATCAAGAATAAAGATTAATTTATTACCTAATAAAATAGTAAGTCCATCAAGTAAATCGAAGAATCAACTTAAATTAGCCTCATTTAAAAACATAATCATAAGCAAATTTTTTTATTATATATACTAAGAATCTATCATTCCATAATTAAAGATCAATTCTATCGGACATTAAAACACAAGAATTGTTGTTTTCTCTCTCCAGAAATAACTTGTAGATACATAATTAATAGTGAATTGAATCAAACTTAAGTAGAATAGAATAAAAACTCCACCTGCATTCCTTCCTTAATTGCATTAAATTTATTTCTTTTGTGCTACTTGTGCATTATATATAAAAGAAAGTTTCCCAAAAAGAGATATTTACCACCTACATAAATCCTTACAAGAAAATATTTTATTAGTAACCAATTTTAGTAATCAAAAGTTGTTAGTCATTATAATGACAAATTTAGATGTCAATTTAAAAAATAAAAATTTTATTGGTTACTAAAATAATCACTATTATAAATAAAAAATTATAATTGGATTAATTAATTAGAAACCAATTTAAAAATTAAGTCATTTTGGTAACCAAAACTTAGGTAGCTAATTTTTAGTCACCAATATTTTTTTACTTTGTGAATCGGTATCTAAATTAGTCACTATAGTGACTAACAACTTTTGTTCACTAAAATTGGTTACTAATGATATATTTTCTTATAGTGAATCGAGTTGTAATTTTCCTTGAACAAGGTTAGTTCAAATACTTTCTGAGGTTGTTTTTGAATTATTACCTAATTCATGAAAATAATGCTTAGCATATATCTTAGCTCACCTACACCTAATAGCTTTGTTGTTTTTTTCAAAACAAAGTCATGTCAGTTTGACAAAACTTAACCATGTTTATATTTTTTTAAATTTCAGGTTGTTCCTGTAATAAGAATACCAAAAAGCACCACTTTGGTAAATAAACTAAGAGTGACTTTATAAAAATTATTGAAATTATTGACATAAATAAATTGGTAGGTCATTTGAATTTATTGATGAAATTTATCGACAAATTTTGAAATTTCAATTACCAATAGATTTTACCGATAGACATATTGTCATTGGTAAAATTTGTCAGAAAATCCATCAGTAGTACTGATTTCAATTATTTACGGATATTTCCATTGATAAAATTCATCGATAATTACATACTATAAAATTTGTCGATAAAATTCATCGATAATTTAAAATTCTTATTACTGAAAAATTTGTCTATCCATAAAAAAAATGACAAATTTCCCATCAAAATCTGGCAAGAAATTATTCCCAACACCCAAACCTCACCTTACCTTCACTTTTTCCTTTTCTTCTTTTACCTAACACACAATACCTACACAAATTCTCATCACACTCTTCCTCCTCTCCAATCCCATTCATACATGTTCCCATTCCCCTCGCACACACTCTCTTCCATCATCAATCTCCATCACCACTGCATAATATCATCATAAATTTATCATTCAAATAGAGGCACACAATTTCTCTTTTCCCAACTTCAACTTCTCCTTTGATACACATCTTCTTCTTCATTCTTAAATATCTCCATCTTTGTTTATCTATCTCCTTCAATATTTTGGTAAGGTTCTAGTGGGGTTCTGGCAAGCTTCAACCTCAACAATGACGATGGGAGTCGTCGCAGGTATGCCTTAAGTCTTCTTCACTCATGCCTCAACACCTTTACCCTTCGACAGGAAATATATTAATTTTCTCTGTATTGCCTAACCCTCGTCAAAGTGAGGTCCCCTTCAGCGAAGCCATCGCGACCACCAATGTCCTCTGTTGAACCCTCATCGGGTTGGGCTATCTTCGGTAACAACCATTGTTCATATTCTTCGTTCAATTTCGTTACAAATTCCCTAACGTCAGAGCTCAAATTCTACGACTATCATTGTTGACACTAATAAGGATAATTTGTTTCCGCCTGTTCGGTCCCTCTATTTCTCTAGTTGGGTCTCTGAAAAGCTCATTGCATCACCATTTTTGTTTTACTGATTTAGAAATTCCCCTCTTATGTTGATTTGAATTGTTGTTGCCTTTTGTTCATCATTGGAGTATGAGATTTCTTATTAATGTTGTAAAGGTGATTTTGGTAAAAATAGAAAAATAAAAGGAAGAATGAGGGACGGGGAAGAAGATGAACTAAATCGTGGTGTTTACCAGCAAATTTTTTCGTTGGTTATTACTAAGGGATTTACCTATGAATTTTATCGTCAGTAATTACCAACAGAATTCTTGTTCCGCTGGTAAAATTTATTGATGGGAATTTTAACGACAAATATTTTACAAACATTAATTTTGATTTACCAACGGATTTTAAGATAGTAAAAACAATCTTAAATGCGGGTGATGAGAAAGTGTCTTATAGTGAATATAAAATGAAATCATATTTAATTTAAAACAACAATTAACTGTTAGTTGTTAGTTTTTGTTAGCAATGAGAATTAAAGACATGACATTCGCCTCTTTTCCCTTCCTTTTAATCAATATACCGCCTTATCACTAAGATGATATCAGTTTAATATCAAACCAAACTAACTTTTATTCTTCATTTAAAAACTTGTTGGGTAACAAATTAAATAGTAGATATACTTGAAAAATATAAAAATTTTGAAAAAAAAAATAGATAAATATCCAATTTTATTAGATAATTTAAATTTAATTAAGATAAATTAAAATTAATGAAGACTTAATTACAATTTAATTTTAATTTACAGGTTCTTATTTGAACCAAAGAGCTATAAGGAATTACTTTTGGAGATTCTAAAATATTTCTACAGATTTTATTCCAGTTTCAAAATACTAAAGTTTGTGCTGCCAAATAATAAATAAAATATTCAAAGGCTTTTTTTTTTCCTTTGATTTTCAGAAGTGAAACATTTTGAAAAGTTGATATGTTTTGGACATTAAGTATATATAGAATCGCCTTAGGGAATTTGTAAATGACATTGAAAAGCAAAATTTTATTTTGTAACAAATTTTCTCATCTGTGATTAAAAGTTAGAATTTTGTAGGTATATGGAAAGGTGAGGTGCCAACCCATTGAAGCATTTTGTTTGGCATTGTGCAGTCACCAAAGCTAACTGCTTCCTCGTTATGGTAACATCTGTCCCATTAGAACAACTGACTCAGTGCACTCTGGCCGAAAGCCTCATAATAATGCTCACTCACTCACTCACTCACTCATCATACCTTTTAAATTTACCAAGTTTTCACTTTCTATCCTTTATAACTACCACCTTTCTTTTAACAACCTAGCATGAGTGAAGGGCTAGATAGCAGCAATAACCCTTTTATCAAACTCAAAACAGTCACTATTTGCTCCCTCTAACACCAGCAACTATTCAGTGCCACCACACTAACCACCCTATTAATATTTCACATTGTACAACAACATTAACTCAAAAGTAAGATATAAAACTCATAAATGCATTGGTATATTCCCTCCATAATGTGTTAAGAAAGTATTTGTTGATTCGTTAATTATTGTTGTGTGGAGAGTGATTAAAAAAAAGTATGGTAGATAAATATGCTCATTCTTCAAGTGGGGACCATGGGATCGATGTCCTTCATGAGAGAGCAGACAGGTCTATGGAGATCCATTATTGAGTATCTCTATGGCAATGGCAAATAATGCATTACAGAGAGAAGCATATGCCATGTAGCATGCTATAGCTAACTTAATTATTAAAGCACACAACAGTACTTGTTCGCTAATAATTATTAAACCAGGAACAAAGGTTGTTGTTGTTGTTGAGGTCGCATGAGTATTATATGATGGGAAGTGTGAAGAAGGGTTTAGAAGAAACATGGCACAAGATGGGTTCTTGTTGTTTTAGCTTATGAGTATATAAAAATAGTTTTGTGGGGGTATGATTATTGGTAATAATACTACTATGAAGGGTCCTTTTCTTTTCTTTTTGCACCTTTTTTATTTCTCAGGTGTGGTCTATTGGGAGCAAAAAGGTCAGAACTGAAAGGCACTCAGATATTCTGAATGGCCTCGATAATCACCCCGTAAGAGGAAAAGAGGGTGCAAAGAAGTAATAATATGATTTGCATATGTTTTCTCTCTCACAGAAATGATGTAGGAGTGTGCATGATTGACATATTGATGAGTGCAAGCTGTTGGATTTTGGCATAATATGAGAGGTGAATGTGTTAAGAAATGCCCATTTTCTTCCAATAATTGGAGCTTCTAAGGGCTTGGCATATTTTATTTAAGGAACCAATCATGAAACTGAATCTAGTGGGAGGGTTTCTTTACACGTATGAAAATGAAGGGCAAGAGGGTTGGAAGCCTTGGAAACATGTTTGGTGTCCCCATTATGAATCCTCCCTCGTGTCTTCTTCAAATCAAGCACTTTCAGTGGATTCCAACTCCTCCTCAACCATTTATAAGATTCACCAATTAGTGGATTTCCCTTTCACGCACCTAACCCTTTGAAAACAAGCCATTAAACTACAAATCAGATCTCTCACATTCTTTAAAATATTACTGTTTTCAGATACCACTCTGCTCATATTTCATCCAGGTTGGTTCTGTCAAATCAAATCAGGGTGCCCAATGGCTAACATCTCTGCCTTCAATATATCCTAATTCAACAGGGATGGGGCAATCAATACTTAATTGTAGGCTATCAATATTTTAAAATCTTTATCTGAAGCAGTATCTTAAAACATATATATAGTATGTAAGACCTGGTGGTGCGATGTTAATAAGGTTTATTAAAATTAACCATTGTGCTTGTCTGTTTTTCTCAACTTTGTCTGACAAAAGGGTGAATGTAGATGCCCTGTATACAAGTTGGGAGGTACAGGACCAAGCAGGTTTATGTACTGTGAAACTGAGACTATAATTGTCAAATATCTTCTTCAAAATGACCACCCTTTGTTTGGTAATGGCGTGACCAACTCATTTCACGCATAGCACCTTGACCATAAGAATAGGGTGGTTGGCAATAATGGAAGAAATTTTCAGGGCTTAGTGATTCAATGGTGGGACTTGGGTTTTAGCATAGGGTTACTTCTTTGAGAATGTTAGGTGTGTAGCTTGTATAGTAATGCAAAATGTGCACAATTGGAGTAAGGAAAATATGGCCAAACAGAAACATGAATAATTGCAAACCAAAGGTGGCCATCACGGTTTCTTGCCAGCTTGTCATACCATCTACCTGTGCTCCCACCTAAATTTTCAAAATTCTATATCTTTCAACAATTATTACACGCTCATTAACATCAATGCTTTTCGTGTTCGTTTACACAACGTGGATTTTTAGTCACAGTTCAATTTTTCAGGCTACTCCTACTTACACATGATGACGACATCTTTGCATGCGAAACTCATGGACCAGTACTTCATCTCACAACACAGATCCATCTCCAACATTCCTACTATTCACATGAAGGGTTACACATTTAACAAATTTCGAACTCAAGATTATGATTTTCCAACTCAATTAGCCACTCACATTTGTGTCAGTCTTGGCATGTCCTCCTAAAACGACAAAGCTCCCAATTATTAAAGCTCCTACCATTTCTTTTCGGGATAAATCCAAATGTCAAAACAATTTCTACACGCGTGTACTTCTTAACCAGTGAGCTCTATTTTTTCCAAATGACAAGGGGTATCTTGACAACTGTATTCTCATCTACAGCTGTCACTACTCTTGTGAAACATTTATCTGCCTCAGATTCTGGAAATGAGGGTAGAGAGACACCAAGTTCAAGATTTCACATGCTTTTCGTCTCTTTAACTACCCTTTTTTTTCTGGTTTTCACCTTCACTTCATTGGCTCACACACTAATTAACCTACTCTTCTTTAGTATAATATATGCGTAAAGCAACCCGAGAACACCACTATCCATAAGTTTCTCCAGTTATATATAATATTCATCGCACATATGTGTATTCCTGTTGCTCACTCACTAACCTTTATTAAGGACCTTAAATTTATTCCAACATCGAGATCGGAATATAAAATTTGCCACAACAAATCCCTGTGACCCAAATGTTGATGACAAGCATAATGTGTCCACAAAGTTTATTGGTTTTTGGTTTATTACAACTAGTGCTTGGTTGAGGGATATGCTATATGCGGCAATATCAATGCATTGCTTAAACTAACAATCAACATAGTTCCAACATGGTTGCTTTAGTTTAATTGAAGAGGTTGTTCTTTTCGTTGTTTTTTTATTTTGAAGAAGTAACTTCACCGTACAACCTTTCATGCGCGTTTGTTATCTATATTTCCGAACTTGGGAATTATATATAACTTCTCTGCTCAATTTCATGTAGTAGATACTGTATTCACCCTCTCAACGTTATTCACGTAACATCTTCTGGCATCAAGTTAGGTTAGAGTCTCATTTGACGTTTGCGTTCCTATTCAAAGGAAATCATTTTTTTTCTTTCTTTCAAGGAACGCCGTTTACGGTGAAACAGATACAAACAGGTTATAAATATGAATTTATTTTGTATTTTATTTTCTTTTTAAATTTCGGTACAAAGTCATTTTGCACTTGTGATTGTCTAAATCACCTTTTCTAGTTGAAGTTGGTGATTTTCATACGATAAGTACAGTTGAGAGCAAGAAGGTTGACGCGCCATTCGCAATTGCGGCATAATACATCAGTTTCTTTCACTATCCGCATGCGCATGCAAACGTGTGAAGGAATAGACTACATTTCGAAACAAAAAATAAAACAAAAAAAAAAAAAAAAAGAGAGAGAGAGAGAACCTAGCTATTTGAACTTGGCCCCTCCCTAAAACTTTAAATTATGGAACACACTATTTCCTATTTCCAACAAGAAAGGGATATAATCGGAACCACCCCTTGACCAAATTCTGGGTTGGCGTCAATTTCCCTGAACTCATCAAGAATCTATAACTTGTGGTATTGGGTACTCGTTCTTTTCCACTCCACCAAATGCCGCAAAAACTGCCCAACCTGCGAACAAAACATCATTTTGTTACCTCCGTTCGTTGTTAGCATGAAAGCGATGTTCGTGACAATGCTTGAATACAATAATTAATATTACACACTGATCATACCTCGGTTGGATCTTGCAGAGTGTAGGAAGCATCGGTTTCTTTTGGAATTTTAGAAACAAGAATCCCAATCCCTTGACCCCTCTTCCGTAAAACCTGATCATTATTACATGTAACAAGTTAGAACAACATAACTATTATATATCTATATATAATACGTGTAATATACTAATAAACACAAATCTTAACAAGCTGTGTAACAAGGTGGTGGCCTTTGTTAATTACCTTAAAAGCATCTTCGTCAGTTCGATCATCACCAATATAGATTGGAAATACATTATCAGAGTTACCATATCCTGGAAATGCAAAAAAAAAAACAAAAGGAAGAGAGTTAGAAGATGTAGCTCTCATGAGAAAAAACGTATACCAGCAGCATGAGACTTACCCAGTGATTCAAGCAAGAATTCAAGAGCCTTGCCCTTGTCCCATTTTATGGTTGGTCGAATCTCAAGCACTTTTCTCCCTTGAGTTAGCTTAAGTTTGGGGTAGTGATCGAGGAGCAAGCTAACTTGTTCAGCCAATGATGCCCAATTCTGAGAGAAAACAGGAATAAAATAATGAGGATTAGATATAAAACAAAAACATTAGCCGTCAATTATAGCGTGTCTGGTGCGCGTGCAAGTGGTGTGGGAGGAATTAAATATTTTGGTGAATGTTGGTACCTTTTCGTCAACACAGCGAAAGTGCACGGACAAACAAAACTTGTTATTTTCTACCTTAGCCCCCGGGACAGACTTTGTTTTATCCACCAAGATGTTGTACACCTGACCCCATAATAGAACAATGATAACGGCACAGTTAAAATGGTGTGTAAGTGAGGAGAAAATGAGGAGCCAGGAGATTCCTCAATTATATGTGGTAGTTAAAACAAAACAATGATCAACCAACCTCATTGATCATGGGTAAGAATTCACTACCGGGTTGGAAAAGTACTGCATCGTTTCCCTGCAAGAAAACAAAAAAATACGAATCTATGATGAGAGGGAAGGACACCATCATAAAAATCTTGGTTTCATTAATTTGGTTATGGAAACTTTTTCTCACTTTCTTAGTACTTCGCCTATTTGTTGGTCCCTTGATGTCCATCCCATGGCTCCCAGCATAGTACACTTCTGCCAATCTCACAAAGCTATACACCTAAAAAAAAATTTTAAATTCCAAATCAGTTTTCTGACCAAAATCATAATATACTTCCTTTTTTTTTGGGGGGGGAGAAAAAAAAAATGTACCTTGTCTATGCACCTTCCACTCACGATGGCAGTGGGGAAATGCCTCGCTATGTCCTTCAGTGTGGCCCTCATCTGATTTATTTACAGAAATGAAGAAGAAAGGGAAAATGAATTTCACTATTTTCTCTTATTTTAAGAATTTGAAGTTGGTGAATAAAACAAGAGAGAACAAAAGGTGTACCTTTTGACTCATGTATGCTTTATCTGGGTCTGCAACAATTGGGGAGAGAGTTCCATCATAGTCAAGAAAAGTGACAATCTGCTTCCCTTTGGACTCACATACAATCTGATCAAACAGGTTCAGTGCCGAAGGGTGGTAAAGCTGCACAAAGTTTGCGAAACCGAACAGAGTCAAGTCAGACACAATAATAAAAAATAAAAACATCAAAAGCTTCAATTTTAATCACACCATGTTGTCAAAAACAAGGGTTTATGTTTTATGCTTACAATCCAAGGACTGGGGTCTTGGTTCTGTGTGGATTTGACTCGAGTGGGAGAAGAAGCTCTCATTGAATCAATCCATGTGTTAACTTTGGTTCCTCCTTTTCCAGTTCCATCCTCCAAAGTTTTCAATAAGAGCTTTTTCTGGGGTAGGCCTAAAACCCCACCAAGCAAAGCCATTACCAGGCACTGCAGCTCTAGGTAGAGCACCTGAGTTTGAAATCGACATTGCCAACTCCAGAATCGTGTTATTCACATTACGGTTCGTCATTCTTTACCAACAACAACTGTAATAATAACACTGAGCCAAAAAAAATAAATTGTGGGGTGAAGTGAATTGAGAATGAGAATGAGAATGAGAAATGGGAAGAAAGGTCACGGGGTTATATAGAAGGAAGGCAGAGAGAGAAGAAGAGAAGAACAGAAGAACAGAGGAGAATGGTATGTGGGATGGTTCCTCTGATTAACGTGGAATTTATAGTGGAAAAAAGTTTGAATAAGAATAAATTATAAAAAAAAATGCACTCGCTTTCTACTCGTTGGTTTAAGTCTCGTATAAGCGAGGAGTGTGTGGTCAATTCATAACTTCGGTTACACGGGCATAAACCGACGAAACTATCACCTCTTTTCAATGGCCTTGTACTTTTCAGTAACTATACTAAATAAGAAAGTTGGAGGGACCACATAATAATCGCTCAGGCACCTCCTTTTCTAAGTTTTTTTTCTGCAAGAGTTTTTGCACAATAACAATAATCACCAACTTTTACTGATAAGTTCTTTCATAACCATTTTCCCACTAACTTGCTTTATCAGATTCTATTAAGGTAAATAAATGCCACCCTGCTTTTATCATTTCTTTTACTAAAAGTAACACAAATACTACCCAGTTGGTTATACAAAAATTAAGAATAACTTTTTATTCCAATACATAATTTCTGTACACAATCTGGTTTAAATTAAACAAATAATAGTGACATGATTATTTAAATTATCTTTTCACCAACCGAACTGAGTTTAAAGGGGTCGGTTTATCAAATATACTGAATTAAGATTCAAATTTTCATTAAATAAAGTATTTGCCTTTTGTTTTTCAAGCATGTTTTTGAAAGCAGACATGTTTTTATAAACAGTCATGTTTAAAATGCTAGCAAACTAAATATGTACATGCATTCCTTAACTATATATGATTCCATCTTTTGAATTCTCTAACATTTGAAAATTTGACCGTTTTTCGAATTAATTTGCTTTTGAAAATAATACCCGTGAAAAAAAAAAAAAAAACTCTTTAAGCATAATTCAGGGGTTTTTTTCCTTAAAAGATATAACCACTGGGTGAGAGTATCAACCGAAGGAGGAAAATAATCCCATGGAAATGGATAATTCAGGATTTTATTCAGATTCTTTTAGACATTGGAGCAAAGCAGTATTTACCATTTTTAAGGCTATTTTACAACTTGTTATTCTTAAATGCTATTTGAAGAGACTCCTTTTCACAAAAAGACACAAAAGAAACCCTTTTTAAATTTTTAAAATTTTCCTTTACTTAAAGGAATTATGACCATGCTTAACACACATTTGAGGCATGTATTTGTAGCCACATTTTTTGTTTTTTCTTTCCCTCCATGCCTTCTCTCCCACAACGACCTTTCTCTAACCCTTCACGAAAGGTGAAAGAAACTTGAAACATGTTGAATTGAAACCACGTATTTCTTCAACAGTTCCAAACAAAAATTTCGGCACCTTTTCTATGTTGTAACATATTTTAGAACGTAGGTACTAAGAAACAGAATCGTAGGAGGAGTTAGCACAGTCGCCCCTTGTATGGTTTCGCAGATCTAAAAAACAAGCAGCTACAACCTAACTTGTATGCAATAAGCTTCAAAACCAACGGCACAAAATAATTGCTTTTCTCTCTTTCTTTGTTTATTTTTCACCCATCATCACCAAAGTTATATTAATGATAACAACTCCTTCATGCACGTGTATAATTTTCACACGTTAGTTCGAAATTTAGTATGGTCGGTTAATGCTCATTATGCAATTACATTTCATTTGTCAATCCAAAATTTTTTCTAGAGTTATTGGCCTCACATTAACTTTAAGACGTCTACCTAAAATATCTATAATTAGGTGCTAAAAGGTCACGTATTTCATGGGAAAAAAAGCTATTCTCTGGAGCTTTATGGCTAATTAAAAAGGTAAAAAACAAAACATGCATCTTCTGCGTGACTAACAATGACATGAACCAGGAAAATTGTGTTCAAGAGTTTTATTTTCCACCATGTATTTCTCCCCTTTTCAGATTTTTCAATTCATCTCTAATTCTTCTTAAATAGGCAAATGAAAAAACCCTAACTTATCTTCTACTCTTAATTTTTTTTTTTTTAATATTATCCCCATAGGTTTTGGGTAAAATGTGCTTATGATAAGAAAATTAAACCTTAGTTATAACATTATAAATTTCAAGCGTCCCTTTTTTCTATTTTGACTTAGATTTTATTGAAATTAATTAGCATTAATTGTCTAACAATAGTAGCAACTGTATAAATGGAGGTAAAATGCATATGTGATCTATCTATGGGCATAGTTATTTGATAAGTTTATTATAGTTATTTGTAAGAGGTTCAAAACTACATGGCAGTACATTTCTTTTGACATAAAGATGTTTCGCATTACTTTTTGAGAAATTATGTTACTTGTACGGTGAATTTGGACATTTCTTTTATGCATAAAGAAAAAAATTAAAAAATATATATTAAAAACTGGACTTTAAAGTTAACTTAACGTGAGAATTTCAAAATATTCCTCTCATGTTGTATTATACACCTCTTATACGTGAAACTACACTTTAGTAAAAGATTAAAAACGATCCAATAACAATTAAAATAATAGACTCAATTAATAATAAATTTCGTTAAGATAGAGTTAATCAATGACTCTGATATTATATATATTATGAAATTAAATTTAAATCTAATTCAAATATACAAAACTAACTTACAAAATAAGTTTTGCATCAACTTATATAATATAAATTGATTTTATCAATATTTCTTCTAATAAAATAGTTATACAAGATGGTTGGGACTAGAAAGAAATTGCGATGATAAATAAATTTTCAATTAGATAATTACCAAAATTAAAATATCACTAACACAAAAAAGCCTTTTAACGTCCGACATTTTCAACCTTTGACGTCTGCCCAAACACCGACGTCGTATCGGGTGACGTCAAAATAACGTCGGAAAAATAGCAGACGTCACTTGACGTCGGT
>Ga0214544_1000745_pt1 | contig 62790 bp, 38 predicted proteins | sample CNSS3metaG_FD_160074 | JGI IMG/M metagenome (GOLD analysis project Ga0214544, IMG submission 160074) | Root nodule microbial communities from cowpea collected in UCLA plant growth center, Los Angeles, California, USA - CNSS3 | ecosystem: Host-associated > Plants > Roots > Nodule | place: USA... | reverse complement strand
GCTTCAAGGTGAATCTAGTTTGCTTGCCCTTGGAGGGATTGGAGGTCATACTGGGAATGGACTGGCTGTCTATCAACCACGTAGTGCTTGATTGTGGACGGCGCAGAATTGTGTTTCCAGAAACAGAGGGGATAGAGTTGGTGACATCTTGAGAAGCGGTGAAAGAGATGAATAGGGGGTCGACTTGTTTTGTGATAGTGGCCCAAGAGAAGAAGATGAGTACAGAAGAGCAGATCAGTAAGATACCGGTAGTAGATGAATATGTCGACGTATTTCCAGACGAGATACCTGAGTTACCGCCCAGCCGGGATATAGATTTCTCAATTGATCTAATCCCTGGAGCGGGTCCAGTGTCGGCAGCGCCATACAGAATGGCACCGGCTGAACTAGCAGAGTTGAAGAATCAGATAGAAGACCTGCTAGAGAAGAAATTCATTCGACCCAGTGCTTCACCATGGGGGGCCCCGGTGTTGTTAGTGAAGAAGAAAGACGGTAGTTCTCGACTGTGTGTCGATTATCGGCAGTTGAACAAATTAACGATAAAGAACAAGTACCCACTGCCTAGAATTGATGATTTGCTTGACCAGCTCAGAGGGGCAGGAGTATTCTCCAAGATTGACTTGAGGTCTGGCTATCATCAGATCTTAGTCAAGTCGGAGGACGTCCAGAAGACAGCTTTCAGATCGAGATATGGACATTACGAATATGTCGTGATGCCCTTTGGAGTGACCAACGCTCCAGCTGTCTTCATGGATTATATGAACCGCATCTTCAAACCATATCTGGACAAATTTGTGGTAGTGTTTATATATGATATTCTCATCTACTCTCAAACTAGGGAGGAGCATGCAGGCCATCTGAGAATCGTACTAGAGGTATTGAGGGAACACCAACTATACGGTAAACTGTCCAAATGTGAATTCTGGCTGGACGAGGTGCAGTTTCTGGGGCATGTAATTTCTTCGCATGGTATATCAGTGGACCCGAGTAAGATTGAGACAGTATTGAAACCTCAAACTGTAACAGAAGTCAGAAGTTTCTTGGGATTGGCTGGGTACTACAGGAGGTTTGTGGAAGGGTTTTCTAAAATGGTGAGTCCATTAACTCAACTCACTAGGAAAGATCAACCCTTCTCATGGACTGATAAATGTGAGGAATGCTTCGAAGAGATGAAGAGGAGGCTGACTACAGCACCGATCCTAATTATTCCAGATACCAGTAAGGTGTTTGAGGTATACTACGATGCATCCTACCAGGGTTTGGGTTGTGTACTAATGCAGGAGAAGAGGCCGGTAGCTTATGCCTCTAGGCAGTTAAAGGTGCACGAGAAAAATTACCCTACCCACGATTTGGAGTTGGCTGCTGTAGTGTTCGCTCTTAAAACATGGAGACACTATTTGTATGGCTCCCAATTTCAGGTGTTTAGTGATCATAAAAGTCTGAAATATCTGTTCGATCAGAAGGAGCTAAATATGAGACAGCGGCGTTGGATGGAGTATCTCAAGGATTACGATTTTGAGTTGCTTTACCACCCTGGTAAAGTTAATGTGGTTGCGGATGCCTTGAGTCGAAAACGGATGCACATCTCAACTATGATGGTGAAAGAGCTAGAGTTAATTGAGAAGCTCAGGGATATGAACCTGGGCATGCAGCTGAGTGGGGATTGTATTAAATGCGGTGTTCTTACATTGACTAGTGACGTATTGGGAACAATCCGTGATCAACAGAAGGATGATACTGAGTTACAGCAATTCGTGAGTTGGATAGGGACCGAGAAGGGGAAAGACTACAGGATCGGGACAGATGGTATCCTAAGGTTCAGAGACCGAGTTTGTGTGCCTGGGAATTGGAGACTGAGGAAACAGATTCTGGAGGAGGGCCATAAAAGTCGTCTTAGCATACATCCAGGTATGACTAAGATGTATCACGATTTGAAACAGTCTTTTTGGTGGAATGGGATGAAGACTGACATTGCTGACTTCATGGCATCGTGCTTGGTATGTCAGAAGGCCAAGATTGAACACTAGCGACCAGGGGGTACACTTGAGTCGTTGGATATTCCTCAATGGAAATGGGATAGTGTAGCCATGGACTTCGTCACTCACTTACCGAAGTCTGTGAAGGGGCACGACTCAATCTGGGTAATAGTGGACAGGTTGACAAAGTGTGCTTATTTCCTTGCTATCAATCAGAAGTGGTCAATGGACAGATTGGCTGAGTTGTACGTGAGGGAAGTGGTCAGGTTGCACGGTGTGCCGTCCAGTATAGTGTCAGATAGGGACCCGAGATTCACTTCTCGTTTCTGGCAGTCCTTACAGGCAGCGTTGGGAACTCAGTTGAGGATGAGTTTTGCATACCATCCTCAGACTGATGGGCAGTCGGAGCGTACTATTCAGTCCTTGGAGGATCTGTTGACAGCTTGTGTATTAGATCATATGGGTAGTTGGAGTGAGATGCTTCCCTTAGTGAAATTCATATACAACAACAGTTATCACACTAGCATTGGTATGGCTCCATATGAGGCGTTGTATGGGCGGCGGTGTAGGACGCCATTGTGTTGGAACCAGGATGGGGAATCATTAGTGTTGGGTCCTGAGTTTTTACAGCAAACCTCTGAGAAGGTTAGGGCAATCCAGGAGAGAATGAGGGCTACACAGAGCAGACAGAAGTCCTATGCAGATAGGAGGAGACGACCTCTAGAGTTCGAGGCTGGGGATCATGTATTCCTCAGGGTAACACCGACAGCTGGTATTGGGAGGGCCATCAAATCGAGGAAGCTAACCCCGAGATTTGTTGAGCCTTATCAAATTCTAAGGAGAATTGGCGTTGCAGCTTATGAGATCGCCCTACCACCACACTTGACGAATCTGCATAACGTGTTCCACGTTTCCCAGTTGAGGAAATATGTTGCAGATCCGTCGCACGTATTGGAGTCAGACGATATTCAGATTCGGGAGGATTTGACGGTGAGCACTGGGCCAGTGCGAATTCTAGATTCACAGGTGAAACAGCCGCGGGGGAAGGAAATTAAGACTGTGAAGGTGCTGTGGGATGAGACTACCCAGGAGATGACCTGGGAGATGGAAGATCGCATGAAGCAATCCTATCCGTACTTATTTCCTGGTAAGTCTTATTTTCGAGGACGAAAATCTTTAAAGGTAGGTGTAATGTAAGACCCGGGAAAATTAAATAGTTATTTAATTAATTATTTAATTAGGACAAGTAGCGAGAACATTTAAAGCAATAAATGTGAGGGACTATGACGTGGAAAAGTACTAGCTTAAATGGTTGAGAGTACTTTGATTGTGTGTGAGGACTTGGGTTCGAGTCCTATATGTGTCACTTTGATGTTATTAAATTATGTATTTTTAGGTAATTATATATTGAATGTGTGGTGTCATGATAAACTCTTAGAATTGTAGAAGTTATAATGAAAACTGGATTGGTTGAATGGTTTGGTCTTGGTTGGGTATGTGCATGAGTGTGGGTTCAAACCTTGGTGAGAACTAAATAATTTCTTTTTGCCAAATTTTATTTTTGCATGGAATTTGAAAGGATCAGCTTAACCTAGTTGTCTAAGGGGGCTGAAAAATCAGAGGGATGATCCACTCAATAGCTATTAAACCCATCTAAAGTAATTCTCGTTTTGGAAAGTGAATGAGTGAATAGATTACTCACAAGCCAAGAGAGAGAGCGAATTAGTGAAAGGAGAGGTGTTGTGGTACGTGGGAGACTTGGACAGAAGGTTTTGGTGATTTGGGACTGAAAGCAGAGGGAGAGTAAGGAGAAGAAATTAGCGTGAGAGTGTGAGCAAGGGCAAGGAGATTTTGATTGGAGCACACTCATACTAATTCGAAATTTGAAGCAAATTTCAGGTTAGGGGAGTTGTCTTCTTGTCTTTTTGATTGCAATTGAATAACTGTGCAATGCCTTGAATCATAGCATGATCACTGCGTCATTTTCTGCACTGTTGTATTGAAGTTTCTGGATTTTTCCAGAAACCGCCTGACGGTTCATCCCGTACCGCCAGGCGGCACATCAGATTAGTGTGTTGTTCTTAATTTGGCATGAACTGCCTGGCGGCGATGAATTTCTGCCAGGCGACGCGACCCTGTTGCGTTCTATTTTGGTGAGTTGTAATGTTGTTTGCGTGTTAATCAATTGGATTATTGAAATTGGTATGTTTAGTTTCTATTGAATATTTGGTTGGGCGGAAACCAATTGGAATTCAGAGTATGGCAATGTTCTAGGTATATTCGTGAATGAACTGATTTGGGGGATTCTAGAGGGTAAAGATCGAGGAGTCTATATGCATTGAATTAAGAACGGGAAACTAGTCCTTAAAATAGGTATGGTCATTTCTGGGTGAATGGATATGGTGGAACTGAGTACTGGAAAAAGGGGTGGAGTCTGTCACATGTGTGGAAGAAGCCTGGTTCGTGCAGGCACTGTTACTCCGCCTGGCGGCAAGCAAAGTGCCGCCAGGCGATGACACGGGCAGGGGGCTATTTTGTGAGGTCTTGGTGGCGGAATTGAGAGTAGAGATTTGGAGTAGGTGAGGGTATTGATAATTTGGCAACATAGAAAAATAGGGGAATAAAATACTGTGAGGATTAATTAAAGGGATGGTAAAGAGTAGATGTATAACTAATCATGGTGTTGGGTTGTGCATAAGGGAGAAAAGGGAGAGGGGAGAATTGTGATTACTAGATCAGGTTTCTGGAAGCATGGTATTTGTGAAATTGTGACTAGCCAGGGCTGATTATGAGTAACAAATTTTAGTTAAGGATTGAGGGGTATAATCAGTAGTTGTGATAATTGGTTATGTTATATTGCATGAGGAATTATGGGAAAAGGATTCTAAGCCGGATGAGAGGGAAGGTTGGCTTAATGCAGTGGGATATACCTTGGAATGTAATTGAGGGTATTAAATTGTGGACTGTGTCCTTAGATAGGGATGAATTGCCTTACTATAACAAAGCTCACATATAGTAAAAACTTGTATAAAGGGGGACCAAGGTAAAGTTAGGTGTAGATACTTATGTTAGTTGTAGACTAACCATAATGTACATTCTACAGAAGAGTTTATTCGGGGCCCTGGAATGGAGCCACTTATCAGATTAGACTAACTGAGTTGCTTAAAGGAAACCAGAGGGGTTTCGCTGCTGATACAGCACCTGGCGGCACGGGTAGGTGCGCCGGGCGGTGCGACTAGCGTCAGGGGTCCTTGTATGGGATAGCGCCTGGCGGCACGGTGAGGTCCGCCAGGCGGTGACGAGAAAACAGTGGCCCTGGGGTCGCTGGCGCCTGGCGGTGAGTAGATACCGCCAGGCGGTCTGGAACAGTTTCGCCTGGCGGCGTGTGGGCCGAGCCAGGCGGAAAGGCTGTTGTTCTTTGCTTTCTAGTGTGTTGTTTTTAACTGACAATGATGCTTTGCTTGGATCGGGAGATGTTGTGCCATGAGCGGGTAGGTTCATGGATGGTGTTTGACATGTGATGATATGAACGGGGAGGTTCATATTCAGTTACTCTTACGTGGGGATACGAGCGAGGTAGGTTCGTATGTTTCGTGCTCACGTTGAGAGATGCCACGTGCGGGGAGTTACGGAGGCTGGTGGATCACATGTGTTGGACTACGGGCGGACAGGTCCGTAGAGTAGGACTACGAGCGGGGAGGTTCGTAGAGTAGGACTACGAGCGGGGAGGTTCGTAGAGGCAGGACCATGAGCGGGTAGGTTCGTGTGAGCATCAGATTCCCGAGTCCAAGGCTAACCGATTGTATGATTTGAAGACTGATAAGTCTTGGGGTTAAGGTCTTGGCCAAGAGATATATATAAAGAATAAAATGGGTATATGATTTATCTTGTGTTTTATATGATTGTTATTTTATTTTCTTAGCTCACCCTTTCTGTTTGTGTGTGGCGATGATCGTGTAACTCGTTACACGGGAGCAGATGTTGATACAGGTGATGCTGAGGATGTTCCGATGGCGGAGTGAGGGCTAGCATGGGATTAGAGCTAGGGTTTTGCTCATTTGTATTTTATGTTTTAAATACTGATCTTGGAAACATGTAACCTTTTATGGATTTAGTCATGAGTTTTGGCGCGCTATTGTGATAAATTGAAATTTTCCCGCGTTGGGATTTTTATCGAGATGACTTTTAATGTAATTATTTCTTTTAATATTTATTTTTAAGTAATATTCCCTAGGGATGTTACAACATCAAACATGGATTCAATATCGAAAGCTTTAAGGAGGCCTTTTTGAATTAGAAGACCACACATCTTCAACTTCCATAATCTAAAGTCATTCAGACCACTAAATTTCTCAACATCATACTTTGTGAAAGTCATGAAGTTGAAATACATGTTCACCACCAGTTTGTTAGGAAATAGCTTAGAATTCATTGCAAGATGTCTATCATACAAACAAATATGCTTATAGAGAAAGAATTGCAATGTTAAATGATAAAATGTAAATAGAGGAACATACACACACACATACACACAAATGATAACGTAGTTTGATTGAAGTGTTAACAAACTTCAATCTATGTTCTCATGAGAATTCACTATAACACAAAGATTACAACTTAACAATTTCTCTCTTAATAAACTATCACTCATATATAACTCAAATGTTAGCCTTTTATCGAAGCTACATGGTCCTATTTAAAGGGTAAATATTGTTAGAACTGACACACATGAAAGAAACTTATAAACAAACAAAAAATACATGCTAACATGTTTTCTATCACTAACAATAAACGATTTCATCAGGTGGTCCAAGGCCCAATAAATGTTAATAGACTAGATGATTTATTGAGACCATTTGTCACATAACACTAGATAATCTAGTACTAGTCAAATAATCTGGGAACCTTTGATCAATATTTTATTAAGTCCTTCTTCACATAATTTTATATATATATATATATATATATATATATATATATATTTATATATTAAGACTATATATATATATAATAAAATTGTAAATAAATAAAGATTTCCAATGCTTTTGTTGGAAACTAATAATATAGAGGAATGGAACTAAGTTTATATAGAGTCATCAAGCCTCTGTATAGTAATAATTTCTATACAATTAAGAAAATAACTTATACCTCACATTCAATTATAATGTCCAAATTTCTATCTTCCTCAAGTTAGAAATATTAGGATAAGAGTATTTGACGGGAATAAACTAATCTTACAAGTTAGGAGTTGTTCTTATCGGGATTCAGAGCGTGGATCTTTGTACAGGTGACAAGATCGAAGTGGTGGTTTGAATGCTCCTTATGACTCGAATCAAATCCCTCATTGTCTGAAAGAGGAAGATCTAGTTGCAAAAGACTCTTCTTTTATGCTCAAGTCAGTTCCGATCCTAAGTCCACTGAGTGACATCGTAAGGGTCAATCACCATGCATCTGAGATATTATCCACGTTGAAGCACATGTTCATTACGATTTTGTCCTTAAAAAGCATTTCAGATAATAGAAGAAAGAAGAAGTATTTACACTGCATTAAGCTTCAACTATGTGATGTGGGACAATTGGAAGTGGTAGGAATGGGAACTAAATTTCAAATATTTTTCAATAAACTAATCTCCATGTTCCCTGCGAAACTTAAGTTAACCTTCGATCCTACCATTTTTCAAAACTTCTCAAATTTGTCTTTTTTTAAGTTCATATGGAGTTCATTTATTTCATGTACCAATTGGGCATCATCATCATACATTAATTTATATTTTTATGCTTAAAAATTAATTTAAAGTTAAAGCTCAAAATAACATTTATGAGAATAGTGTACAAATTATTTGATATTATTTAAATGTTTCTTTTGTTTGAGAATAACGTAAAAAATATTTGATATTATTTAAAAGTTTCTTTTGTTGTTATATAGTGAGTATTTATCAAAGTCTCATTTAAGTAATATGAAGTAGAAAGTAATAACAAATTTCTATAAGAATGAAGAATTGATTTGAGAGTTGTATCACAACTTAGTAAGTTCTTTACCTTGTGTTTGGATGGAGCATTTTAACAATGTTGAGAAATTGAAATGCATTGTATTTGAATTACTTGCAATTAAATTCCCTTCATTTTCTAAATAACTTGTTTGGATAAAGAAATTAAAATACCTTACATTTCAATTTATTGTTTGGATAAAACAATTGATTTTTTTGTGAGATAAAATATAATTTTAACAATATTTATTCTAGGCTTAATTATTTTTTGAGTTCATGATAAATTTGGAAAAAGGCTCAACAACCTAGATGGGTCGGACGAATCCGACGACCCAGCCAGGTCGGTCTGACCCGACGACCTAGACAAGTGGGCTGGTCGAGAAACCCAAACGGGCTGGACCAACCCAACGGCCCATATGGGCCTATCGTGCTCATCAAGTACGTACGTCTGGCCCCACCCAGTCCATTTAGGTCGTTGGCTCGACTTGGCACTACTAGGTTGTCGGGGCGTCCGACCCATTTGGGTTGTTGGGCTTGTTTGTATCATCGGGCTCGCCTGACCAGTCTATGTCATTGGGCCAGCCCGATCCGGTTAGGTCATCGGGTCAGTCAATACAGCTTAAGTCGTCGGGTCGATCGTGTCCGTATGAGTTGTCGGGCTAGTTGGGCACGTACGTGTCGTTGGGTCGGTCGAGCCCATATGGGTCATTGGGTCTGTCGGGCCCATATGGGTCATTGGGTCGATCAGGCCCATATGGGTCGTTGGGCCAGTCTAGCCTGTACGGGTCGTTAGGCCTGCCTAACACATCTGGGTCGTCGACCCACCGACACCTCTAGGTCGTTTGGTTCGCCCGATCCATCTTGGTCGTCGGGCCCGCCTTGGTCGTTAGGCCTGTCCAACTCATTTGGGTCATTTTGAGGGTAAGGTTGAGTGAAAAGAAATTCAAATTCCACCTATTTTGAGATATTTGAATTTCTATTAATTTAGCTAATTGAAATACTTCAAATAAATGCTTGCATTTGAGATGTTTTTTTAATTTTTTTATCCAAACAAAATATTTTATTACAAAAAAATTTAAATTCTTCAAAAACAAATGAATTTCTTCATTAAAATACCTCGTCCAAACACATTATTAGGGAAATTTAGTAATTGTGTTGCACGGCGGGATTCACAACTTTGTCTAGAAATATAGTATAGGAATGTTTATACTTTTTGTAAGAAAAATTATATGAAAAGTATGCAATTTTTCCTAAAAAAAATTATAGAAAAATTACAGTAATAATATTTTTATTGAATAATCATGAATATAGAAATTGAGATGTTAAACTAACTTAAATTTATTATATACTTTTATTTTTGTTTTATCTACGAATATACTTCTATTTAGATATAGTGTAATTTTTAATATCTTTAAACACAAACACATTTCACTATTTTCCCTTACTCAATTGTTTAGGACAAGCAAAGAGATAATTAAAATTATTAAGCAAAAACAAATTCCTATGCTTTTTTAGTTAAATTTCACTTTTTTGTCTAAAAGTTAAATTAAATTTTGTAAGACCTCTTTTCGAAGTCTATTTATCTTTTCTTTTTAAGCAGCACCAAATAAATAAAACTGATATATGTTCTCCATCTCCTCGTTTGTCCGCGGAGTGAACTTTAGGATCAAAGAAAAAAGAGAAAACAATATTTATTTATTTTTAAATAAAACTAATCGATGACTTTTTTATAATAATAATATTAATAATAATAATAATTTAATAATAATAACATCTAAATTACTGAATAATATTTTAATAAATAATTAAGCAAACCGTTATCAACTTGTTCTTGTCTAATATAAATTATGAATATAAATAACATGTCTCCTTTGAGACCTTATGGATTTTAACTTACTAAATAGGATTATAATTAAGAAGGAGAAAGACACAACCAATCAAACAAAACATCAATAAATTTTTATTTTCCATAAAACCTTGTGGACTGCAGGCAATATATGCCTTCCAAGAATCACCTTTATAATGAAATAAGTATTTTCAAACTTTTTGCACAAATCAACTATATCATTTATTACTACAACTCCTTCAAAATTGGATTAAGGACTTTCTTTTCTTTGAAGACAGGGACTCAATATGACACCATTCTTTCATGCATTTATCATGATGCGAAATTCCACATTTCCAAAATTATTAGGTCTCACAGCTATTTAATTTGTTTGGTAAGTAAATTTTTTGTATAGGAGTGGATTAAAAGGGAAAACCGTAAGTTTTGATTTTTTTTTTCTTTCAGCAACGGAAATAATATATATAAAAACTCTATTAAAAAACTCTTTTAAAATTAAAGTTAAATATAATTTTAGTTTAAATAAAATAAATAAATTTTTATTTTGTACTTTAAAAAATATTATTTAATTTTTCTACCTTTAAAATGTGAAATCATCATTCTTTTGTCATTTTTTCCGACAACAATTAATTGTTTAAGCGTTCTATTTAATACTTAGTAGTCGCTTTACTACGCTGTGACAATTTTAATTTTTTAAATAAATTGCATTCACTTATCTTAAGAGTGTTAAATAATAAATTAAAATCAAGGAAAAGTTATTTATAGTAACTAAAATAAAAATTATCTCATTTCACATAAATAAAAATAATATTCTATAATTTAAAGGAGAAAATAAATATAAATTTAAAAAGCTCAAGATAAGAACTCATTTTATAAGATTAGAAGTTATGATGCATCAATAGGATACGTATATAGTTAAATCTAAAAAATATATAAAATGGTAACGTTCCACATATAATTCACAATGTAAATATTTTTTGCTTTAATTTTGCACCTTCCTAAAAATAAAAATCATATACTCTCAATTATATAATTATATATATATATATATATATATATATATATATATATATATATATATATATATATATATATATAAGTTTCTCTTTAGATTTGTAACTCCAAAAATTGAACTTAAGAGTTATTATCACCAAATCAAAATTAAAGGTGATAAGTGGATAAGAATAACCACTTTTTTTTTTCTAATGAAGATAAATGTACCTTTTGTTTAGATAGTGTTACCTTTTTAGTTTTTCTAGTTAGAAAAAATGGTATTAATGTGAATCTCGAGAAAATTAAAGTCATCCAAAAACGATCAACTCCATAAAATGTGAGAAAGGGTAGGAACTTCCATAAATTAACAAGTTTTTATAAAAGATTTGTTCCTAACTTTTCTAGCCTTACTTCACCACTCAATGAGTTAATGAAGAAGGATGTCACATTTTGTTGGAAGGACAAACATGATAAAGCTTTTTAGAAGCTTAAAGATCAACCCACCCGTGCACATGTTCTAGCTCTACCAAACTTTTTCAAAACCTTTAAGCTAGAGTGTGATGCACAAAGGTTGGAATAGGTGCAATTTTTTTTATGAAAGACATCCATTTTCTTACTTCAATGAAAGACTCCATGGTGACCATGGGTCACTTGAATATTTGAAGGATTTAGGAAAGCTCAATAAGTGACTTGGAAAGTAGGTGGAGTTCTCTAGAAAGCATGCATTGATTTTATCTCTTGAAGTCCAAATTCTAGGATTTGATAACTAAGAAAACAAGTACACAATAAAGGAGAATCAAATTGTGTATGAGAACCTTTTGGCAATGTTCACATTGTTTCATCCAATGATATGTAATTAGATGCAAGTTTTGTCTTAATAGACAATCTGTCAAACACCTAGCTTATAAAAACTCTCCTTTTGTTAGATCAAACACCTAGCTTATAAAAACTCTCCTTTTGTTAGATCAAAGTTGATAACATTCACTATAATGAAGCTCAAAGAGATAAAATATTTACACTTTATGTTTTTATATTGGTTCATCTATAAAGGTAAACTACATTTAATTTTTGACCAATTGATCAAGTCTCACTTAACATACTAACATTACAAAGATAAAGGTAAGTAATGTTTGGACCTCAACTTTTTCTAACTAATATAACTCGAGTATTTTTGGACACATAACTACTCTTGCCTAAAACATAAAGGTCTACAAAGAGAGTAATCAAGAACATCATAAGGTTGCTCCCTAAAAAGAGAGGTTACTAATTTCAATGGATATAAAGGTTATACACTCTTCTATATAGTTATTGAACATAAACAATGTTCTTTCAAAGCTTCAAGCACAAAAGGACTGAAGACTTGAGCATTAAGATTGGTAGCAATTCGACAACTATAGTTCACTTCTTGCTAATCTTCAACTTGAGAGATTCTTTACGTAGAGCTTTGAGAAATTATTCATTGCAAATCCCTTTTGTTCATTGTAAAGCTTCAACTCAGGTTTTCATCTTCAAGCTTGCGTCTAACCATGAAAAGATGTAGAGACACATAATGTGCTTGATGCTTATTTCCTTTTCAAACAACATCGTGATAGCAAACATAGTTTATCATATCTAGATTAGAGTGTTTTTATCCTAAATGGAGTAAAACAAGACATCATATACATCAGAAATAAGCTTTTCATAGTTGACATAAGGCATGTCAATATGGTTGTTGGTATAGAACAACTTTAATGTGTCTTTCAAGGTATTGTTGATGTAGACATGAGTTTTACAAGATCTTATGGTAAATGAGGGATGAAGACATTCTCCACATCACACTAAATGAGGGATGAATATTTTGAATTTCTATACAACAATAGTTTACAATTGTGAACTTATGAAGACTTCTTTTATTAGAAGACATAAAGAACACGACGATATTGCGTCTATCAAACAAAATACTCGCATCTTACAAATTTTGTTATTTTAGAAAACATATGTGTATCAAACAAACACGTTTATGATTTATACTTTATTGTAAAAGCACCTAATCAAAATCAATAGTCTATTTGGACTTTATTCTAACAATTACATCCTTATGCTAATTATTTTGATTCCTCTCCCATCTTTGGTAGTTTCCAAAAACAGAATGCGTAAAAAGGGTTCTATATATGTATAGTAAATATTCGCTTAAGTCTGCACTCATTTAAGTCTGTATCTCGTCTAAATCCACATTTGGAAAGAGAAAATTCTCATATCAATAGTTTTGTGACTTTATTTTTAAAAAAAATCAAGTAAAGTCATTTGACTTTATATTCTGTTACATTTTTATTATTATTATTATTATTATTATTATATATATATATATATATATAGATAGATAAATAAATAAATTATATGAATAAAATAAAATAACAAGTTCATCTTGTAATATATATCTTATATCTATCATATATCTTATAACTCTCATATTTTTACAATCTCCAAAAATTTTCAACACTCATAACATTGCATATTATAATTATATGACCCATAATATTTTATATTGTAATATAACTCTTAAAATTTTATAAGTTTGTATCCTAATTAAGTTTGCATCAAACTTCCAAGATCAAAATGCGGATTTAAGTAAATATTTACTATATCTAAGGAGTATTTGTTTAAAAAAGGAGGAAAAATTTGTATATAAAAAAAAAACATAGCTTATTTTTTCCTCTACCTAACCTCCACATACTATTTAATGGATAAAGGTAATCAATAAATTTCTATCCACTATGTTAAAGGTTGTATGGAATCACAAATCTTGAAATGAATACCATCCCAATAAAAAAAATTAAAAGTCAACACATTTGAATTGTCTTATCTAACACAACATTAAAAATAAAAGTTAAGTAATTTAAATTGAATATATTTAATTTTTTTAAATTATAAATTTTTTTATCTAAACATAAGATTTTTTACACATACAATAATATATATATATATATATATATATATATATATATATATATATATATATATATATTATAATCAAAGCTAAATAATAGAAAAGTTGGATCAGAAGTATAGAACCTCTAATCAATACTTTTGTATTTAGTGATCTATTTAAATAAAGAAAATTAAATTTAATAAATTTAAATTATTTTCTCTAAATACAACATTTTAAAATTTAAATAATTTAAAATAAAAACAATCTAAATTTGATATATTTAAAAATTTTAACAAATTATAGAATTCTCCATCTAATACATAAAACACATATTATAATAATAATAATAATTATATTATTATTATTAAAAAATAATAAATGAGATAAAAAATATTGAATCAGCATATGCTATGTGAGTAGAAACCTACAGTCAATAGTCAACTGCAGGATATCATTCTCCAGAAACAAGCTTCTTACAAGGCTGAGATAGATCATATTCACAATTTGTTCCAACATTAATTGTATTATATATATTTTTGTATTTCTTTTCAAAACATGCACAAAAAACAAACCATTGATAAAAACTAAAATAAAAATTTATCAATTATGAATATCTAAAAGATTTTAGTTATAATAACCCCACTTAATTAATAATGTAAACTTTAATCAACAATAATTCATGAAATTCTTTGTTCTCTTACTATTAACTGCTTAAAAAACACTGTTTGTTTAAAATGTAAGATAATCTTGCTTGAATAAAATAAAATTTCTCAAAAGGAGAACTTTTCTTCTACGTATTTAATAAAGTTTCTATGTAGAACTTGAACTCAAAAGTATTTGTTAAACTAAAACAATTGTGCATGATCTATAAATTAGATAATTACATGTACTAATGCTTTGAACATGGACCTGAATGAAGCATATACGGTGAGATAAGTCTATGTCAAAACCTAAAAGATTTTTTTATTTGTAACACAAAAAGTCAGCTATATGAAAATAGTCCAAGGAATACATGTATACAGAGATATAGAGGTAGGTCCTATGAAAGGCACAATTAATCTCCAATTAATGCATAACAGTTGAAATAATAATTGCAGCATTCAGCAGCATCTCCATGGCTTCTTCTGCAACTGTGGCGACCCTACTCTCCTTTCCCCACTCTCTGACTCAACTTTTGTCAACCATTTTTTAATATTAGAATTTTTCCACCATGTGTTCACAAACCTGAAGCTGGTTTCTCCAAAACTTGCTACTGTTTCTCACCTCACACTTCTCTTATCTTCACTATATATACACATCAAAATGAACACAACATCATCATCCATCAAACACTTTGCTTTTCATATCCTACCCCTTATAGCCTTATACAACATTCTTTGTATATTTCTCAATCCAGGTAATGGGGAATGAATATATAACTCTAATTAATGTGCTCCACTTTTAATTTTTCAACCATGTAAACACTTTTCCTGCTATGTGCAGGACATTTTATATTGAGAAGCTTGCACACATGACTCCAGCAATGGTAGGAACTGGAGAGAGTGATGAATATCAGAAAGGAGTGAAGCACCTTGTTGAGAATGGCCTTCACAGTATACCTAAAAAGTACATACTTCCACCCTCTGATCGACCTGGTACAAACTCAGAAGACTCTAATGTTGCCAAGCAAAACCTTGAGCTACCTATCATTGATTACTCTGAACTTCTTGGTCCAAAGAGGCAACAAGTCCTTCAATCCCTGGCCAATGCTTGTGAAGGGTACGGTTTTTTTCAGGTGAGAAACCACATAATTTTCCTGAACTTGATGAAATATATTAGTGAAACCTACATATATTTGTTGAACAATTTGGACTTCATCTCTAAACAGTTGAGCTTGTGTGTATATATATGACTCTTCTATGAGTGTGAAAATAGAATGAGTTTCATTTTGTTTGATTGATGCAGCTGATAAACCATGGTATCTCAGATGATGTTATCAGCAGCATGAGGGATGTGAGTGGAAAGTTCTTTGATCTTCCTTTTGAGGAAAGAGAAAAGTACATGACAACTGATATGAGTGCACCTGTTCGATGTGGAACTAGTTTCAGCCAAACCAAAGACAGTGTGTTATGTTGGAGGGACTTCTTGAAACTTCTCTGTCATCCTTTACCTGATTTCCTCCCCCATTGGCCTCATTCCCCCTTAGACTTCAGGTGTGTACACTTCTCACCTTAATTAATTTAGATATAACCTAAATTAAATATTAATTAATAGTTAATCTATTCTCAGCAATTTAAATCTTAATTCCTAGTATCCATCTGTATATCACAGTCTACAATTAATGGCAACGAGATTGATGCAAGTGGTAGGATTAAACAACGTTACCAAAGCTCTTAAAAAAGTCTCGTGACATGATCTTATACCATAACATGAAATAATCTCTCTATTCCTAAATATTTTTCAACTAAATAAAATATTGCTTCCGCTTCTTGCAGATATAAAAATTGAAGTAAGTTGGTTGTAGTTTCATTGCGGATTTTATAATATGGTGAAAAATTAGTGTCAATTTGGACATCAGTAATAGTCTTTTCGGTTCAAACGAGATTGTCTTGAGTATAAAATAGGGCTAGTTGATAAAGTCAGTTATAGCAGTCACGGTCATCATTTAAAACTTGAAAAAAAATAGTTAAAGTCAATTATAGTTATCACAAAACTTGAAAAAAAAATACTTTTACAACGTTTAAAATGGACAACTAAAAAATAAAAAATAAGAAATCAGACAAAGGAAAAAAGTCAATTTCCTCTGTGTTCTTCACTATCAATATTATAAACTTATAAAGTACAGATTCTATGATACCATCTTTGCTGGCTTGGACACAATAATGAGTCATAATTATTATGAGTAAGGACAAACTTAATTATCCTTTGCTTATAATGTAGGAAAGTGGTGGCTACATACGCAGAAAAAACCAGACACTTGTTCCTGATGTTGATGGAAGCCATTGAAGAGAGTTTAGGAATCATCGAAGGAAAAGACAACATTCGAAGAGAGTTGGAAGATGGGAGCCAGATGATGGTGTTCAACTTCTATCCACCATGCCCTCAACCTGACCTAACCTTGGGGATGCCCCCTCACTCTGATTATGGATTCCTTACACTCCTTCTTCAAGACCAGGTGGAGGGTTTGCAGGTACACTTCCAAGATCAATGGTTAACTGTTCAACCTATCAACAACGCTTTTGTTGTCAATGTTGGTGATCACCTAGAGGTAAACATACATGTTCCTTCCTTCATAGATTACATTACAGATTCTTTTGCCACACTTTTTCACCGACCATGTGTGTCTTGGTTTAAGAAAAATGTTTTAGGTTTTGTCTGTTAAAAAATTGGAAATTTCATTATGAATGAAAAAGTCAAATTTTGTGGTCCTGAAATCCCTTTTTGTTGAGTTGATTATCAGATATACAGCAATGGAAAGTACAAGAGCGTGTTGCACAGGGTCATGGCTAATGCAGAGAAGAATAGAACATCAGTGGCTTCTCTCCATAGCCTTCCTTTCAACTGTACTGTGAGACCGTCACCAAAACTCATTGACCATGACAATCCCAAACGTTACGCAGACACCAATTTTCATACTTTTCTTGCATACGTTACCACCAGAGAGCCCAAGAGAAAGGATTTTCTTGACTCCAGGAAATTGACTTCACCATGCGTAGAAGGAGAAGATAAAGAAATAAAATAATTTTTGTCATTAGATTATTATTGGAATTATATATATAAATTGAAGTGCCATGGCACACGAAGATCTGTGTAACATATTATTAGTATTAATTTTGATATTGTAGGACACTTTGATTGCCACTGATCACAGACATGCAGTCTCCTTCTGTTTATCTCCATTATTATATATGTTGGTACCATGCGATCAATCTCGTGAGCGTGAACAAAGATGCTAGTATGGTTCTTCAATTAATTAAGGAAAATAATTAGATATATCTTTGGAGATTTTCTTCTAATTCACACTCTCTAGGTTTTTCGAAAAGTGTGAATTCTAGAACTATTTCTAATACCAATGTCTTGTGCCCATGTACCAAATTCTGTCAGAGTGGAAATCACATAACAAATAAAAGAAGGGTAAATCATCAATAATTTATATCACTACACAAATTTATACAAGTAAATATATAATTTAATCAGTTAAATATGTTTTTGTCTCTCAACTTTCGGTCAAAATTGAAATTAGTTTCTCTCCGAAACTTGGACCCAATTCAGTCCTTCAACTTTAGAAATGTGTGAATTTAGTCATTTTAACTAAATTTTGTTAAATTTATTTGACATTTCAAATACATTTCTTAGCTAACATTCAACTAACATTGGGGTGGAATTTTGTCAAATGGTATAAATAACTCAAATACCATCATGAGACATGTTCGAACGTTAAATAAACTTAACAAAATTGAGTTAAAATGACTGAATTTACGTATTTCTAAAATTGAGAGACTAAATTTGATCAAAATTTCGAAAAGAAACTAATTCTAATTTTTACTAAAATTTAAGGGACCAAAAACATATTAAACCCTAATTTAATTAACTAATCCAATTAATTTTATCTGGTTCATTTCAAATCATTGTTGGTCCTTAATTAGTGAAATAGATACAAGATAATTCATAATAAACAAATGTCTTGAGGAATACTCATATTAAACATATTTTATTAGAGATTAATACTAATCCAATACAAAACTTTAATACACATATCATATAATCTTTGATTATAGTAAGTTCGTTGCATCCAAAGTTACTATCTACAAATTTTCTGATGTACAATATTCTTTTTCGACTTCTCACCAATTAATATCTTAATTTACATGATTTGGGCAATTAGTAAAGTGAAGGTAACTCTATTAACCATAAGAATTTGTACTTACATATAATTACAACTTAGATAACGAAATCTAACCCAACTTACATATGAGAGAGAATTATTTTTGCCTTTCTCTCACTTAATCTACAGCACTTATTTTTCACTCCTCTGATTGTCTTGTCCAAAATCAATGTATATATTAAAGTCACTAAATTTAATCTATACACATCAAATTCAACAACAGTTATTATTACTCTCAATAGTAATTTATTACAACTTGAGTTAGATTCCTTTACTTAACAATTTCTTGCAGGCCGAGTAATAACTATATAAGAGTTAGGTGACACCGAAACCCTAAAATCCTACTAAAGCGTTACCAAACAACTCAAAACTTCAATCAAGGAATAAAATTTTTCAAATAATCACTTGTTAGAACAAGAGCAGATGTCAAATACTTGAAAAATAGGATAAAAGAATAGTAGTTTGAAAGATGTTAGAGTACAATTGTAGTTGCTTCAAATTGAATTATAAGGACAAGGATTGAACTAAAAAACTCAAATAAATGAAAGATTTCAGAGAAAAAATAACTTGTTCCAAAAGAAATTCTAATTGGTCAGAATTATATTCATTCGGTCATCATTCCATTGGTACTATCTGATCAAAGAAAGGGTGAGAATATTGACGCCAAAAAGTTAAAAAGATCAAAAGAAAAGAAAAGAATGTAAAATTGATACGACACTAGGAGTTTAAGTTCTTCCCAACAACACAAAAATCAACCTTAAAAGTTCACTAATCCAGAAAGAGATAATATATAATAGAGCTCTTTCATTTTTTACCAATTCCCAAGTGAAATCTCATAATTTGAACTTTGTCTAATTACAAAATGTAGTCTAGATTATGTATTCCTAATTGCGACAAATATGGAATATATTATGAGTGTTGGCAAAGGAAGGATGTAAAGCAAGTTCATGAGAATCAAATAAAATCCAATAAATTTAGGAGGCAGCTTCTTTTGACTTGGGAGCCCTTCCTACGCCAAGGAAATAAATGTGTATCTCACAAGAACGCATGCTCACTAAGAGAGACTTCCCAATGGTCTTCTCATATATGATCTATGTAAAACTTTTTGTCAAAGAAGTTATCAATCTTATCAATCTCCTTTTATTAAATCCATGTTCATTAAGCTCTTTGTATAGCTATGATTTTATCATTAAAACAACTAAAAATAAAACATTTATGTGTATCAGATCATGTCTGACATAAAGTATTCATTCTAACCCAACAAACACAGGTTGTGTAAGTGAAAAGATAATTAGTTAAAAGGATGCTTTGTGTAATAAATGCAAGTGTTGTGCATACGTGTTGTTTGATAAACTTTTGCTTGAACTTAACAAGCCAAATTACTTAGTCAAATAAGTTTTTTCTTGAACAAACAATAGGTATACTTCATCTTATAGAAACAAACCATAAGCATATAATAATGTCAAACTATAAACATTGTTGATTTTATGCTTGCAGGGATTATACGTTTCTTTATTCTGTCAAGCAAAAGTAAGAATTTATAATCTGCAAGAAAAGAAATTGGATGAATTAGTGGATATTTCATTTGTTATCTAGAAAAATCAAAAGAGTATATGTTTTACTGTCTTATCTATAGTACAAGAATCGTTGAAATTAGAAATGCTCAGTTTATTGAGAATGGTGATGAAATTTGAAAGATAGTTTGGGAAACTTGATTAGGATAGAACAACTAATAGATTTCACATGCTAGTCTTAGATGTGGAACATTTAGTTATTCATAACATCATAATCTTGATTATTAATCCAAATGTATAATAAAAATTGATAGATATAGAGTTTTTATTATTCAGGTTTAGACTTGTCGGTAAGACATTACAGCTTGTTACAAAAGTATGAATGTTAAAGAAGAAATTAGAAGTATATTGTTTGGTGGTTTTGCTTTAAATTGAATCGTGAAACCTAATCCTCATAAAGCCTTTATCATATATTGTTGAACATCATATGTTTGACAAAAACACAAAAAGAGTTTTATGTTTGTTTTTGTGAAATATGTTGTCTAATTGAGTTATGAATTGAAAGAGTTGTCAAGTGTTGTTCAAATCTCTTAGAAACGATATTTGAACTTTTCACTTTATTACTTGTGCGATTTAATACATTTGTCAATCTAATAACAATCAACTAAGGTGTTAGAGAACTCAAAACTCATAGAGGAAGGTTCACTAGTGGAAGAAGCATGTAGACTAAAATATATCATGGTCATATTTCATTTTTTGCAAAACAAAAATGAGACTAACAACTAGTTTTAAAAAGAAGAAGAAAGTAGATTGAAGGAAGAAAATGGAGAAGAACATGCCATATAATACCTTATTTTTCTTTTAACATAGTAGAGAAGTTAATATTAATTATTACTTATGTTTGACTTTTTTATTGACTTACAAATTTAATTGACATCCTTCAAAGATAAAATTTAGTGTTTTCTATTAACTTCAAAATTATTTTTCATAATTTTTCATAATTACATATAAGTCTCCAAATTTCTTTAAATTACAAATTTAACATATATTTTTTCGTAATTATTACAAATTGGTTCTTAATTATTATTTTATTATCTGCAACTTAATCTTTGAATATTTTTAATAACTATAATTTAGTCCCACACTATTTTTTTTTTATAATTGGAATTTGACTCTTAATCAACTAATTAGGTTATTTTTGCAAATACTCTACAATTTTAATGAAAATTATCAATTTTACAACTATTAAATTTTAGTCAATATCGACTAGGTTAAATTCAGCCAAATTTTGGTCAAGGCGTTGAATTTGACCAAATTTTGGCTAAGGACAACTCGACCAGATTTTGACCACAACAGACTCAGTCGAGTTCAGCCGAATTTTAGTTAAACAAACCTTAAGTTGACAGTTAAGGGTGGACTAGGGCTAATCCATGGATCATGGGTCAAGTTGACAGATCTAAGTCTTAGTAAAGTCCAAACTCATTATATTATATGACTATCATGGAAACCATCATGCACATCATTAGCACTAATGTAAGTAAAAGTCCCCTAAAAATAGTATAGATTATTTGTTATTACACTTCATTTATTTTCCAACTCATTTAAGTGTCAAGGTTATTTATAGGTAAATTTCTAATTGCTTCAAGCAACTTGAAAAAGACTACAACTATTACTTCAAAAAGAAACACACATTTCAATCATAAAGAAATCTTAATATTGTAAAAGTTATTTTAGGTTGTGTTCGCTTGTATTGATTTATTATATTAAGCGATAAGAAGAAATGGATTTGTGAGTATTTATACGTTCGCTTTAATGGACTTGCGAGAGAGGAAGAGCGTGGATTTGCAGGATACTCTATTTAACCCATCTCACCACTTTGAAGAGATTTATAGGGATGAACTACTTATTCACCATTATTTCCCTCTCGTGCATGATGTTTTGACTTTCCAAACTCATGAATTGATTCCAACACAAGTGGGATCGGATCCCTCTCTCCCATACTTTGAGTGGATCAATTCTAAGGTCATGGGAATGAATCCCTCTCCCATACTCTCAATGGATTGGTTCCACCTAATTGGGATCGGATCCTTTTGCTTCTCCTTCAATCACAAGATGCACAACCTCATTATTTTCTTCTCTTCATCTTCGACCATCAACCACAACTTCCATGGATGATCCCTCCATTTTTCACCATCATGGTTTCTTCTCGTAGCACTTGACATTCATTATATTAACCATGCATAAAAGAAAAAGCAATGCTACAAACAAAGAAAACATAACTTTATTTGAGAGTAAAATGGTATTTATAACACGTATTCCCTCGAATCAGAGTCATGTATGTAAGATTAAAAAATCAATCAATTCCCCTTTTGTTGTTCTCATGTCCACTTAAACTAATACACATCTTACCTCTTAATCATCTTTACCATTCATTGGAAATAGTTAATTCCTTTAAGCGAACACTACATTAATCTTTGTAAAAAGTATCAACCTTGCTTATAACACAATAATGTTTTATTACAATTTTATTTTACTTTTTGTAAGCATTCATATTTAAGTTAAAACAACCTTTATAAGAAACATATATTACGATCTATGGTCCAAAATTAGTCTAATTACTTACAGCATTTACTCATTTATAAAAAAAAGTTATTAATTTTTGTAAGAACTGTTTTAAAAATTACATTTTTTTAAAACAATTTCATTTGGGTCACAATATATTAAAATTGTTTTTTTAAGAACGGATAAAGAGAAAGATAAAAGGCAAGGCAAAGCAAGTAGTTCGTTCGCTCACTCCGCGTGGGAAACCGTTGGTTCTACCCACCACCGTCTTCAAACAATGCCTTGCTCACTCTCTCTCTCACCCATCTCTCTCTTCTCTCTCCGCACATCCACCCGTCCTTCTCCCTCTCTCTCCCCCAAACACCATCGCCTCGCCGTCAAATCCTCCGTTAACAAACCCCCCGACGCCAGCACCAAGTCCGGTTCCTGGGTCAGCCCCGACTGGCTCACCTCCCTCTCTCGCTCCCTCACCGCCGGGAACGACGACTCCGGCATCCCTATCGCCACCGCCAAGCTCGATGACGTCTCCGACCTCCTCGGCGGCGCCCTCTTCCTCCCTCTCTTCAAGTGGATGCAGGACTATGGCCCCATTTACCGCCTCGCCGCTGGCCCCAGAAACTTCGTCGTCGTTAGCGACCCCGCCATTGCCAAACACGTTCTCAGGAACTACGGCAAATATTCTAAGGGCCTCGTTGCTGAGGTCTCCGAATTCCTCTTCGGGTCTGGTTTCGCAATTGCCGAAGGCCCGCTCTGGACGGTAATGCTCGCTTTTGCAGCATTGTTGTTTAGTTATGTTTACGAGAAACTGAGAATGTTTTGAATTTTGATAATTAAAAAAAAGTTAAGTTGTGTAATATAGCAATGTAGCAGCACCTTCCATTTTGGGTCTTGATTGATAAATTAACTTCTTCATAAGGAGTTTTGAAAGAAGAAAATAATATGAAAAGTAAAAGAAATTTTTTCTTATATCATTAGAAGTTATTAAAGTTAGTGAAGTGACTTGATCTAGATAAATTTCTCACAATAGCTTCTATTAGGAAAGCAAATTAGGTGAAAAGCCAGATGAACTTCTCCTCCACAGATAATTTGTAGAAGCACTTCCTTTTTAGTTTTTCTAAAAGATGATTTTTACTTATGCCTAAACTAGTATGTGGACGAATTTATTTCATTTGTCCTTCTTATTTTCTTATTATGTATATGTTTATAGAAAAGTTTATTGAACACACTCTTACATTAAATACATATTTATTACTAAGAGTCTAATTTGTCAGCACAATCTGTCTAGACACGATTATAGCCTGTTGGACAAACTTCTCCATATAAATTTTTAGAAGAGAATAATAAGAAAGATAGAATGAAACGAGTTTCTCTATAAGATAAAGATGAGCTTATGCACAAGTTCAAAAATAAAAATATAGAGAAGCTTTACGAGAGAACTTCTATAAGTTAATTTATGCAGAAACTAATTTTAGCTTATAAAGAAACTCATTTCATTTTTTTTCTTCCTAGTTTTCTCTCTTAAAAGTCCTTATGTAGTAGTTTGTCTAGAAAGATTCTAAAACATTGTCAACCAACCAATAAAAATTACTTTTAAAATAATTATTTTAGTAGTAATAAACTTGGCATTCACGGCAGTTTGTGATTAGATTACCATTTAAAAAGTTTACATTGTTGGTGCATATATTATTTTTTTTAAATAATGAATATTATTGAATATATTAATTATATATAATTAAAATTTATAATAAATAAATATTTTTAAATATTTAAATTATATTTTGATTTTACAATGAAAAAGATATTGTGATACAAGATTATTTTTAACTATTAACATCTTTTTCAAAAATAATATTAAAATTGAATTTATATTTAAAGATAACTCAGAGTAAATTGAAAGGAATACGCAATTAAGAATATAAAGTATTTTGGTAGAATTATTTTTTATAATAGCAGGGATAGTATCTGAAAAGTGTGACAGAAAAAAGACTATTAATAATGTCTGATAACGAGAGTGGACTCACTTTCCCGGTTATGCATTTCAATTCGTAGTATCGAAGTATATATAAATGATTTACTTATATACGACTAAATTGATACTATTTGTGCTTCTTGTCATGATTTTATAGCTTATTTTGGGCGACAGGTTCTTTGTTACAACTGTTTTGTGATCTATATTAGGCAAGGCGCAGGGCTGTGGTTCCATCTCTTCATAAACGGTATTTGTCTATTATAGTGGATAGGGTGTTTTGTAGATGTGCTGAGAGATTAGTGGAGAAGCTACAATCTGATGCACTCAATGGAACTGCTGTTAACATGGAGGAGAAGTTTTCACAGTTGACTCTGGATGTTATTGGTTTATCTGTGTTTAACTATAACTTTGACGCACTCAGTGCAGACAGTCCTGTTATTGAGGCTGTTTACACAGCATTGAAAGAGGCAGAGGCTCGATCAACTGATCTTTTACCATATTGGAAGGCGAGTTAATCTTACAATCAGGACTTGGATTTTCTTACTTCATTCTTCATGTCATGTATATAAATACATTTTTTTTTTCTTTTTCTTTGTTATTGCAGTTTAAATTTCTTTGTAAGTTAATTCCAAGACAAATAAAGGCTGAAGAGGCTGTTAGCGTTATCAGGAAAACTGTTGAGGATCTCATTGAAAGATGTAGGGAAATTGTAGAATCTGAGGGGGAAAGAATTGATGTTGAGGAATATGTAAATGATGCTGACCCTAGTATTCTCCGGTTCTTGCTTGCCAGCAGAGAAGAGGTTTGCTGTATTACTGTATTTTATTGTTGATGTATATTCTGTTTTCATCAGTGTTTGTTGCTGTATATTTGAAATGTGTATAAATCTTGTGACTTTATAGAGAGTTCACCTGAATTAGACGAAGTATTCAGCTGTCTTTTCCTGTTAATTATAGATATATCGACTCTTTGGAAAGGTTAAGAGGCAGTGCTATAGATGAAGTGATGAGTATTGTATTGGTTTTATGGGTACGTTGATCATTGTTGGTCAATACTGAGCATTCTCTTCTAGGTAGTTTAGGCTATGATGTTGATTCATCATAACTCATTCAAGCAGTTGTCTTCTTGTAATTCTTTGTTATTTACTTAAAAATGTTTATTTCTTGCCATGTTTTTCTCGTTCACTACATTACTTTTTGAGAAGTTTTGAACCATCTTATAATTTTCTTTTCTAGACTTTATTCCATAAGGAGATGACTTTTGGATTTTCATGTTCCTTTGGCATTGTTGTGCTTACTGCTCAATCTGAGTTTATCTGCATAATTTAGTTACACAACCAAATATGAAGGTCTGCACTTCAACCACTTCTTAAAAACTTGCCATATCACTTGATAATGACACATTTTGTTGATTTTTCTGGGTCATCGATCATCTCAATCTTGTATAATTCCCCTTTATAGTTTGGAGAACTTTTTTCTTTGGATTTCTGTTCTCCATGTTTATTTTCATTTGACTGTTCTACGTGTAGGTTTCCAGTGTACAATTAAGGGATGATCTTTTGTCACTTTTAGTTGCTGGTCACGAGACCACTGGTTCAGTGCTGACCTGGACACTTTATCTTCTAAGCAAGGTATCATTCACCCCATTTCTTCCCTTAATTATAACATCTTTATAACCCTCGCTGACAACTTTATGAATTGACTTCAAAGCTTCTGTCCCATTCTCATCAGTAGCAACAAGTTGCTTTTGCATATTTTTCATGAGAGAATGTGGGAATTGATTACGTGCATGATTCTCATGATCCCACTACATAGTTTCTAATTTTCCTTTTGAACCTTGCATTAATCATCTCATTGCAGTTTTGTTTTCTTAATCTAGCTTTCAATAAGGAAATTTAGAAATTTTGAAACTACGTTAGCTTGGTTCAAAGACATTAATATAAAAAGCATTGTTCAATGACCTCAACCTTCTAATTTTGTTCTCATGCTTTCAGCTGGACTTACGGACTTTTTGAACATTTATGACTGTTATTTTTTATTTACTCAGTTTTCTACTTGTCTATATTATATAACGTACTACTGTTAGCATGGAGCAAAAAGTCCGAGCACCACCATGATCTTCCCCTTCAAATTATGAGATTTATTTATGCAGGATTCTTCCTCATTGGCAAAAGCACAAGAAGAGGTAGACAGAGTTTTACAGGGAAGGCGTCCTGCCTACGAAGATATTAAAAATCTCAAGTTCTTGACACACTGTATTATTGAGTCACTCCGTCTCTATCCACATCCCCCGGTAGGTTGCAATGTTTCGCAATATAAATGATTCATAGTACAAACATCTATTTGGGATGGAAAAAACAATTTATCTTTTGTGTATGCCAGGTCTACCCTTGTGATAGTTTATGATTGTTATGAAAATTAGTATGGTAAGACAAAATTGATAGTGAAACTAAAAACTAATGATATAACTAGTGTGTTATGAGAGGAAACTGAATTTGGTGATAAATTAATCGTCATTATTTAAATTTTTGAAAGCCAGTGGCTTCTGGGATTTGTGAGTTTGGTAGTGAAACCTTAGGTTAAGAGTCTGAAAACCTGAACCTTTTTCAAGCATTCTAGTGTGTATGTGAAGCTTGTTTCTGTCCAGTTCTCTCTTTCACCTACATGTGTCACATGGCCGTTTGGCTCCTTTTCTGGGCTTCATTTTTTCTGTCATTATATTGAGGAGTGTAAAGGTTAGAGTTGTCTGGCTTGGGCCTTCCCAACAATTCGAGTTTAGCCCCAACTTAATCCAGACACAGGTTGGCCACTATCTCTCCAATATCAGCTGTGACAAATCTTCAGCTGCATCAACTTCTAGATGTGTCTTTTTCCAGAAGCATCCAGCTCCTAGAGTTGTAAAGAGTAATTATTGTTCCACTGCTCCTTCTCTGGTCTATAATCAAGCCCTTTGTTTCCTTTGTAGCCTTGTGTAGTGGAGTCATTATTTAAAAAAAAAAAGTGTTTAAAACAAGTTTAATTCAGCAACCAAATTTTCTAAGGTCTCACATTGAAGGAGGCTAAATAAAGTTTAAATGCTAAAGTAACCGAAAAGTTGGAAATATTATGGATTAAAATGTCATTTTTCATTTTATTTAGTGTCTTACCTTAATTTCCCTATAGAAATCAACATTTAGGAAAGAATCTTAAATCAAACAGAAAAACCGAATTCTCATTTAGTAATTAATCACTTTAAAATATCATTATGATATATCTGAACACTTGATGTTCAATTGCTTTGTATTATTTTTCTTAAATATGCCTTTTGGAGTGGAGCTTCCAATTTCAGATATATTTCACCAAAGTTATAATTTCTGCTATTCTTATATAACAACCTTGTGCATCCTTAAGGTGTTGATAAGAAGAGCTCAAGTTCCTGATGAGCTTCCAGGTTCTTATAAAGTCAATGCTGGTCAAGATATTATGATTTCTGTATACAATATACATCGTTCTTCTGAGGTATTTACTTTCTGTATCCAAATCTGTATACTTTTGTTATAAAATTTGGTTATGGAATTTTAAATCACTTTAATTAGTCTTTTCCAGTAGTACTGCTTAGCTGAATAATCAGCAGATGAGATCCTTTATCTCAAGCTGTCTAAGTTTAATTCACTATGGCCTATTGTGAGACAAACCTCTTAAACGAATGCCTCTTTACTATTCTTCTTTTATTCACTTTCATTCTATATATGATCCCTCCCTGAAGCAGCTGAATTTGCCATGGTCTACCATCTGTGTGCGTTGTTATGGTAACCAATATTATGCCTATTTCAATTGCAATCAGGGTTAGGAGACCTATGATGGCAGCGTAGAGCCATTAGTATTAGACTTTATGTTTTTAGTTATTGTAAAATGATTTAGCTTTCATTTTGGTCCTTGTAAGACCTTTTCTTTGTTTTTCATACTTAACTTGAAAATCGTTGTCTTTTACTCCTTAATATGATGTGATACATATTGTTTATATATTAAACTAAAGGTCAATTGACTATTTCAAGTAGCTTCCACTAGTGTCTGCAATATAATGTCAACATGTGACATCCTTAATCTTTTTGTTATATCCATAAAATAATTATTATTTATTGATTTATTTTAAAATTAATGTTAGGGACCAAAAGTTGTAATTACAACAACCAAAACAAAAACTTGCTCCTTCTATAAGTAGTACCAAAAACGGTGATCTCAAATTTGAGAGATAAAAAATAAATATTGTTTTTACTGGGAGTAAAATAAAAACGTATTCATTTTCCATGGATTATAACATATTTTTGATCCTGAATATTATTCATTTATTTTTAATTGAATAATTTATAATGGTTTGAACCTGTTCGGTTCCATTTCAAAATGAATTTCCTTCTCTGTTTTTTCCCTGACTATTTTTGTTAACAGGAAGAGAGAGAGAGAGAGAGAGAGAGAAATACTACTGTGAATGACAAGTTTGATTTTGAGAGAGCATAAAAAGGTTGTCTATTTCATTTTCAGTTTTCAGTATAGAAATAGAAAGCAACTTGCTTTTATGAATTTGTGCATGATATTCTAACCCTCTCACCCCTCGTTGTTGCTTTGTTTAAATTATTGATTCTTTATTCAAATATTATATTTCCTGTCCTATTATCATGCATTTGCTACGGTGACTGGAGTTGATGTGTTGTTATTTGGCAGATTAAATCTAATATGCAAGTTGTTGCACTGTCTGAATGTTATTGCTGACTTTCTAAATTCACTATTTTGATCTATTCTGTAAACTTCATAACTTTGCAAGGTTTGGGATAGGGCTGAAGAGTTTATGCCCGAAAGATTTGATTTGAATGGTCCGGTGCCAAATGAAACAAATACAGACTTCAGGTGTGCATTATTGTTACAATAATCATTCTTGCTGTCAATGTGGACAGAAATTGCACCTCCACTGTGGTAGCTAGCTAGTCATTCCCTACCCTTCTCCCCTAACCTATTCAGTATTGTGCCCTACCATTTTTAGGTTTGTCCTCGAGTGGGGAGAAGGGACGATTCATTCTGGTTAATATCTTCTATGAATATTTTTTTGTTTTGTTATATCATACAGTAGTTCCTCAGATTTTATGAATCAAAACATGTTGCAGATTCATTCCATTCAGTGGAGGGCCCCGCAAGTGTGTTGGTGATCAGTTTGCTTTAATGGAAGCTATAGTTGCTCTGGCAATCTTTATACAGCACATGAACTTCGAACTGGTTCCTGATCAGAATATCAGTATGACTACAGGAGCAACAATACACACAACAAATGTAAGGTTATCTATCTTTGACATGAGTTTCTGCAAGGGACTCCTTTTTATGTTTTGTTTTGCAAATCTCACTCTTTCAAGAGGAGAACGAGACCAAAACAAAATGCTAAATTGTAGTCATCTCAAGCTTCATTGTTTTTGGGTATAAGCATCCTTCAGATTGCTAAAAGTGTAGAGGCTATCTATCCCATTAATTCCTGAAAGTAAGAAACTAAAAGAAAAAGGTATTTGAAATGCAATTTATCAATCACTTTAGTCCAAAATTTGAAAAGTCATGAGATTTAAGTGATAATATTAACATATGCTTGAGAACTAAAATGACAAAAATTTGTTAAGATCAAAGACTTATTTAAGCATCAGGAACTTGTTTTCGGAAACTAAGGAGCCAGACCTTGTACTATATCAGATCATTTTTTTTTTCTCTAGTTTTCTTAAAAGAGGGAGAAAATCTTTTAATTTACTCACTTTCATTATCTTGCTTCTTAAATACTTAAATGGGAAAAGTTTCACTTACATTTGACCAATATTTTCTAGATTTCAGCTTTCTACACCTTGTAAAAGTCAAGTTGCACTCCTAATGAAAGGGTGCACCTTGATTGATGGGTGCATAAAGAACTGTCCTATTTTCTATTGTGTAGTACTAATATCTTCTTCTTCTTCTTTTTTGCAGGGCCTGTACATGAAACTGAGCCAACGGTTGAAATAGTCAACATTTACATCTTTCCATTAGCTGCAAAATTTCTTATAACTATCAGCATATAAAATTCTTTTTGATGATTTTCTCATTTTTTGCTAGTTCACATACCACAACGTATCAAGTAAATATGTATTAGACAACAATTATTTTCAGTAGCCAAATTGTTCACATTCTTCAAAATGTTGTAAAGAATTTTAATTGAATTACTAAGTGAAGAACTAGTGTAGAAAAGTCTCGGTCATCAGATTTTGTTTTCAATTTTCGCAATTTTTTGTATTAATCTTTATTTATTGAACTGCAGTCCAATTACTTGGAATTTTAAAAAGACTTACCTTGTGTTTGGTGAGGGAAATTTATAATTTCTAAGACATTCAAATATATTAATTTTGAATTCAGCTTATTTTAAATTATTTCAGTTTTCAACGTTTTGTATGGATTAGTTTCGCATGGATTATGACAATTTTAATTTTTTTTGTTTAGATACGGTATTTCAATTTAACAAATTTGTGCTTACGAAAGATTGGACTGAGTTAATTGGGTCAAAGTCAAATCAAGTTGATTTGGTTTGGGCTTAGCTTAAGCTTATGTCTCAAAGCAGTATTGGCTTCAGTCCAAATTTAACTATGCTTGGATAGGTTAAATCAAATTGACTTAGGTCTAAGTTGAATCAAGTTGGAACGGGTACAAGTCGAGTTGGGTTATCCTAAACTAAGATCAAGTTTAGTTCGTCTATACTACGATTGAGTTGAGTCGATTCAAGCTTAGATCGAGCCAAATTTCTTTAGATCTAAGTTAAGTCAAGTTGATTCGGGTTCAAGATAAGTTAAGTCAGTTTCAGACTAGGTTGAGTCGAGTGAAAACAAATATATACTTAATTGAGCTATGGTGAGTTAGGTTCATCAAACTCGAGGCAGATCCACATTTAGTCAAGTTAGGTTAGGCCTAGATTGTTGAACTAAGTTTACTTGGGCCCAGGTCGAGTTGAGTTCGGATCCTAGTTGAACTGAGTTGGGCTAGGTCAAGTTGAAGGTAGACCATAATTCATCTAAGTCAAGGCCAACCCATATGAGCCAAGTTGGGCTAAGCCTAGTTACGTCTTAGTTTGATGAAGACCAGGTTGGGCTACCTTGATGAAAATCATGTCAAGTTGAGTTGGGCTAGCATAGGTCAAGCTTAGCTGATCTAGGATTAGCTGAGTTGAGTTGACCTAGACCTAACTGAAGTTAGGTCAATCTTAGCTAGTTGAGTTAAGTCAGTTTAGACCAACTTGTTAACCCAAGTTGACCCTAGCCATTGTCAAGCCGAGTTGGTTCAGGATTAGTCAAGTTGGGTTGACCTAGATCTAAGTCAAGTCGATCCGAGCTGGTTGAGCATAGTCAAACTAAGTCAGGAGTGGGATCACGTTCAATCGGTTGAGTCCAGGTCGATTGGGTTAGGTCCTGATAGTATTGAGACAAATCAGGTCAGATTTGGCCAAGTTAAATTTGGTCCAAGTTGGTGATGACATTGAATCAAGGTCATGTCAAACTAAGTTGGATCAATCTCACGTCAGGTTATGCTAAGTTTATCCAAATTCATATGAAGTCAAATGAGAACAGTTTTATATTGACTCAAACCAGAAAGAGTCATATTTTGAATATGAAGAATTTCAATTTTTTTTTTTTTGAAATTTGAAATTCTTTAATTTCAAGCAATTCAATTTTCCTAATGAAATTCTATAATTTAATTTGTTTTAAAATTCTTATCCAAATAACATATTTTATCATAAAATATTTCAAATTCTTAAAAAAAAAATAATTACCCTCCTAAAGTGACTTATGTAAACACATTATATCACTATCTCTTAAAAGCATGTTATTTTAAAAATATGTCTTTTGAAACATTTAAATGCCTGTTTTTGTTATAATTTTTAGTTTCTCTTTTCATGATTTCATAGTATTTCATAATTTTTTTAGCATTTGAATTCGTATATAAGTGTTTTTTCTATCGGATGTTACAAAACTGAGTTCGTATAAAGAATGGCTATGGGTCCTAAATGCCAATACGGTATACGGTACGATTATAGGAAGGAATCTAGTAGGGGTACATTTCTAGGGATTGATTTAATGCATTTAATTCAATTTATTGTTAATACCTATTACTTGTTAGTTTCTATATTTAAAAAATAAATAAAACTGATTATATACGAAAAGTAGTTTCTAAGTATACCCATTGGTCCAAACATATCTTCTTCTTTTTTTCTTTTAGAAAAATTGAGCTTTTACCTTTCATTTAGTTTTCATAGGTTAATTTTGCTTTTTTTTTAATGTTATTTCAGTGGAATAAAAATATAAAATCAAATTTCACATAGTAGATCAGCGTTAAAATTGTAAATAAAAGGATACAAAAAGAAATTTATTTTCTTAAATAATATTATCTATTTTAATTGGAATTAGTTGGAGCCTAATATTATTTTAAATTAGACTGAAATTTCTTTTTTGTAATATTTCTTAGCCCCTTAATCTTTTTCACCATACTTTAGCTACTTAACTTATCATTATTTTAAATCTTCATTCAACTCATTATCTTACCAATATTAAAATGTGATATATATATATATATATATATATATATATATATATATATATATATATATATATATATTGCCTTTATTAGAGTTTTGTAATTCTATTTATTTACTAAGTCAATAAGTGAAGGAGTAAAAAATAAAATAATCAATGTATAAATTATTTAATAATATAATGCATTATTTATTAACAAAACATTTCTTTTATCCTTTGATATATGTATAAAATTGTATTGGAATCTTATTCCTATTATTGAAAGAATGATAGCAGTAAGCGTTGATTTAAGTGATTGTTTACCTTATATCACACTAATTAAGTATATACAAAATTTTAAAATTGTTTTAAATACCTTTTTCCAAAAGTTAAAGGACAGCTTCTAGAAACGTAAAATAAAAGCATTTTATAAACAAATAAATGGTAGCCTAACTCTAACAGTAACTTTTTTTATATAGCCAACTTTCTTTATTTAATTGTCTTCTTACTTTTAATTAAAATAAGTTTTTGCCTAAGAAATAAAAAAAAAAAACTTACAAAGATAGCGTTACTTAAATTTCATATAAATGTTTATATTGTACACTTAAATTTTGAATTGATTTAATTTTAAACGTTACCCTCATATTACTTTTTTATTTTCTTAGTTTCTTCCTTATTTTCTTAATTTTCTGTTTCCCAAATCCATCTTCAAATATAAAGAAAGAAACAATAATCTTGCCTTAACAAAATTAGTAGCTAGTAACGAAATATAAACAGAAAAATTAATTAATATTACATAAAAAATTAAAACAATACTTTGAGTCTTATTTAATTTTCTTACAAAGCAATTCATAATATACGTCCAAGGAGCATTTCACAAACTGAATTTTCAATGAACAACAAAACTTCTGAAAAGTTCATCATTATTTAACGACAGATTAGTTTGGTGGACATTTTAAAAATCAAGAATTGTGTTGGATGAAGGACTTGATTAAAATATTTGGTGGATCTGAATTATTGTTCTCTTTTGTTGCTATTATCAGATAATTTTTTTCTCCACTCATATGTACCCTTCATTCATAGACCATAAAATTGGCTTGCGTTTTACTTCATTTTCTGAGCACTTGGGTCCCTCTTCCTTCTCCCACGAGACTAATGGTGTGAACACATCACAAAACAGTACACTGAATTCAACCAACGAATTTAAAATCTGAAACTGTGTCTTAATAGTAAGTAAAAGTTAGGAGAATAAAAAAGTTCCTTGTTACTGATTTAGGGAAGAGTTGGTGATCGGTGACTAGTAAGTGTATCCTGCCAAAACCAACCATTTGACCTAATGCAAACCTACCACATAATGTGCCGTAAACTCTTCCTTATTAATTTCACAAATGCATACATATATTATTTACGATACCATGTAGATTCTACATCTATTAAATATACATCAAATTTATTTTATATATATATATAATATATAAATTTGAAAGATAAATATTCATTTTAGTTCAATATTTTTATTATAATTTAATAACAAAATTACAATCTAAATATAAAAGTGTTATTTTTTTTTTAATTTTATTTAAATTTTATTATTACTTGAAGTAATTAAATACATGTCTCCTTGCAAGATTTTTTTTTAATTATTGATGGAATTATAGTTGATGATAACAAATATATGGATAAACTCATATTTACTAACAAATTTTTCGATGAGTTTCACATTTTAATTTATCAATGGATACTTTCATCATTACGAAATTCGTTTGTAAAATCTACCAAAAATATTTATCGGTAAATTACAATTATTATTATTATTATTGACTAATATTTTCGTTGGTAACTTATCATCACAATTAATGATGACAGAAGTCATTAGAGTTGTTTGTCGGTAAATTTCAATTTTTATTATTGATGAATATTTTCATTGGTACATCTGTTGGCAATTGAGTGGCAAATTTCTTACATAATCTAGTGGAGTTTTTATATTAAGGAAGATGTGTGGGAATAAGAAGATAAGAAAAGAAGAGGAGGATGAGGAGGAGGAGGAGGAAGAGGAGCTGGAAGAGGATGAGATAGAGGAGAAGGAGATGATGCGACAGCGGTGACATACACCAGTAATGTGCATCGATGACACTGATAATTGTTAGTGACGCGTATGTAGCGATGCCGGTGGTAATGGTTGCAGGAGTTAGATAAGGAGGTGGAAGAGGAGGTGGTGGAGGAAGAGAAAGAGTAAAGAAGAGAAATAGAAGGAGGATGAGTATGATCCGGAGATAGTTAATGTTAATTTTTTCTTTAATAAATTAAAATTAATATGCAAATAAATTTGAATGAATCATTTCAAATTTACAAATTAAAAGTACAAAGAGTCCTTCTCCAAGTTAGTTAATGTTAATTTTTTCTTTAATAAACGTGGGTTATTATTGTTAAAAATCAAAACATATTCTCTTAAAGAAGTTAAATGGGTTTTAACATATGAAAATTATTAAAGACAACTAAGATCAAATATATATGTTCAATTTCTTCAACTATTAACAATTATTAAAATTAAAACTTTTATATCAAATTATAATTTTTTTTATATAAAAAATTGAATAGATTATTGATCTTTTTATTTTTTTTAGTGAAACAATTAATATGTTAATGACTTGTTAATTAAGCTAAATTAATTTATCATGGAAGACGCATTGAAATATGAAGAATATACCCACAAGCCCGTCCGTGCGAGACTTACAAAGACTAACTGGTATAAAAAATTCAAAATATTCCACAATCCTTTTTTTCTATCCCTCAAAAAGTGCTAATCCCTATGCCATATGGTCATGTATGTCACGAGATCACGATGCGAATAAGGGAAATCAAAATTTTTTGCTAATCTAGTGATCATTGATTCATCTAGGTTTACTAATTTTGGACATTGTTTTCTCATCAATCAAAATTTTTACTTTTTATCACCATTAGCTGTCGATCAAAATTATCATGAATATATTTTTTAAAATAACTCTTTCATGTCCCACTTTAAATTTAATAATAATATAAAAATAACCTTCTCAAGTTTTTAGAACAATGGCAAAAAAATATAAAATTTACGTTTCAAATATATTAATCAAATCTCCTTTTATTATACTACTATCTTTACAAGACCAATACATTTGTTAAATGGATAATTGTTAAATATATTTTTGTCTCTTAACTTTTCGTGGATCTTAAAATTAGTCAATTTCAAAATTTTGAACCAATTTAGTTATTTATTTTTCGAAATACGCGGATTAGTTATTTTAATCAAATTTTGTTAAGTTTATTTGACATTTGAAACGTATTTTATAATAATATTTGATTTAACATTAAAGAAAAATGTGTCAAACATTATAAACAATTCAAATACAATCTTGAAACACGTACGAAACATCAAATAAACTTAATAAAATTTAATTAAAATGACTAAATACACATATTTTGAAAATAAAAAATTAAATTAAAATAGACTAATTTTAAAATTTACAGTTTTACGGTGAACAATAATTGAGATAAAAACAAAAGAAAAAATAAGCAAGAAAAATAGTTAGTATTTGTTAATAACAATTCTTCTTTAAATACCTTGAATTTCAAATTATTCTATTATTAAGATCCTTGGGAACACAGGCTGTAATATTTTTGTTTGCTACTGCGTCTTTGCTTCCAGTGGTTGCAGCGGTAATATAAGTTGCAACGCCTTTCGTGCTTGGCCAACCACCGTGTGCCACGTCAGCCAATAGAATCGAATCGTTAGAAAAAGAGAGGGCAGAATAAGAAAAAGAAAAGAAAAAGATTGGATCGTAACCGTTTTCTCTCGCTGTTTCACTACACTGGATGCTACTCACATGGGACATGAAAGGATATAAATTTATGGATATGGCTGATTTTTAAAAGACTTACATAAATGAATAAATTGTGCTTTGAATTTGACATGTATGATTCTTTTATTCTAATTTATGCAATTTTTTTTTTTTAAATTTAATTGTATCCGGAAATTTTACTCAAACCAGTATGATAAAAAAAGCCAAAGCGCTTCTGTCAGTTGGTTGTTTGTTTTCTGTGGTTTTCGTTTCCGTTTCTCTCTATGCGCGATGGTTTGAAGGAACAATAAAATAACACCTTTCACAACAATGACCACTGAGCTAACGCTCTTTCTCTCTCTTTCTTCGTCTCTTTCGCCGGTTGGTGATGGTGGTTGCGGAGAAGCTGATGAAATCATGAATATAGCGATATTTGGTAGTTGTCGAGAGTGAGTTAGTGATTGAGAAAGAACGCGCCACAACACACTCGCACACAGAAACATAGTGAGGTGAGAAAGAGAAAAGAGAATGTTTAGGTTGCATAAGCACAGGGCGGCGAAATCAGGGGATAAAATTGAGTTCAGAATCTCTCACCTCAAGGCGCTGCAGGTTCGTGTCTTCGCTATTTTCTCTTTTTTCGATTTCGCTTTTTAATCTGTCGTTTCGTTTTACGACAATCAATGTGACTAGTGTAGTGTCTATCTGTGTTTCGCTTTTGCTTAATGTGCTCCGTCTTCGAAATTATTGATCCGCTTTGATAATTCGTAGGTGCAATGCAATATGCAAAAATCCTTGGTCCTAATTAGGAAATACTAGCAGATGTTGATATAGAGATGTGATTTTATTTTAAAATGGAAATTAGTTATATGAAGTGCTTCGTGTTTTGGAAAGAGAATCACCGAGCGGATTCAGAACATGTCTGAGAGTTAATGAAGTCCAGCTATAGGTGGTTAAGAAGAAGTGAGATCTCCCAGTTTTGTATTTTCTGGTAAATTTCAGCTAATGACAAAGTGTATCACTAGCTTTTGTCTTGTTATGAATAGGTAGCTGCATTAGGTTTGTGGTTTTGATAAAACTTAGATGTATTTACTTCGGTAATGTTTGTGTAGTTCTTTATTCAGAAGTAATCTTAATAAAAGTTTACCTTAAAACTTTTTTGTAAATTATCAAAACGAAATTTCAATTTTAATTAGATAACAGCGTAGCGGGAATGTACAGAAGTATAGCCAAATTTTTTGCTTGTAGTTTCTGTTCTCGTGGAATGTAGAACAGTACTACAGGTATGTTTTACCACGAGGATAAATCAAGAGCCAAATCTTAAAATCAAATGACTTGTGCTAATATTTAAAGTCCAGGAGGTACTATCAATATTATATCATTCCGACAATAATTGCAAAAAATTATTTTTAGAATTATATATCCAAAAGCTTTGAATTTTCAGATGTTGTTTAAGGAGCCATAAAAAAGCGTATGGTCAGTAACGAAAGGTGAATTTAATGTTTAACAGGTACCCAAAGGGTGGGACAAGCTGTTTGTTTCTGTTGTCTCCGTAGAAAATGGCAAAACAATTGCAAAGTCGAGCAAAGTGCCAGTGCGTAATGGAGGTTGTCAATGGTCAGATAACTTTTCAGAATCTATATGGGTTTCGAGAGATAATTCCTCGAAGGAGATTGATGATTCTGTCCTCAAGCTTATTGTTGCAATGGTATTATCACTGTTGCTGCTATGCACATTCTGTTTCTTTATTTTTATTTGCTTGAAATTTCTGTTTGGATTAGATTACTGTATAAATAATCATTATCACCTAACAGGGGTCATCAAGATCTGGCATCCTGGGGGAGGCCACTGTTAGTTTGACTAGCTATATGAGTTCAGATGCTGCTATTCCACTTTCAATCCCACTGAATAAGTGCAACCATGGGACAACTTTGCAAGTGAGTCATACAACTGAAGTTATATCTCGTTACTGGTTGTAGAAAGCAAGAAGGGCTGCTTTTTTATTTCATGAATGATTATGTGCATTTTGGATTAAATTCAAAGTTGATTTTTCTGAAATTAAAGGGACAAATAGAACTAGAAATCTGGAATATTTTGTTTATGCAATTGAATAAACAAATAAAAATTTTGTTGCTTATAAATATGTCAAATTGTCCTTCTCACATTTTTTTAATTTAACTATTTCGTATTATGTAGTTTTGGACAAACAGTATATCACAGGGAAATAATGTCTTCTCTTCTTGCAAATGGATTATTCCTTTGTGACAAATTTCTTTTCGTTTTCTTTACACACGATGATGATGGTATTGCTTTTGAGTCGTTTTTTGAACTTAATTTTCATTCAACTTTTCTTAATCGATTGATTGGTGCACGAGACTTAAATCTTATTTATGAAGATTTTGGCCCCATAAGAGTACTACTATCACATGTGTTTTCTCATTTTTTTCCTCTTACAAGACAACAGCCCAGTTCTTCACTTCAAAAACACGTGGTTTACTTTTTCGTTATAACCATCAGTATGACAAAAGATAGTATACCCATTGCCCTACCTTGTCGAGGACCCGTTTTCTTTGGTTCATCTTTTGCTCATCCAAGCAGAACTCACTGTGATTCTTCTCTCCTAATATAGAGACAAACTGTGGGCTATTGTCACGAGAATGAGTAATTTTATATTGATATCTTCTTTTAAAAAAAAAACTACTTATCGACTGTTTTTATAATATATATATATATAAATTAAATTATTTTGTTATTATTGTTAATATATTAATAAAATAAGTTATTTTAGTTATTGTATTTTAAAAAAAGAAAGTGTAAAATTATATTCTTCCTATTACTATAAATCTGTTACAGAAAAAGTTATTGAACTTAGAATTGGGAATTCAGTGGCTGTGGATTTTGCAGGTAACTGTGCAGTGTCTGACACCAAGAACGAAACATAGGTTTGTATTGGTGGAGGCTAGTATTTTCGTGTGTATTATAATGTCAATTATTCTAGAGAGTATTTATCTCCTAGACTTTTTCCAGGGATCAAGAGACAAATTTCCATTTGAAGGCCATCAATGAAAATAATTATGATCTGCCTATCAAGTCCAATGAATCTGATTGTTCAAATATCCAGAGTGTTGAATCTTCCTCTGTTGAAGATTTTGATTCTACCTTATCCCCCGGAGAAATTGAGACAAGGGTAAAATTACATTATTTTCCGTCCATAAACATATCTGTTCTGTTGTCTAAATGGTTATAGATTTCCTCCCAGACATGCATATAGGTTAAATATAAGTCTGTTCTTAATAATCAATTATCAGGATGAGCTTTTCAGACTCGAATAATTCTCTAGTTTAGCTGTTTAAATTTAGGTTATCCTGGAGTACGAGGAACCAGGAACTATTCACGAGATTTTTTCATGGAACTTTTTAACCAAAAGACATTGCCAATATCCACCAATTCCAATGCGTTTTTAACATAGTAATTTAGTGAGATTTTTACGTGGAGATGTTAACTGCATTTCATCTTAACGGGTATGTTAAAGTCGTCTATTGTACAGAGTTCTCTTCTATCACGGTCCAGGAAGCAAAATAATGTCTTTATGTAGTGGAGCCATCGGCTTGCTTATGTTTCAGATGTGGCGTAATTTACTATTGGCCTGCCATTATCATGATAATGACGTCTTGCACTGGCACTTTGTCTGCAGGCAACAAGCTTCTCCGGATCTGTATCAAACTGCAGCCATTACTCAACTGAGGGTTCCACAGGAAGGGAAAATATTTCCTCTAGTATCAGTGACGGGCAGAGCCCGACTGGAATACAAGGTTCAGCCAGCTCCCAGAAAAGTGTATCTCATCACGATTACCCTGTAAATTCTTCTCAGTCAAATGATTCGTCATTTGTTTCCCAGAATATACAAGAGATTGGTTCATTGTATTCTAAATCGACAAATGCTTCCAATAATCGTCTGGAACCTGCAGAAGACACAACTGAAGAGCTACGGGCAGAAGCGAAGATGTGGGAAATGAATGCCCGAAAGCTAATGGGTGATTTAGACGTGTTGAGGAAAGAATTCTCAGATCAATACGAAAATCTGGCAGGTATAAAAACGGAACTTTCAGCGGCCCACGTAGAGCGTGATAGTTTGAAAAAAGAAGTTGATCAGTTAAAATTGTCGTTTGAGGATCCAAGAGCGAGACAGCGAGCATCGGAAGATTCACTATCTGAAGGTGAATGTTTTTCAGAAATTGAGAATGCTCTAAAGGAGGAATTGAAGTTCGAAAAAGAATCAAATGCCAACTTGTCTTTGCAACTGAAGAGGAGCCAAGAAGCAAATCTGGAGCTCGTTTCTGTTCTCCAGGAGCTGGAAGAGACCATAGAACAGCAGAAAATTGAGATAGAAACCCTTTCATTATTACCCTCAAAATTCAGTGATCTGGACAAATCTTTCCAAATAAGTACAGAAGAAAACAAGCGGTTAATGCAACAGCTAGAACAACTGGAGGAGTCGAAGAAAAATCTGCTAGTCAAGGTGCAAGAGCTGGAAGGTGCCTTGGGGGACACAATACGAGATACTGAACATTCGAAGATTCAATATAACAAAACCCTTCCAGATATTGAAATGGAATATGAAGGAAAATTAGCCGCTAAAGATAAAGAAATATTAAGTTCGAAAGCAAAGCTATCTGAATCTGTCCCAGAAAGTTGTAATGTGGAGACTGGGTCCAAAAATTTAGGTGATGCAGATCTTTTAAGAGAAATTGAATTTCTGAAAGAGAAAGTTCAGGAACTTGAGGTGGACTGCAATGAACTGACAGAAGAAAACCTTGACCTCTTATTCAAGCTAAAAGAAGCAAACAAAAGTTTGAAAGATGGTGGAGCATCTCAAGACCTTTTGTCAAACAAGGTCAAAGATCAATGTTCTACTTGCTTTGGATCTGAGGTAAGCAACAATTTATTTCGAATATTCCATTCAGGAGACATGGTCCAAGGGGAAAACAACATCAAGATTAGTGATAATGATCACATTTCAATTCAAGAGCTCGAGACTTCAAAATTAGCTCTAGAAGTCCGAATCACAGATTTGAATAAGGAACTAACTAATAAATCATCTGAGATAGGAAATCTTGTGGCTAATTTATCATACAAAGAAAAGGAGATCGGGGTTCTGCAAAAGCTACTGAATGAGATAGAAGCCAAGGTTTATCATCTTGAACAAGAACACAGTCAACAAGAGAAACAAATGGCGGCCATGAAAAAAGAAAATAAGCATGAATTGGAGCTCATCATATCAGACATAGAACAGGAAAGGCAACAATTGTCAATGCGCATTTCTGTTTTAGAAGCTCAGTTGAGAGATTTGACAAATGAACGAGAGTTTCATTTAACAGAACTAGAGAACTCCAGATCTAAAGCTGCAAGGCTTCAAGAGAAGATTATGGAGATGCAGACTCAGATAGATTCTTCAACAGAAGACTTAGAGCAAAAATTAAAGTTTACACAATTTCGCTGGACAGAAGCACAAGAAGAATGTGAATATCTAAGAGTAGCAAACCAGAATTTACAAAATACCATAGAAAATCTTGCAGAAGAATGCAGTTTTGTCAAGAAGGTAAATGGAGATTTTAGGAAGGAAAAATTGAAGGAAGAGGAAAATTGCTCCCTTATGGAAGCCAGATTAAGGGAATCAGATGAAAGATTCGCTAAGTGCTCTGAAAGAGTTGAACACCTGGAACAGAGCTTCACTTTAATGCAGGAAGATATTGCATCAAAAGTGAAACATCTGATTTCAGATATAGATGTTCTTTTTGATGAAAATAGGAAACAGATGGAGCAGGGTGAAGTCTTACTGAATCAGATGCAAATGGAGAAGATGGTAGAAACTCAAAACCTAGAACTAGAAGTTGAGAACCTCCGTTTGAAACTTTCGGCAGCATATGATGAAAAGGAGAAAATAGCTTCTAACGCTTTACTTGAAGTATCCACATTACGCGCTGATAAAGCCAAACTGGAATCTGCTTCTGAGGAAGCTCAATCTAAAGTGATTTTGGCTCAGAATGAGGTTGATGCGCTGCAGTCTCAATATGAACAAAAGCTGAAAGACGTAACAACTCAAGTTGCTGAATACAAAATTAAAGTGGAAATGCTGACGACTGAACATGAAAAATTGTTGAAGCTGGTGGAAGACTGCAAATCAAGAGAGCTAAAATTCAAAAGTACTATAAATGCTCTTGAATTAAAACTTACAGTCACTGAATATGAAAGACAACAAATCATGGACGAATCTGGAAATTTAAAGGTTCAATTGCAGCAGAACCATCAACTTGAAAATGAGAATATAGCTCTAAAGAACGAGCTCAATGATTTTAAATCTGAGAAAGAAAGACTCGAAGAAACAAGATTTGTCCAGGATACTGAGCTCAGTCACAGCAGAAGAATAAACAGGCAGCATCAACAGACCATACAACTTCTTGAACAGGAAAAAGCTGAGTTCCAAACAAAAGCCCAAGCCCTAGAAGAAGAATTGAAGTTGATTAAGGAACAAAAGAGAAATCAGGTTTCGAAGTTAAACAGGAAATCTTCACCTGTTCACGATGATCTGAAGTCATCAAAAGTTAGTGCTCTTTTTCATTAATGACGTGATAACGTTCTGATGACGGAAATATTAATATTCTTTCTTTGATTTAGCAGAATCTTGGGATGAAGAATAACAATCAACATCGCATTAATAGGAAAAAGTCGTTAAAGAATGACAGCATCAAACACAATAACGAGGTGATATGTTTTGAACTTTGACTACATTGTAATTTACCTCCGTGTCAAAGTTTATAAAGTATATTTTATAATTACGTTTGTGTGGATGGCACTTAGTGATAATATCAAATAAATGTAGTCTCACTGGAAATAGCACCTTACTTTTCCATATTTCTGTTTCATGTCTCCTTCTTATATAGGTAGAAACTGAACTTGGACTTCTTGATGAAAATGTTAATGCTGTTGAAGTAGATCCACTATCGAAGACTCAATTGTGTGATAATGAACTAGCAAAAGCAAACGAAGCCAATAATAATTATGAAGCTCAATGTCACAGGTTAGAGGAACATATTTCAAAGCTTAAAGGAAAGTTTTTAATTTGTTTGTATGACCCCCTTATGCTGATTCTTTTATTTGTTTGGACCTTTCTCTTCTATTTAGAACAATCCATTAACAATAAAAGTTGTCTCTCACTATGTAGTTTATGCGAACAGGATATTCCTGTTTTAAAAAGATTGTTTCAACATTGAATATATTCATGACATTGAGTGTTCTACAAATTAGGATTGAGCAAATGACTCAAAACTAGACCTTCTAAAGAAGAGCTCAGGAAGATCGTCTACTAGACTGTTCGTTAGACCACCTAGTAGTGTTCTGAGCTAAACCGTTTATTGATGCATACACACTAGATGGTGTAATGTTTTAACGGTTTTCTGTTACACTTGATGCCTACATATACTCTTGTTTGACATTATATGTATGTTTTGATACCATGATCTTAGTGTGTACAGCCTAATACTATTATTCAATATAATAATTTCTCTTTCTATTTTCTTTCTTACTTGAACTTCTTATTTTTGCGAACCCCACAATTGATACCATTTATGGGGAGAAGAATGAAAGTCAAGAAAATCAAGAATTAAAACATGACCACCAAGTTTGATATTAAGAAGGTTTTTTTGGAGATAGTGACTTCCGGTAAGTTGAAATGGTTACTTTAGAAAAGAACAAAACTAGGAAGTTGGTGGATCTAGCTAAAGGATAAAGTCTTGTCGGATGTAGGTGGGTATTCACCCTTAAATACAAGGCAGACGGGACATTGGAAAGGTATAGGGAATGGTTAGTAGCTAAGGGATATACTCAAACATATGGGATTGACTATCTTGAAACGTTTTCATCAGTTGCAGAAATGGATATTGTTAGAATTTTGTTGTCATTAACCACTAACTATGGATGGAGTTTGCAGCAATTTAATATCACAAATGCCTTTATGCATGTCAATCTTGAGGAAGAAGTTTACATGGAGGTCCCACCTGGGTTTAAAGTTGAGGAGGTAAAGGTGTGTAACTAGGGAAGACACTATGGATTGAAACAGTCTCTTGGAGTGTGGTTTGATAGGTTCACTATTGTGATGAAGACAATGGGGTACAAGCAAAGCCAGGTGACTGCACTAATAGTCCATGTATACAGGAAATTATCAAACATATATGGAAACCTTAACAAATGTTTGATAACATAATTTGAAATTAAGGAGTTAGGGAGATTGAAATATTTATTGGGCATTGAAGTGGCTCATTCCCATCATGGTATTTTCATCTCCCAACAAAATTATGTGCTAGATTTATTAACTGAAAATTGGAAATTAGGATGCAGACCAGAAGAGACACCTGATTAACATAATAAAAAACTTGGTGAATCAATTTAGGAGGTAACTCTGCATAGATAATACTATCAAAGGCTGGTTGGGAAATTCATTTACTTGTCTAACACTAGATCTGGGATTGTAAGTCACTTCATGCATAATCCAAAGGAGACTCATCTTAGAGTTGTTTATTGCATAGCCTACATAGATGCTGACTATGCAGGTTCTATAGACAACAAAAGATCTACCTATGTATATTGCTCTTTTCTTGGAGGAAATTTAGTCACTTGGAGGAGCAACAAACAAAATGTTGTGACGAAACCAAGTGCAGAGGTAGAGTTTAGAGCCATGGCCTTAGGAATTTGTGAAATACTATGGTTAAAGATAACTTTACAAGAGTTGAAGATTGAATAGAAAAAGTCTGTGAGATTATATTGGTATAACAAGTCAAAATAAATATTGTGCATAATCCAGCACAATGATAGTACTAAGTATGTTGAAGTAGACAGATACTTCATAAAGGAGAAATTGGATAACGGTACATTATGTACACTATTTATATCCTCTGAAAATCAACTTGGAGATGTATTGACAAAAGGGTTAAGTGGTGCTACATTTCTTTTTGGCAAGTTGGTAATGGATGACGTCCACTCACCAACTTGGGGAATGAGAGAGTTTTAGAATCCCTTGATTTATGCTGCAGTTCATATTTCTTTTTATAGTTTTAATTACAAAGCCCTAGATGTTGGTCCGTTGGCCTGGGGTCTTCCCTCACATAATCTCATAACCAAGTGTAAATGTTGTACTTTTACTCTACAGTAAATATAGATTGATTTGCTTGTAAGAAATCCCTACAATTAAAGGATTGGGATTAAGAGTTTATTTGGTAGATTTATTCCTGACTTAGAGTTTTTATTTATGGAGATTTATTTCCTTCAATTAAGGAGGATATTTATTTCCTTTAAATACCTATTTTCTTTTTGAGATCAAGAAAAGTAATTCCATAATTATTGTTTAATAATTATAAGAGGAAAAATAGAAGAAAACAGTGTTTTCTTGCTTCCACTGATATGCAGAATGAGTCTACCTTACACATAATGTCAAATTCCTCAACAATTAATTGTGTTCTTGATATGTAAGCAAAGGAGCCAATTTTCACTGGATTTCCTATTGAGGCTTATATTGTGTTCCTTTTGGTTAAAACCAAGTTTAAAACAGTTGAAGTCAAAATGAAGTTGTCCATTTAGGGAGGCCGAAAGATTGGAATGTTGTTGCAAAGATGTCGCAGTTACTCTGCTAGTAGTAATTTGAAAGCCTTTTGTTGTAAAGTTGCCTTATTGCTCACTTGAAGTAATATTGTTATATATGAATAACCCCTCGTATATTTATTTTGCAGATCACCATCTAGAGGTCAAAAAATCCAGGCAAATGGCCCACTAAAATCAATAGGTGAAGAAGTAGTAACGAAAGAAAAATTTGAACGTATAAAATCTATGCTAGAGGCAGATTTAAGAGATATTCAGGAGCGCTACTTCCACATGAGCCTTAAGTATGCTGAGGTGGAAGCTGAGCGTGAAGAACTTGTGATGAAGCTCAAGGCAACCAAGAACAAAAAAGGATGGCTTTCATAGAACTATGGTTAATCCAATGACCCTTTAATGGATTTGAGGCTGCAATCTCGGGTAACTTTTCTAACTTTTTCAATCAACTATAGGATGTACCATTTGAAAATGAATCATTCATTGAATAGGAGAATAGTAATAAAACTATAATGGTCATTGTACTTGTAAATATCAGAAATTTTGAATGTAGAATTACACTTAGCAAATGCTATTGTAATTGTTTTGGGTGGTCAACACTTGCTTTTCCTTGTATCCTACTCTTTTGTATCCCAAGTGTTTGATGTTTCAATTTCCACACACGAAAAATTATTATATGGGCTGCTATATGAGCTGTATTATTCAGTAAAAAATAAAGGAACACACAAAATTAAATGTTTCTTCCGTATAACCAGGTGGCCAACTGATCGTCCCACTAGCAGGAGAATAAGCAATTAGATTTAGAAATACCTCGTACGGGTCTACATCTCTACAGTTACCTGACCCACTTTAAAACCACCCAATTTGATTTTAAGCTATTGTTACAGTAGCCAAGGACAAAATTTCATTTGCATCTTTGGAAATATAGAGAGAGTAGAGATTGAGATTAATCTAAATATACATAAGGACTTTATTTCTAATAATGAACATATCGGCTAAGTTCAAAATACATATGAATAATAACAATAAAAACAAAGAATAAGATATTAAAGATATTTTAACAGAAACAAATAGTAACAAAACAAGTGCTAACCCCAGGGATATTGATCAACCAAATTCAATCATACATAAATTACAACTTCCGAGCCTTGAATATCGTTGGTGAATAGTGAATACCCTGTCACTGACCAAGTCTATTTATAACCATTTGAATCGTTAGGTTTTCTCTGTGACACTTGTGTACCTAATTTAGACAGACAAGTCATATTCAAATATTTGTCACTAATAATATAAAATATTATCGAAGAATGTTTTCTGCGGCATCCACTTTTCATAGTTACATTTTTTTCTGCATATTTATAGAAAGAAACCTTATATTCTGTCCATGATTTCTTCCACTGACACTGGTGACTGTCTAGGCTCTCATTTCCAAGATATTCTATGATTGAAACAACTTTTTCTCTCGATACCCAAAATTAGGAAAAACAATTCCAACTACAATTCAGGTAGAAGCAACATTCTGTTTCACTTTGGCATCAAATAATATTCTTTCTTTTGGTTGTTAAAGCATCCACTGATGCTAACCGGCGCATATGCTTTTCCCTATTACTATTGTTTCTTTTTTTTTCTTCTAAAGCTGTAGTTTGGTTTTCGAAAGAATTCCTTCATTGTTGAAATGGTAAACCAACGCTTTGCTCTCAAACTGTGACATTCTCATATAATTGGCTTTAAATACCACTTGCTTTTTTTCTCCCCTTTCGTTACCTCGATTGGTGTAGTTAAAAATGAAGAGTAAACAATTAGGACAGGAAATGAGGCTAGCTTAATGTATAAATAAAGATAAGGTCCTTATCAAACTGTATCATGGACAATCGTTAAAAACTAAAAATTCCTATTAAAGTTTTTTATTTTTTTATTGTTCTATATCATAAGAACACATGTTAGCATATTTTACAATAGTATTAATTCTTAATTTGACGTAAAATAATTGTGATCACTAATCTTTAGAATCGATACACTCTTATATTGAGATACTTTCTTCAGAAGATGTAAAATATGAGGGTGTTTATTTTAACCCTGAAATTAAAAACATAAAGACTGGTCTCAAAATTCTCTTCAAATAATAAATTCTACAGAGAAGAATGCAAGTATTACGCAAAGAAATAAACTTTTAAACTTTTTATCAAAAAGAGGGCAACTCAAATAATAATGACGATTTTGTCACTAAGAATGTGAAATATGAGTCCTATTATAATTTATAAGAATTGCTATTCTGAGTTGGAATGGCTGAAAGCGAAATACGTAGTTACTTAACATATCTGCCCAATTTAATGTAAAGTATTCTGAGGCACCAGGCCCTAGCATACGCCTCCCAGCTTAGTTACACTTGACTCCTCGGATCTTATGCCACACAAGTTTACAATTATGATACTGTGTTTGGTTCAAATTTTATGAACTCGATTTTAGAAATTAAATTCTTTTAACATTCTTACTGTGAAATTATAATACAAATCCACTACAAGTTTTCTCTATCAATACAAACAGAATTACAATAATAAAGAAAGAAATTGCAATCGATAAATTAAAGACAATTCTAAAGGATCAAAACGCATAAAAATTAATTATGAACCCAAGATTACAATATAGTTTTTTTTCTTTTTCAGTGAGCTCCAGCTCAACTCACTCTATACATTACATTATTTGAACTACAATTTTTAGTTACAATTGTTTTGTTATAAATATATATATATATATATATATATATATATATATATATATATATATATATATATATATATATATATATCACCATTGTCATAACTAGCTTTTGTGAAATATGTTTAAACATGTGGGAAGACACATGAAAAATGTTTCTTACTTCTGAGTTGAAACATCAATGGAACAAACAACTTAGCTTGATGCCAATATTTAACTAGAAAAGAGAAAAGGTCAAGAGAGAAAACAAGAGAGAAAATAGAGATGATGGAGTAATTATTTTCATTGCCCCTCTCGGTCCAAAAATAAGACATATAAAGTCTGTTGTATAAAACTAACTTGTAGAATCCAAAAGAAAATACAAAAGCATAATATTGAATATGGTTACTGCAAAATCTAGCAAAATCTATTTTCTTATGGATTTGTTGTTATTGCGTTTAGGATTGTTGACCACATAATCTTTCATCCAGTTTGGCTGCTCCCCTTTTCTTTTGGGCTTCACATGCTGACTGTATTGGTCTACTAATTCCTCATTTGGGTTAGAGCCCATTTCAATTTCCTCCTCTTGCCCTTGGCCCATATCATTCCCATCCCGATGGAAAAACACCTTGTCCACAAGGTGTAATTCAAGAAAATCTGCAAGCAACTGATCTAGTGATTCCCAAGTTGAATCTTCCGAAAATAACCCATCCCATTGAACTAATACCAATTCTTGCAGAGGGTCACCTTCAACCTTAGATGCAACAATAGCCAATGGCTTAAGTTTTGGTTGATTTTCAACAAAAGCAGAAGGTAAAGCCAACTCCTTATTGTCTATATCACCATGAAAGGGTTTAAGTTTAGAAGCATGAAAAACTGGATGTATCTTGGATTCTTTAGGGAGTTCAAGCTCAAAAACTACTTCTCCAATGCATTTCTTAATAGGGAAAGGGCCATAAAAACATTGAGACAGCTTCTGCACCCGCTGCCCCGCCACAGAAGTTTGCCTATATGGTCTTAATCTCACCAAAACTTGGTCCCCCAACTTGAACGAATGAGGAATCTGATGCAAATCAGCATTTTTCTTCATAGTTGACTAGGCCTTGAGCAGATTGCCTTTTACTTTGTCCAGAATATTTTTCCGCTCGCTTAATTCATGTTCCACAGCTTCAAGGTTACTGGATCTAGTAACATATTGTGGTAATGAAGGGGGTGGCTTCCCATACACAGCTTGATAAGGGCTCATTCCTGCAGTAGTTTGGTAAGCTGAATTGTATTGCCATTCAGCCCAATGAATAAACTTTCCCTATCTTGAAGGTTGGTGGTGTACAAAAGCTCGCAGATATTGTTGCAAGATGCGATTTACAACCTCAGCTTGTCCATCTCCTTGTGGGTGATAAGCAATTGTCATACGTAATTTTGTGCCACTAAGGTTGAATAACTCCCTCCAAAACTGACTCATAAAAATAGGATCACGATTCGATAAGATGCTCTTAGGCATGCCAGGTAACTTACACACCATCTCGACAAATAATTGGGCCACTTGAGCTGCATTAAAAGAAGATCTCAACATCCCGAAATGTGCTGCCTTGGATAGTTTATCAACCACCACTAAAATGACAGTATAATTTTGGAATGAAAGGAGACCTACAATGAAATCTGCGGATACAGCTTCCCATATGCCAATGGGAATCGGTAATGGGTGTAACAAGCCATACGGAGAGTGAGTAGGAACCTTGGTTTGTTGGCAAGCCAAGCATTTAGACACAAATTCAACCACGTCTTTCGTCATTCTTGACCAATAAAAATTTTTAGACAATCTACCAAATGTTTTCAATATACCAGCGTGTCCCCCAATGGGTGTTGCGTGAAACTCCTCAATCAACAATAGTTTCAAGTCAGAATGTGGTGGTACATAATTTTTGCCTCGATACAACAAAATTCATGTTGGGAAGGGAACTCTAGACAGTGCATCTGCTACATAGTTATTAGCTCCTGCTTTATAAATGATTTCATAGTTGTACCCCAACAATTTGGAAAGGTAATATTGTTGTTTAGGTGTTTGAATTATTTGTGTCATCAATTTCCTTAAACGCCATTGATCTATGTGAATCAGAAACTTGCGCCCAAGCAAGTAGGCTCGACATTTTTTTACAGCCTTTGTAATAACATGTAGTTCTCGTAAGTATGTTGAGGAGTTTAGCATCTTGGCACAAAATTTCTTGCTAAAAAAGCTGATGGGATGACTATCCTGTTGAAGCACTGCACCCATACCAACCCCTAAGGCATCAGTCTCAATAATAAAGCCCTTTTCAAAATCTAGTAACTTCAAAACTGGAGTTGTTACCATTGTAGTTTTCAATTGTTCAAAAGTTGTTTGTGCTTCATCTGACCATTTGAAGGCATCTTTTTTTAGTAGATTGGTTAGAGGCAGCGCGATAGAAGCATACCCACGTATGAATTTGCGGTAAAATCCTATGAGACCTAGGAATCCTCTCAATTGCTTCAGATTCCTTGGAACTGGTCACTCCGTCATCGAACAAATTTTCACTGGATCAGGACCCACACCCTTCCTGGACACTATATGACCCAAGTACTCGATGGATGGTTGGGCAAAAGTGCATTTGGACTTCTTCATATAAAACTGATTAGTCATTAAACAATCAAACATAACCTTTAAGTGAATAACATGATCATCTAAGGATTTACTATATATTAAAATGTCGTCGAAGAACACTATAACAAACCGCTGCAAATATGGTTGAAACAATACGTTCATGGTGGCTTGAAAAGTAGTTGGAGCGTTGCATAAGCTGAAAGGCATAACAAGAAATTCATAACATGCATTCTGATCTGGTGATAATCGGACCTTAAATCGAGTTTGTTGAACCACTGTGTCCCATGTAGTTCATCGATCAACTCTTCGATTGATGGAATGGGAAAATGATCCTTACTTGTTATAGCATTTAAAGCACGATAGTCAACGCAAAATCTCCAACTTTCATCTTTTTTGCGGACTAACAAAACTGGTGAAGAGAAAGCACTATTGCTCCGTTGAATCACACCCAAATCCATCATCTCTCTAATTAGTTTTTCCATCTCTTGCTTTTGGAAGTATGGTACCTGTAGGGTCTCACATTAACAGGATTGGTGCCTTGAAGCAAAGGTATTTGATGGTCTGTTGGTCGTTGTGGGGGAAGTGTATTGGGTGTGTAAAAAGGGTGCTAATTGATTCCAAAAGTTTGGCGATGATTTCTAGGTAAGGTAATGGTTCAATGGATTTTGGGGTTAAGGGTAAAACTTGAAAATGAAAGATTTATGCATGGATTCTATTGTGGCCATTCGTTTGAATTGGGCTGTTGTTGCCTCTAAAAGATTGGGCTTAGTCTGCCCTTTTAATTGTACCACTTTGCCATCTTTCATGAATTTCATTGTCAAAAACTCATAATCCGTTAGAACTGGCCCGAGAGATTTCAACCATTGGATCCCCAATACTAAGTCAGCACCACTAAGAGGCAAAACAAATAGGTCTACCTGAAATTGATGAGGATCAATTTTAATCCCCACATTCGGACAGTATGAATCACATCTGATCTCTTCACCATTTCCTACCATCACTAAGAAAGAGTGGGCTGCTTGCACATGTAGGCCCAAAACTTTTACAACTCTATCTTGAACAAAATTGTGGGTACTCTCGATGTCCACAAGAATGACCACTGGGCTTTTACCAATTACACCTTGAACCCTAAGTGTTTGAGGGGTTGTGTGGCCCATTAAGGAATGAATACTGATTTGGGCATTTGGTGGGTCAGGAGAAGGTTCTGGGTCGAATCCTGAATTCTTATCTTGCTCAAAATAGTTTAACAACTTGGTGAGCTCATCATCAACAGGTGGAAATTCAGGTGCTGCGATTAATAGATGAAATCACTTTTGGCATCTATGTCTTGGAGTAAATCGTTCTTCACGGTAATAACAAAGCCCATTTTCCCTTCGAGCTTGTAGATCCGCAAAACTAAGTTTGCGTATCTGAGAATTTATAGGTGTTGGCAACAACCCTTTGGTGCTTGTGTTTGTGATTGATGGTCCTACCATTCTTGAAGTTGTAGAAGATGTAACATTGAAAGGAGTCGTGGTCGTTGTAGCAACATACCCGGATTTAGGTTTTGTCGCAAAAAGCTTTTTCTCCTGTAACTTTGCAAGGCTGATGGCTTCCGTAAGCGAGTTTGGCCTGAACGGTATAACTTCGAGTTGGATCTCCGGCTTGAGCCCGAAAATAAAATAACTCAAATAAAATGGTGTTGATAACCCATGAACACAATTAGCGAGATTCTTGAACTTGGCTTGGTAATCTCGAACTGAATCTGTTTGGCTTAGTTTGAAAAGCGCTCCTTGAGGATCATCAAAATATGAAGTTGCAAATCGTAATTCCAAAGATCTGAGAAATGCTGCCCAAGATGAGAGTTGGCCATTAGTGTGCATCCATTGGTATCAATTTAGGGCTTCTCCCTCCATGTAGAAGGAGGCGATTCGTAATCGCTGTTCATCTGTGGTACAATGATAATTGTCGCAACCGAAATCGCGACGGGACGACGAACCAAAAAAGAAAACGAGTTTCAAAAAGAGATTTGGAGTCGCCACCACAATTATTTTTGGAAAACTATGAAAAACCATAAAATAAAGAAAGTCTGCGAAAAAAAACCAGATTTTGGATCTGGGAGTCGGTTACGCGTAGGGAAGGTGTTAACAACCCTACAGCGCCCGGTCGAGGGTAGTACCTTTAATTAAAAATGAAAAGTCGATGTGGTTTTTAAAATGTTAATTTTTCCCAAAAATAATAAGGCAAAGATGCTAAAAAGAAACAAAAATATTTTTTTTATTTTTTGGGCCCGACAAGGATTGACCTTGGTCGTACGTATTCTCATTCAAGATGAAAAATTAGGGTTACGTAGTTCTTTAAAAGATATTTGGAAAAAAAATTAGAAAATGATTTGATTTTTTGGAAGTGAACTTGACAAGGACTAGCCTTGCTCTTACATATCTCATAGGAGAGAATCAAGGATCACGTAGTTCTTAAAAGATGTAGTTGTTTGGAAATATTGATATTTTATATTAAAGAAAATTTTATATTTTTTTTGTATTTTTTGAACTACTTGAAAATATGTGTCACACGACGCAAACGGTCGGACAGACACTAAAAGAGAAAGAAAACTATTTTTGGTATTTTTGAAAATGAGTGTCACGCAGTGCGAGCGACCAGACAGACACAATAAAGTGTATTTTTAAATTTTTCTATTGTTTTGTAATTTTTATTAAATTTCAAATATATTCATTTTCCAATAAAATAAATAAATAAATAAAATGATATAATTATTTAAGAAGGATAATAGCAGAAAACAAGATATAGGAATACATGAGCGATTAGTGGGGGTGCACGAAATAAACACAACAACAGACCTAAAAGCAATAGAGAAAAACATGGGGTGCAAGAGTATCACATGTGGGAGGTGTGCGAAGTAAACAGGTGGGGTGCGTAAAGTGAGACAGAGGTGTAAGAAATAAAATGATGTGGGGTGTGTGCAGTAAAGTAAAAAAGAGGTGCGTTGTGTAAATTCAAATAGATCCAAAACACAAACTAGGAGGAGTGTGAAGATTGAAAGTGGGGGCGCGTGGAGCAAAGGTGGGCTGAGCCCAACCCCAAATCAACCCCCACTCTTTTCAGACCAGAAAAAAAACCCTACAAGGGATTATTCCTCTTCCTCCCTCACGCGATTTCCCTCGTTCCTGTCCAGTAGATCGCCATTGCTTCATCTCACCACCGCATGGCCGGCCAAAACCCGCGTCGACAACGTCGACCACCGCGAGTCGACCACCAGGAAGGAGTTACCGGCATTCGGATCGCTTTTCTTCTCCATTCTCCTTCGCGTGCGTGGCAGGGGTCGTTTCTTTCTGAAGACGTCATTGACACAACGTCTGTGACCATCACTGCGAGATTGGAATGGAGGATGAGTTTGAGGTTGAAGTGAAGAGGTTAATGGAGGGGATTTGCACGTGAGTGCTTTCTTGAGTCTCTGTTTCGTATTTTTGTGCAAGTGGATGATTAAGATGAAGAGAGCGTGACAGTGATGGAAAAGGCAACATGATGATGGGTTTTTGGAGATGATTATTAGCGAAGAAAATGAAGTATGAAGATGGCTATGATGATTGTATGAGAACAAAGATGAATGTGTGATGATGCCATAGTTGTTTTTTTATCAAAGTTGTGTTGTGATAGATGGAATTGACTGTTAATGCATTTTTTTCAGCACTAAACCAACGACAGGATCATTACCATGAATCAGTAAGAAAACAAGCATGGCAAACACAACACAACATCATTCATTCAAAGATCAGGCACAGTTTCACATCCGTTCAAACGTTCAAGTATTGGGCGCTTACCTCTTGTAGTCTCTTTATCTTGTTTTGCCACCCTCCTGTGAAATTGTGAAACCGTGTATCCTCTCTCCCGAGTGTTCTCCTCCTCTAGTTGCTCTTCCTTTCACTCTTTTTTTTTTCTTTGTTGCTCTGGATATGGACTATATTTTGAAATCTCCTCTCTCCTGCCCGTTAGCTCCTCTATGAGATTCCCCAAGCCTTGAGAACTTACCCCATTTTTGTTCACAGTCCAGAGATGTAAGGTGGGAAGTGACAGTTGCTTCCTCTCATTGCTCTATTTCTAGCAGAGCCACTTTTTTCCTTTTTAATCAATCCACTCATCTACGGTCAATCACCATGGCTCACTGATGCAATTTCCTTTTTTGTATGGTAAGTAGCAGTAGCTCAGCCAATGCACAGTCCAGGGTACCAAATAAAGAAAGAGCTAGGCAATTGAAGGTAGCAGAAAATTAAATGCTCCACACCTTTCTTTTCTTTACTTTTTTTTCTTTCAAATCTGTTTTTTTTCTTTTTACCCCTTTTTTTATTTGTCTTTTTTCCTTTTTTTTAAATAATAAATAGTAAAAAAATTAAAAATGAAAATAAAATAAAATAAAAATAAAAATGAAAATAAAATAAAATAAAAGGACAAAAAAACACAATAAAATTAAAATAAGACAAGAAAAAGAGTAAAAAAAAATAATATAAATATAAAAAAAAATAATCCAAACGAAATTGGGTGTTGACAATAATAAAAAAACTGGTTTACTTTAAATATCCAACCCAATAAGTCCTCGCCATTGAATCTAGGTACGTCTAGTTTGATAGTGGTGGGCAAGTGTAACAGGTTGTCGACTTGGAGTTCGGGCTCAGCAATTTTTCTTTCCAATGCATCAAGTTTGGTGGATAAGGCCTTAATAGTAGAAATAAGTGCTTGCATGGTGGCGACATCGTTACCGGAAGATGAGTCTGCCATGTTCTTCTCAATGAAAGCACCAAATGATAGCAATTAGAAAAGAGAGAAGGTCAAGAGAGAAAAACAGAGAGAAAACATAGATGATGGAGGAATTATTTTCATTGCCCCTCTCGATCCAAAAACAAGGCATATAAAGTTTGTTGTAGAAAACTAACTTGCAGAATCCAAAAGAAAATACAAAAGCATAATATTGAATATGGTTACTGCAAAATCTAGCAGAATCTATTTTCTTCCGGATTTGTTGTTATTGTGTTTAGGATTGTTGACCACATAATCTTTCATCCACTTTGGCTGCTTCCCTTTCCTTTTGAGCTTCACATGCTGACTGTATTGGTCTGCTAATTCCTCATTTGGGTTAGAGTCCATTTCAATTTCCTCCTCTTGCCCTTGGCCCATATCAAATAAACAACTTCGCATGATGCTAATATTTGCTAAATATTAGACACACAACTGAGCCTATCCACCACTCGCTATACAAGAACCATATTACTAGACAATCTAGATGAATTTAGACGAATTTGAAGAGTCTTGACAAAATTTTGTAAAAACAACCTTTTAAAAATTTCTACCTTAGTTTAGCACAATTCTTTTGAGCAAGGTTCACTTGCCTGCATTAATTCCATTATGGCCTTAATCATTAATCAGTTAGAGCAAAACCAAATAATAAAATAACTTTTTACCTAATAAAACCTTTGTATTCATATAAGAGGAATTGTAATCTATTGAGACTTTCATCACCTTCACAAATCCTCAAGAATCTCCTCCATTATGAAGTGCAACTTGACATCAATGTGTTTTGTTCTTTCAAGGTAGACTTTGTTTTTTTATTATTGTATAGCACCATTATTGTCACAATGGATGGTGACAACTTGGTCTTGCACCTTCAACTCTCTAACTAGATCCTACAACCATAATGCTTCCTTCATTGTTATAATCATGGTAATGTACTTTGCTTCAACGCTTGACAAACGCTCTACCTTTTTGACCTTGCAATTGATAGTAGTACCTTACATAATAAATACATAGTTTGTGAGAAATTTCTTGGTGTCCAACCATCCAACATAGTCCATATCCACAATCCTTCTATTATAGCATCTCTGGCATAATGCATAGCTCCACCATAAACTAGAACTCTACTTAGTGAGCCTTTCAAATATAAAAGAATTCAGTTATGAGTTTGCAAGAGAGCTCACCTAACATACTAACAACATTCATGACATAAGCTATGTCAAGGCAAGTGCAAAACATTGGATGCATCATAATACCAACAATGTTTACATATGAAATATTATCCATATAATTTTTTTCTTCCATTGTCTTAAGATATTGTGCATTAATCATTTTGTAATGTGAAGTAAGAGGTTTGGAAACAGGTTTGAAGCCAAGATAGGTTGTCCAAATTGAAGGATACTCACTCAATTTATGCAGGTTTCCACAACCTGTCAAAAGAATACTGAAGCCTCCATTCAAAATTTGGAAGTACAGGTAGGGCAGCTTGCCAAGCAATTGGTTGATCAAAAAGAGAACCAATTCTCTACCAATACAACAATAAATCCCCAAGAGCAATGTCAATAGACAAAGTTAAACAATATATAAAAATGATGAGTTAAAAGTCCCACATTGGATATAATAGACAAAGTTAAACAATATATAAAAATGATGACCCATAACACCATTATCTTAATGTTTTTGAGTAAAAGTGGTGTCAAATGGCTTATATGTGTAAGACTCATGTCATATAAATATATAGAATCACAATCTCTCAATGACTATAACCCTATAACCCATACCAAAAACATATAAAATATATATAAACCCATCAGTGGTATCAGAACCAATGGTTCGGAATGATTGACCACATAACACCATCACTACATATGTTAAATTCATGAGGATCTGCTGACCAAGAAAAGAAAATTCATAAACAAGAAACTGTGAAACTAGAAGCTGGATGCAGTGCTAGCAATTTCACTTTTTCTGTAGCAATTGGAAATCTTAAACCTTGGCGCAAGCATACATATGATGTCATTACCAATACTCAAAAAAGTCGGGGATATAGAGATTCAACCCACAAGGATGACATTGCCGTTGGTTGATAGATCACTAAAATATCCATATGGTGTTGGAGAAAACATGTTGGTTAAGGTGGATAAATTATACTTTCAAGTAGATTTTGTGATTATAGATATGGAAGAACATACCGAAGTTGATTATTCATTATCTCGTTCTTGAAGTTGATCTATGTGCATGTTCTCATATTTATCTAAAACCTTGAACTTTGAATTATAACTAATGATTCAACATTATAATTTAAATAGTATTTATTGCATTTAAATTAAAGAATATTCAAAATATTTTGGTTTAGTATGGTTTCAAATTTAAAAATCTAATTAGCTGATAAAATCTATTTGAATTCACAATTTTAGAAATAGAAATATCTTTTTGAACAAATTATCACGGTTTCTCAACAAAATTTAAAATTAAATTCTCACTAATTTAATAGCTTAATTTTTGTGTCTGCAAAATATTTGGATTTATAGACGTGTACTTCATATACTACTTTTACAAAATAAAACTACCATAATATTTTAAAAATTAAATTTAGAATATACGTTTTGTGAAGCTATTTTTAAGTGTAGTAAATTGTCAATACAATAAAATCATTAAATAATAATTAATTTTAGAAACCAAAATAATTACTCACTGTAGTAATTAAGTTAGATACCATTTTAAAAACTAAAAACTATTGGTATATAAAATAGTCTCTATTATGTGTAAAATATTATAATCGACTTATGAATTAGTCTAAATTGATCTCTAACATTACAACATTACCTATCAAGATTTTAACTACTTACTATTATTGATTTTAAATTATTTTCTAATTTTAAATTAGAGAAAAATTTAAACATTAATTCTTTGATAATTAAAATTTTAATAGCTAATGTTAAAGACTAATTTAAAATCTAATTAACAAATCAATTATAGTTTTTTTATTCATAATAGAGACTTTTACATATCAATAACTTTTATTTTATCAATAAATTCTAACATATAGAAGTTTTTGTATACAAGTTCTCAATTCTACACACAAATTTTTATTTTAGATTAAATATGTTTTTAGTTCAAATTGGACACAAAATTAAAATTTATTCATATTTCAAATCTTGATATATTAATTTTTTTTTTTTAATATTGAAACATGAACGTATCAAATGGTGTAAACAACTTAAATAACAATCTAAAATGCGTTTGACATGCAAAAAGATTTAACATAATTAGGTGAAAATGATTGTATCTATATTCATTTTTAAAGTTTGAAGACTATAAAATATATCAAAGTTTGATATAAAGATCAATTTCACACCAAAATTCAGAGACTATAAATATATTTAATCCTTTTATTTTCCTTTTGATAATCTATAATCACAAGTAATAGCTGCGTAGAGATTGGGTTATCTGATAAGAACCAGCAAGAAATTGATTATGAACTTACTGGTAACTGCTTAGTTAATTTTGCACTAAAAGTGCATCTTCAAAGGCACTTCAAAGGCACTCAGACTAGCTGCTTGGAAATTATAAACTCTCTAAACACATGCAAAATTGCTGAGAATGATTAATTTGGACTTATATCAGTGTTACTCTTACCTTTCTCTCATTGGGTATAAAAGTATACTATCAAATTTGTGTTCACGTACTAATTTATAATTATAAATAATTCGTAATATATTTCCTTATTTTGTCGTGGGATGTATAAATTGTTCTGTAACAAAAAATCACATTGACTAAGTCATAATCGAGTTGTGCCTTTAAATTTCTAAGTTCTTAAATACAAAATAGAAAGAATTACATCTTTATTATGGGTATAATATTCTAATTCATTTCTCCATCAATTTATATTATTAAGCTCAAGTATTCAAACTTAGAAAAGTGTAGTATAAATATGTTGTCTCCCTTTTACTTACAAGTCACATGTGTATTGATTCAAATAAAAAGATATGATATAGTTAATATGGACTTTATGTCATTGAATTTAGACTAGATCCAAAGTTGGACGTAATTGCAAAGACTCAAAACTTAATTTTTTGGGACCCGCTTTCTTTTGTAATGGACTAATAACTAATGAAATATGTTTCTGTTATGTCTCAGTTCCAGCCAATAGCTTTAGTAGAAATATGTAATCAACTTCATTCATAACACTTCCTTATGAATTCATCATTGGCCATGTAGGAGCATGCATCCTCACATGGACATTCAAGCATTTGGATATTTCGATATAAAATATATTTTAATAACTAAATTTTGACAATTTTTTTGGTAACATGAAGTGTTATTTTTTAAGTGATTTTTTATTTTTTTTTTCCATTTTTTTATATTTCAAAATTATTTAAAAGATACCACCTCAAGTTATAAAAAAAAAATTGTCAAAATATCAATCTCTTATTTCGATATGTGTAATTTATTAAATTTAGGATACTGATACATAAATCTAAATATTAAATTATTATGAAGTTTAAATTGGCAATCAATATTTACATATTTAAAATCATGTATAAATAAAATTAGTGAAGTATAATAATCCAAACATATCACCACATATTGTCTTCTAATAAAAAGAGAAAAATATAATTTATTTAAGATATTTTATCTTTTTCTTGGTCATCGTTATTAAAAAAATACTTTAATCGAGATTCATTTAAAGACAAAGTAACAATTTTAAAAATTTCACTACGATAAGAGATTAAATAAAAACATTCTCAAATATATATATACTCTAAATATTCGTAATCGTATAAGGTTTGTTTTTGTTTCTATAATTGTAGCTTACAAATAAATTTGAGTTTTTAGAAAATGATTGTATATCAAGATCACATCAAAGGCAAAAAAGAAAAAAGTATTTTAAATTAGACAATTCACACCATTTAAAGGGAGTGTCTTCAAAGATCTTTAATTACCATGTCACCTTGTGACGAACACTAAAAATTCATATGATATTTGTTCTTATGGGTATATTGAACATGAGTTGAATCGGGTAGGTGTAATATATTTTTCTTTTTTGAAGATATATTGAAGGGAAAGAAAATTAGGAAAAAAAAAAAGGTCCCAAAAATAAAAAGCAAATAAACGTGGGCGTTATCTTGAGCCTCGGAGGGAAAATGAAGATAGAGAAAACACGAAGCACTAAAATCCAATAGATCACTACGTACGAAGAGATAATATATGCTCCTTGGCTCCTAAGAAATGTTGCAGAACACGTTTACAACACTACGTAGTGGGCAAATTCTTTATATCTACCATCTCATTACCACATGCCTGTAGTTTGGGCCATATGTCCAATAAAATCACATGATATAATCTATCAAAGAATAAGCGTAATAATGATGTCAAAAAGGCACTACAAAAGTAAGTCACATATTTTTACTCTTACACATATATATCAACCACAAATACAATACAGGTTGGCCAAAGGCCTATACAAACGTACATTTATTGAACAATATATGGTATAGTAAGCATAGCATGATTATTATAGTGATAGACAAAGTTTGCAGTTGAAATCATCACAACACAAACAAGGACTATATAAAAACGACAAAACTTACATACAGTTTTCGAAGTGGTGTTTCTGTATTATTTTCTTAATCAGGTTAAAGTTTAACTTTGATAATCTACATCTGGTAAAGATTTTGCAGTAAATATGTTAGAGAAGATTACCAAGAAAAACTCTAATTCTGATCGGAAAACAGTAGCAGAGTCTGAAAATAACTGTATCTAAATTCTGTTATTGCGATCCTCGTCGAGAGCTGAAATCAGAGTGTGAAGTGTTGAAAAATGCCAAAGGATTGAAGTTGCCCTTTCCAAGAGAAAGTAAGTAATTAACCACCGTGGAGAAGGGTGGTTTTGGTTGAAAGAAAGCACCAATGAGCATCCATGTCCAGCACCAGCACCACCACCAGCGGTGGTGGCGTGGGTATATGGATGATGGGGAAAACAATAACAAACAATATACCAGAGAATGCAGCGGATATAATTTCCCCTAACTTGCAAGAATCTATGAGGAGCAATAATCAAAGAGCAGCAATAATAAACCACCAAAAGCACAAAT